>JACYYJ010013309.1_pt1 | contig 38170 bp, 36 predicted proteins | sample 8236861 | NCBI WGS metagenome assembly JACYYJ01 (sample SAMN14103086, study PRJNA606662) | landfill metagenome | isolation source: landfill solid waste | place: India:New Delhi, Okhla landfill site | collected 2017-11-05
ACAAGGACGAGTACGAGGTCGCACGGCTCCACCTCGACGTCGCCGATCGCGCGCGGCGCGAGCGCGAGCTGGGCGCCGGCGCGAAGGTCGAGATCATGCTCCATCCGCCGCTGTTGCGCGCGCTGGGCATGAAGCGCAAGATCGCGGTCCGCGTCGGCGCCGATCCGCTGATGCGCACCTTGGTGGCCGCTCGGCGGCTGCGTGGTACCCGGCTGGACCCGTTCGGCTACGCGCAGGTGCGCAAGGTCGAGCGGGCGCTCGTCGACGAGTACGACCAGCTGGTGCGGCGCGGCGTGGCGCGGCTCGACGCCGGCAACGCGGGGCTGGTGGCCGAGCTGGCGGACCTGCCCGACCTGGTGCGGGGCTACGAGGGGGTCAAGCTTCGCAACGTCGAGCGCTTCCGGGCGCGGGCGGCCGAGCTGATCGACCGGATCGAGGGGCCGGCGGAGACGGAGACGGAGGCGTGAGCACGATGGGGGCGAGCGGGGCGGCACTGCGGATGCCCGCGGAGTGGGCGGCGCACGAGCGGACGCTGATCGCCTGGCCGGCGCGCGAGGAAGCATGGCGCGGAGTGACGATCGAGGACGCGCGGGACGCCTACGCACAGGTCGTCGCCGCGATCGCGGCCTTCGAGCCGGTGACGCTGGTCGCCGATCCGGCGCACGTCGAGGATGCGCGCCGGCGGGTGACGGCGCGCAACGTCGACGTGATCGCGCTGCCGATCGACGATTCGTGGCTGCGCGACTCCGGGCCGATCTGCGTCACGGGCACCGACCCGCTGGGCCGCCCGGCCCGGGCGGCCGTGGACTTCCGCTTCAACGCGTGGGGCGAGGCGTTCGCCCCGTACGACCGGGACGCGGCCGTCGCACGATTGCTGCTCCAGGAGCTCGGGATCGACCGAATCGCTTCGTCGCTGGTGCTGGAGGGCGGCTCGATCGCCGTCGACGGCGAGGGGACGCTACTCACGACGGAGCAGTGCCTGCTCAACCCGAACCGCAATCCGCGGCTCGGACGCGAGGAGATCGAGCACGAGCTGCGACTGCGGCTCGGCGTCGAGCGGATCGTCTGGCTCGGCCAGGGCCTGGCGGAGGACGCGGACACCGACGGGCACGTCGACAACGTCGCCGCGTTCGTCGGGCCCGGTCGCGTGCTGCTGCAGACGGTCGCGGACCCGAGCGACCCCAACCACGAGCCTGCGGCCGAGAATCGACGTCGCCTGCGGGCCGCCGGGCTCGACGTCGTCGACCTGCCGCTGCTGCCGCGTACCGGCCGTGGCGGCGACGACGGCGCAACCATCGCGATTCCGTACGTGAACTTCTACCTGTGCAACGGCGGCGCGATCGTTCCGTTGGCGGAGCTCGACCGCGACATGGACGAGCAGGCGCTGAAGCTGCTGCGCACGGTGCTGCCCGGACGCGAGGTCGTCGGCGTCCCCGGTCGCGTGCTCGCCCACGGCGGTGGGGGCGTCCACTGCATCACCCAGCAGGTCCCCGCCGTTCCCGCTCCGCACCCGCGAGCTACGTGGTCCGCAGCAGGTGCGCGCCCTTCTCGCCGATCATCATCACGGCGGCGTTGATGTTGCCGGTGATCTCGGTGGGCATCACCGAGGCGTCGTCCGCGATCGCACTGGATCGTGGTGCGCCTACCCGGGCTCACCGCTGGCCACGCGGACCATCTCGGTCGGGACGCGTGTCGCGTTCGGCGGGGCGCGGGCGTCGTCTGGTACCGCGTGGTACCGTCCGGAGGGCCGAACGCCTTCCGACCGGACCGAGGACCCTTGCCCGTGACCCACCGCACTGCCCTGATCACCGGAGCCAGCAGCGGAATCGGGTACGAGATCGCCCGTGTCCTTGGCCACGAGGGGCACGCTCTGACGATCGTCGCTCGCCGTGCGGACAAGCTCGAGGCCGCGGCGGACGCGCTCCGCGCCGACGGCCTCACCGTTCATGCCGTCGCGGCGCGGCTGCAGGACGAGGACGAGATCGTCCGCGTGGTCGCGGAGCACCGGGAACGCTACGGCCGCCTCGACGTGCTGTTGAACAACGCGGGCGTCGGGGCCGGCGAGCCGGTCGCCGACATCACCACCAAGCTGCTCGACCTGCAGCTGGGCGTCAACCTGCGCTCGCCGATCATCTTCCACCGCGAGGCGATCGGGCTGCTGCGCGCCGCAGCACGGGAGCACGGCAGCGCGATGGTCGTCAACACGGCGTCGATCACCGGCATCTTCGGCGAGGCGGAGCTCTCGGTGTACGCCGCGACCAAGGCGGCGATGATCAACTGGACGGAGTCGATGCACCGCGAGCTGTCGGCGGAGGGGATCAAGTCGACCGCGCTCTGCCCGGGCTTCGTCGACACGCCGATGACCGACTTCGTGAAGGACACGATCGCAGCGGAGTCGATGCTGGTCCCGGCGGATGTCGCCGAGGCCGTGCGGTTCCTGCTCCGTGTGTCGCCGGCCTGCTGCGTACCGCAGATCCAAATGGTCCGCAGTGGTGAGCGGATGATGTGAAGCCGGGCCGGCGCCGCCGGGATGATGTGCGCCCCTACCGCCGCCCCAGCGCAGGCGCGTCTGCACGGAATCCGCACATCTTGCGGACCCGCCGTACACGCGGCGCCGCGTAGCATCGCCTCCGATGAGTCGGCGGACGATCGTGGTGGTGGAGGACGAGGCGACGATCGCCGGGGCGATCGCCGCACGCCTGCGGGCCGAGGGGTTCGACGTCGAGATCGCCGGGGACGGACCAGCGGGGGTGGCGCTGTGCGCGCGGCTTGCCCCCGACCTCGTGATCCTGGACTGGATGCTTCCCGGCCTCGACGGGGTCGAGGTCTGCCGCCGGATCCGGAGCGACGTTCTCGACCTCGCCGGCCGTCGGTTCCTGCGGGACGGCGCGGAGACCGCGCTGACCCCGACGGAGCTCGACCTGCTGGCGGCGCTCGCCGTCCGGCCGGGCCGGGCGTTGACCCGCGACGAGTTGCTCGCCGAGGTCTGGGCGTGGCGGTCCGGCGGCTCGACCCGGACCGTCGACTCGCACGTCGCGGCGCTCCGACGCAAGCTCGGCGCCCACGTCGTGCGCACCGTCACCGGCCACGGCTACGCGCTCGGAGACGCCGCGTGAACGTGCCGAATCCGCTCGACCGGTTGACTTCGCTGAAGCTGAAGCTCGGCCTGGTGATCGTCCTGGCGATCGGGGTCACCGCCGCGACGATGCTCGCGGCGGCCCTGCTCGACGTCCGTCTGCGCTACGGCGTGCTCGCCGCGCTCGCGCTCTCGCTCGCCGTCGTCCAGCTCGTCGCGCGCGGGATGACGTCGCCGCTACGGGCGATGAGCGAGGCCGCCGACCGGCTCGCCCGCGGCGAGCACGGGGTGCGGGTGGACGTGGCGGGGCGGGACGAGGTCGCCCAGCTGGGCCGCGCCTTCAACCTGATGGCGGCGGAGCTGGAGCAGACCGACCGGATCCGGCGCGACCTCGTGGCCGACGCCGCGCACGAGCTACGGACCCCGATCAGCGCGCTGCAGGCGGTGCTCGAGAACGCCGCCGACGGCATCGCGCCGGCCGATCCGCGCGAGCTGCTCGTCCAGTCGCGGCGCCTGGGCGACCTCGTCGACCAGCTGCTCGACCTCTCGCGGCTCGAGGGCGGCGCCGCCGGACTGCGGCGACGCCGGTTCCCGGTGGCCGCGCTGGTCGACGCCGCGGGCGAGCTCACGGTCGAGGTACCTGACGATCTGACCGTCGACGGCGACCCGGACCGGCTGCGTCAGGTGCTCACCAACCTGCTCGAGAACGCGCGCCGGCACGCTCCGGGGATGGCGATCTGCGTCCGCGCCGAGGGAATGTCGGCCGGCGGCGTCCGGATCGAGGTCGAGGACCGCGGGCCGGGCCTCGATCCCGACGACCGTGAGCGGGTCTTCGAGCGCTTCGCCCGGGCTGATCGCTCGCGCAGCCTGACCGGCTCGGGCCTCGGCCTGTCGATCGCCCGCTCGATCGTCGAGCTCCACGGCGGCACGATTCGCGCCGAGGCGGCGGGGCCCCACGGCTGCCGGATGGTCGTCGACCTGCCCTGAGCCCCGCGCGGCCCCGGGCCGAGCCACTCCCCGGGCGCTCCGCGGCCCGTTCCCACCGTCCGACGTCGCGTCGGGCCACGTCTTTTGCACCGTCCCCGAACGAGGAGGAATCCGCATGTCCAGAATCGCCCTGATCGGTGCCGCTACGGCGGCTGCGCTGGCGGCCACCGCGGTCGCCGGCCAGCGCATCGGCGTCGCGCTGACGGTGGTCCTGCTGGTCGCGATCGCGACCGCCGCGAAGGCGGCGCCCCAACGACTGGACCGATCGGTGCTGGCGCTGGCCGTCGTGCTGGCGATTCAACCGAGCCTGTTGGACGCGGGCTGGGTCGTGACGATCGACGTCGCCGCCACGCTGGTCGCGGGAGCCGCGGCGGTCCTCGCGCCGCGGCGGTGGACGGAGCTCGGCCGGGCCGGGTTGGCGCCGCTGCGGTTGGTCGGCGGCGGCGGGCTGCTGCTGCGGCAGACGCGGGAGCAGGTGCCGCGGGCCGCGGCCGGGCAGTGGGCGGCGGTCGCCCGGGGCGTCGCGCTGGCGTCCGCGCTCGTTCTCTGCTTCGGGATGCTCTTCGTGGCGGCCGACGCCACCTTCGCCTCGGCCGTGGCCGACGTCCTGGACGCCGGCACCGCGCCGGACGACCTGCTGTGGCGCGGGACGCTCGGGCTCGCGGCGGCGGCGGTCGTGGGCGCGCTCGTTCGCGCGGGGCGGACCGGACCCGATCCGGAGAGGTCGGACGAGCCGCGCCGGACGCTCGGCCGCGTCGAGCTGCTGATCGCGCTCGGCGCACTGGTCCTGCTGTTCGCGGCCTTCGTCGTGGTCCAGCTGCCGGTCCTGTTCGGCGGGCGCGAGCATGTCCTGGCGACGGCGAACCTGGGCTACGGCGACTACGCCCGCGACGGGTTCGTCCTCCTGCTCCTCGTCGCGGCACTGACGTTGGTCGTGGTGGCGTTCGCGGCGCGCCGTCGGGACCGTACGGTTCGCGGGCTGCTCGGGGCGCTCTGCGGACTGACGCTCATCGTGTTGCTGAGCGCGTACCTCCGGCTGGACCTCGTGCAGGACGCCTACGGACTGACCCGCGTCCGCTACGGCGGCGGCGCGCTGCTGCTCTGGCTGGCGGTGATCTTCTGCGTCGTGCTCGCCGCCGGCGCGCACCCGGCCGTCGGCCGCCGCGCTCCCCGCCTCGTCCTGGTGCTGAGCCTGGCGGCGGTCGTCGGCTTCTCGCTCAGCAACCCCGACGGCCGGATCGCGGCGTCGGCGGTCGCACGGGTCGAGGCAGGGGCGCCGATCGACCGTGCGTACCTGGGCGGGCTCAGCGCCGACGCACTGCCAGCGCTGCGCCGCCTGCCGAGCATCCCAGGCGAAGCCGTCGTCCCGTCGCAGGCGGTGGAGCAACGACTGTCACGGCCCGACGGACCGGCCGGACGCAACTGGTCCCGCGGACGGGCGCGGTAGCGGTACGCCGCCATCTCGATTCCGGCCTCTGACCGCGGGTACCTGACCGGTATGGCCGGCATCGAGACCTCGGTGACGCGCGGGCGACGTCGATGGGGAGCGAGCGCCAGCAGCTCAACCTCGGGCAGCTCATGCGCGAGCGTCACCCGAACGATGTCTGCATCGTGGGCTTCACCACGCACGCCGGATCGGTCACGGCCGCACGCGACTGGGGCGCACCGGCCGAGCACCGCACGGTGCGTGCCAGCCTCGAAGGATCGGTCGAGCGCCTGCTGCACGAGGCGGGAGTCGAACGCGGCTTGATCGAGACCTACCCCTCGGGTCTGTGAGGCCGAGGCCGGTCACCCGTGACCGCTGCCGCCGCCGGCCCGCAAGGAAGGCGTCCGCACCGCACCCGAGCTTCGGTCGACGTATCTTTCAGCGCCGGGATCCACCCCCGGATCTCCCCGCCCCGAGGATGCTGTGCGCTCCACCGACGTTGTGATCATCGGCGCCGGCGCCGCCGGGATGATGTGCGCCCTGACCGCCGCCCAGCGCGGGCGTCGGGTGCTGCTCCTCGACAGCTCCAACAAGCCGGGCAAGAAGATCCTGATGTCCGGGGGAGGGCGCTGCAACTTCACCAACATGTGGGCGGAGCCGGCGAACTACGCGTCGGTCAACCCGCACTTCTGCAAGTCCGCGTTGGCCCGCTACACGCCGTGGGACTTCGTCGCCCTGGTCGACAAGCACGGCATCCCGTACCACGAGAAGAAGCTCGGCCAGCTGTTCTGCGACCACAAGTCCAAGGCGATCCTGCAGCTGCTCCTGACGGAGTGCGAGGACGCCGGGGTCGAGCTGCACGTGAACACGCCGGTCCGCGAGATCGAGAGGGCCGGCGACGGCTACCGGCTGACCTGCGACCTCGGAGAGATCGCCTGCACGTCGCTGGTGGTCGCCACCGGCGGCCTGTCGATCCCGACGCTCGGAGCCACCGGCTTCGGCTACGACGTCGCGCGCCGGTTCGGTCACAACGTGCTGCCGACCCGCGCCGGGCTGGTGCCGTTCACCGTCTCCGGCAAGCTCAAGGACCTCTGCCACGCGCTGTCCGGCACGTCGGCGGACGCGGTGGTCCGCTGCAACGGCGAGAGCTTCCGCGAGAACATCCTCTTCACCCATCGCGGACTCAGCGGCCCGGCGATCCTCCAGATCTCGTCGTTCTGGAACCCCGGCGACACGGTCGAGATCGACCTGCTGCCCGACCGCGACGCCCTGGAGTGGCTCCAAGGTCAGCAGGCCGCGCGGCCGAACAGCGAGCTGAAGACCGTCCTCGGTGAGCTCTTCACCCGGAAGATGGCCGGGCTGCTGGCCGATCGCTGGTTCACGTCGCGACCGATGAAGCAGTACAACCCGGCCGAGCTGCGCGAGATCGCCGATCGGCTCGGCGCCTGGCGGGTGGTTCCCGCCGGAACCGAGGGCTACCGCACGGCCGAGGTCACCCTCGGCGGCGTGGATCCCCGCGAGGTCTCGTCCCAGACCATGGAGTCGCGCAAGAGTCCGGGCCTGTACTTCATCGGCGAGGTGCTCGACGTCACCGGTCACCTCGGCGGCTTCAACTTCCAGTGGGCCTGGGCGTCGGCCCACGCCGCCGCCCAGGTGGTCTAGGACCCGAGCTTCCCGCTGGTCACGTAGCGGAGGATCGAGACGACCTGCTCGGGCTCGCGGGCGACCGCCAGTGCCGCCCGGTCGACCTCCTTGAGCGCGTGGTCGTGCTCGGTCGGGTGCAGAGTGATCAGCGGCGTGCCGAGGGCGGAGGCGATGCCGGCGTCGAAGGCGGCGTTCCACTGGCGGTACTGCTCGCCGAAGCGCACGACGACCACGTCCGCCTGCTCGATCAGCGTACGGGTGCGGATCGCGTTGACGCCGGCGCCCAGATGATCGCGCCAGAACGGCTCGGCCGGCTCGCCGAGGATCGCCGCACCGCAATCGTCGCTGGCGGCGTGGTCGGTCACCGGGCCGGTGAAGGCGACGTCGAGCCCGGCGGCCGTCGCGTCCTGCTCGACGCGCTGGCGCCAGTCCGTGTGAATCTCTCCCGAGAGGTAGATCGTCCAGGTCATGCGATCGATTCTGCCGATTCGTACGGATCCGGTCGACTGCGTGGCGTGGACAACGACAGCGCTGCGGCGCCGCGGCGACCGCGAACGGCGATGGCTACGCTCCTCGGCGTATGACTCCCTGGACCGACGGCCAACGGCGGATTCGCGCGCGCTGGATCCTGCGCAGCTACCGGCAGTGGGCCGGCGAGGAGCTGATCGAGGCCGGGGACGACGGGGACGACGTTCGCGCCCGGGCCCTGTGCGACGCTCCGCTCGCGGTGCTGGCGCACGACCGACGGGACGATCCGCTCTGCATCTACATGAACGGGGCGGCGCTCGCGGCGTTCGAGCTGACCCTCGAGGAGGCGGCGTCCTTCCCGACCAGGAAGACCGCTGAGCCCGACGCCCGCGCCGAGCGCAGCGTCGCGCTGGCGGGGGCGAACGACGTCGGACTCGTTCGCGGGTACAGCGGCATCCGGGTCTCGACGACCGGCCGCCGCTTCCGGCTGAACGACGGTCGGATCTGGACGGTGCTGGACGACGACGGCCGGACCGTCGGGCAGGCCGCGGCGTTCGTTCCCGGGCCAGTCTGAGCGGCGTCGGCGAAGTCGATCGTCACGCCGCCCCGCGTCAGCTGGTCGCAGCGCCGGACGCGCCCGCAGGCAGTAGCAGCGCGTTGAGCGCCGCGGCGCGAATCGTCGTCCGCAGGGTCTCGTGGTCGAGCCCGCTGTTGAAGTTCGGGACGGCGTTGATCATCGAGAAGACGGCGTGCGACAGCACCCGCGTCTGGGCGTCCGAGAGCTCGGGGCGGAGTCGCGCGACCAGGCCGATCCACTCCTCGGCGTAGAGCCGCATCAGGCGGCGCATCCGGTGCCGCTCGTCGTCGGGGACGTTGTGCTCGTTCTTCAGGAAGATCAGCGTCGAGGGGACGTGCTCGACCGAGCGGACGATGTGATGGTCGACCATCGCCTCGAGGGCCTGCCGCGGGTCCGGGGTCTCCGCGGCGATCTCGCGGGCGCGGGCCAGCAGCTCCTTGAGCGGATCCTCCAGCACGGCGATCAGCAGCGCCTGCTTGCTGGGGAAGTGCCGGTACAGGGCGGGGCCGCTGACGCCGGCCTCGGCCCCGATCATCTCGACGGTGACCGCGTCGAACGCGCGCTCGTTGAAGAGCCGGCCGGCGACGTCGATCAGCGTCTGCCGGCGTGAACCACGAGGCGACGAAGCAGGCTTGGCGGAGGGACTCGGCACGTTCCCGATCCTAGGTGAACGGCCGATAACGTGTACGGGCGAAGGCCGTCAGCTGCTCCACGAGGGCGTCCAGGCAGGCTTCGCCAAGGGCGGCCGACATGTCGCGCGGGTCACCGAGCACGCCGTTGGGAGCGACCGCTTCGATGCCGCCGGCCCAGATCCGCGCGAGCAGCTGGTCGTCGATCGTGCCGGTGAGCCCGGCCGCGGCACGTTCGCGTCGCACGGCATCGGGCCGCACCGCGAGCATGATCGAGCTCTCGGCGAGGTCGGCGTGGCCGCCGACGTGGTCGGCCCGCCCACCAGCTCGCTCGGCGGCGTCGCGCCAAGCGTCGAGCATCGACTGCGGATCAGCGACGACGAGGACGTCGAATCCGGTGGGGACCGAGGCGGCAAGCCGCGGCGCGATCTCGGTCAGGACCGGATGGTTGCCGACGTGCGCCGAGAAGATCAGGATCCGGTCGAAGCCGTGGCGCGCGACGCTCACGCAGCAATCGACGCAGACGGCTTCGAGCGTGGCGGGCCGCAGCGACAGGGTTCCCGCGAAGCCGAGGTGGTGGTCCGAGCAGCCGAGGCGTACGGTCGGCAGGACGAGGGCGTCGCCGAGACGCTCGGCGACGAGCACGCCGAGTCGGTCGGCGTGGTCGCTGTCGACGGACAGCGGCAGGTGCGGGCCGTGCTGCTCGGTCGCGCCCAGCGGCAGGATCGCCGTTCGTGCGCCGCCAGCGATCGCCTGCGCGATCTCGGGCGACGTCAGCCGCTCCACGCGTCGCTCGGTCATCGCGGTCCGGCCTCGCGCGTAGCCGTCGACCGGTCGGCGCTCAGCAGTTCGGCGGCGCGGACGAGGGGCAGCCCGTGCGTGACGCAGAAGGCGCGGACGTCGTCGCGGCCGGCGACGTTCCCGTCGTCGTCGAGGATCGCGCAGACCGCGGCCGCCGCGGGGAGCGCCGCGATTCGCAGCAGGTCGAGGCTCGCCTCGATGTGGCCCGCGGGCTGCTCGGACCCGGCCTGCCGGGCCTGTACGGGGAAGACGTGGCCGGGCCGGACGAGGTCGGAGGGGCGACTGGTGGGGTCGGCGGCGACCCGCATCGTGTGGGCCCGATCGCCGGCGGAGACCCCCGTGCTGACGCCGTCGTGCGCCTCGATCGAGACCGTGTAGGCCTGCCGCGCGGCGTGCTCCCCGCGGCGCGGGACCAACGGCAGCTCCAGCTCCGCGCAGCGCACCAGCGGCAGGGCCAGGGCGATCAGTCCGCGGGCCTCGCGAGCCATGAAGTTCACCTGGGCGTCGTCGATGGTCGCCGCCGCCGCGCAGAGGACGCCGGGGTAGCCGGTCGCCGCACAGTCGAGAACGACCATCCGTCGAGCGAGGAGCGCGTCGCAGGCGGTCGCGAGATCGCCGGCCGGGATCGGGGTGCGAAGCAGCATGTGAATCAACCATAACAACAGTCGAGGGTCAGATCCAGCCTTGACAGGGGTTTCGGCGTCGGACTAAGTTAATCGTCGCAAACGTAGAGGCGAAAGGGTCGCAATGGAATTCATCTTCATGAGCGAGGGGGACACCCCGGTCGGGCTCACCCACGAGCACCGCTACCGGGAGCTCATCGACGAGGTCCTGCTCGCGGAGCGGGTCGGCTTCGACGCGTTCGGAAGCTCGGAGCAGCACGTCGCGATCGGCACCGCGTCGATCTCCTCGCCGGAGGTGCTCTACCCGTACCTGATGGCCCTCACGAGCCGGATCCGGTTCATCCACCTCGTGACGCTGCTGCCGACGCGGATCAACCACGCCTTGCGCGTCGCCGAGCGGATCGCGACCGAGGACATCCTCTCCGACGGCCGCGTCGAGCTCGGCACCGGACGCGGCAACACGACGCTCGCGCTCCGCGCCTTCGAGGTCGACCCGACCGAGAACAAGGCGCAGTGGGACGAGGGCATCGAGCTGATCCGCAGCGCGTTCCTCGACGACCCGTTCTCGTTCGTCGGCGACCACTACAAGATCCCGCCGCGCAGCCTGGTGCCGAAGGCGCTGCAGCGGCCCTACCCGCCGATCTCCGTGGCCGCCGGCAGTCCCGGCTCCGTCGAGACCGCAGCCCGCAAGGGCATCGGCGCGATCATGGGTGGCCTCTACCTCGGCTTCGAGCTGGTCGAGAACATGCTGCGCCTCTACGACGAGACGCTGGCCGCGACCGACCACCCGTACCCGATCACGCCGCGGAAGATGGTGACGATCGGCGGGGGCATGCACTGCGCCGATACGACGGCCGAGGCACGGACTCAGGCGCGGCCGCTGCTCGACATGGTCAAGCTCTCGACCGACGCCTACGAGCGGCTGTCGAAGCTGTCCAGCGACTACGCCTACATGGGGGCCGTCAAGGACCTCGACTTCAACGACGAGGAGTACATGTTCGAGCGGTCGTCGGGCTTCATCGTCGGCGATCCGGAGCACTGCATCGAGCACGTGCAGCGCTACGCCGACATGGGCGTCGACGCGCTCGTGATGCGGATCGACAGCCTCCCGCACGACCAGCTGATGCGCTCGATCGAGCTGTTCGGCAAGTACGTGATCCCCCGTTTCAAGAACCCGCGCAGCGTGGTGCGGCCGGCCGAGGACGTGCTCGCCGACATCCGTGCCGCGCGACCCACGCACCAGCAGGCGATGGAGCGCTACGAGCGCGAGCACGACGCCCGGAACGAGCAGCAGGAGGTGGTCCGATGACCAACGTGACGAAGGACCCCTACGGCCGCAGCTCCGAGCACGTGCTCGTCGAGCGCCGCGACGACGGCGTGCTGACGATCACGATCAACCGCCCCGAGCGGATGAACTCGCTGACCCTGCCGATGTTCGACGAGCTGGCCGACGTCTGGGCCGACGTGGACGCCGACGACCGGACCCGGGTCGCCGTGATCACGGGCGCCGGGAAGGCGTTCTGCACCGGCATGGACGTGCGCCTGCCCGATCCCACCCACGAGGACGCGCTCGCGCTGGGTGAGACCGAGCGCAAGCGCTTCGCCAACCTGCTGCGGCTGGAGAAGCCGGTGATCTCGGCGATCAACGGCGCGGCGGTCGGCTACGGCCTGTCGGCGGCGCTGACGGCCGACATCAGCGTCGTCGCCGACGACGCGGTGCTGATCGAGGGCCACACCAAGGTCGGGGTCGTCGCCGGGGACCACGCGGTGCTGCTCTGGCCGCTGCTCGCCGGGATGGCGAAGGCGAAGTACTACGTGCTGACGTCGGAGAAGCTGAGCGGCGCCGAGGCCGAGCGGATCGGGCTCGTCAGCCTGGCCGTCCCACGCGCCGACGTGCTGCCCCGCGCACTGGCGATCGCCGAGCAGCTCGCACGCGGGTCGCAGACGGCGATCCGCTGGACCAAGCGCTCGCTCAACAGCGGCTGGATCACCGGGGCGATGCCGCAGCACGAGCTGTCGTCGGCGCTGGAGCTGCTCGGCTTCGCCGGGGCCGACTACGCCGAGGCGCGCCAAGCGTTCCGCGAGGGCCGCCCGGCCGACTTCCCGTCCGCGCGGATCCCCGCGCCCGCGAGCTGACGGAGCGATCGATGGCCTCGACCCCTCACCGCATGGCCCCGGACACGATCCGGCTGGCCGACGCGGGCGACGGCGTCGTCGTGCTCACGCTCGACCGCCCGCCCGCCAACGCGCTCGACGACGGGCTGATCGCCGACCTCACGGCCGCGCTCGACGAGCTCGGGGCGCGTCACGACGCGCCCGCGATCGTCCTCACCGGAGCCGGCGAGCGCTTCTTCTGCGCCGGCGGCGACATCAAGCAGCTCGACGGCGGCACCGCGGAGCAGATGGCGGAGCGGATGCGGCTCTTCCACGTGCTGCTCGTCGCGATCGAGCGCTACCCGCGCCCGTTCGTCTGCGCCATCGACGGCTGGTGCGTCGGCGGCGGCGTCGAGCTGACGCTGTTCGCCGACGCGGTCTACGCGTCGCCCGACGCCCGCTTCGGCTTCCCCGAGATCGACCACGGCCTGCTGCCCGCGGTCAAGGGCATCAGCCGTGCGGCGCGCAAGCTCGGCGCGCGGGCCGCGCGCGATCTGCTGCTGACCGGCGAGCCGATCGACGCCGCAGCGGCGGTGCGGATCGGACTGGTCGACCAGACCTGCGACCGGGCCGACCTGCTCGACGCGGCCGTCGCCCACGCGCGGACCGCCGCGGCCAAGCCGCCGGTGCTGTTCGCCGCGCTCAAGCGCGCGCTCGACCGGGCCGACGGCTGGTCCGACGAGCAGCTGCTCGCCGCCACCGTCGCCGACGCGCACGCGTTCTACGACGACCCGCGCGCCCGCGCGGCCCGGGAGGCCTGGAATGCCTGATTCGCGAGGCACCGCATGAGCTACGTGATCCCCGGACTGGTCAGCGGCAGCGTGCTGCTGCTGGCCACCGTCGGCTTCGCACTGATCCGGCGCGTCGAGGGCTTCCTCAACATCGCGCACGCGCAGCTGCTGGTCGTCAGCGGCTTCGCCGCCTACCTCTTCAACGTCACGCTCGGCTGGCCGCTGGTCCTCGGCTGCCTGGCGGGCGTGCTCGTCGCGACGCTCGTCGGTCTCGTCTACGCGCGGCTGGTCTTCTGGCCGCTGCGCGACGAGCCCCACGTGATCCCGCTGGTCGCGTCGGTCGGCCTGTCGTTCCTGATCGCCGGCCTGGTCGAGACCTTCGGCGGCCACGGCGTGCGCACGCTCGACGTGCAGCCGTACGAGACGATCAGCATCGGCGGGACGGCGATCGCCGGCCCCGACCAGCTGGCGATCATCGGCGTCGCCGCGATCACCGTCGCCGTCCTGCACCTGTGGCTGACGCGGACCTACAGCGGCCGCGCGATCCGCGCGATGGCCAACGACCGCGCGCTCGCGGAGCTGCGCGGCGTCAACACCAACCGTCTGCTGTACCTGGTCTGGGCGGTGGCGTCCGCGCTCGCCGGCCTGGCCGGTGTGCTGATCGCGGTCTCCAGCCGCGTCTACCCGGAGCTGGGCTGGGACCAGATCCTGATGATCTGCGCGGCGGCGATCGTCGGCGGGCTGGGGTCGGTCTACGGAGTGATGGGGGCGGCGATGCTCGTCGGCCTCACCGCGAGCCTGGCGACGCTGGTGATCCCGCTCAAGTACGGCCAGGTGGTCGTCTTCGGACTGATCGTGCTCGTGGTCTTCCTGCGACCGCGTGGCCTCGCCGGCGGCGCGACGGAGCGTGCGGCATGAGCCTGCTGCTGATCCTCGCGAGCCTGGTGATGCTGATGGCGATCTACGCCATCGCCGCGCTCGCGCTCAACGTCCAGTTCGGCTACGGCGGGATGATCAACTTCGGCGTCGCCGCGTTCTTCGCCGCCGGCGCGTACGGCTACGCGCTGGCGGTGCTGCCGCCGGCCGACGGGACCTACACCTACATCGCCGGCCTCGGCCTGCCGATCCCGGTCGGCGTGCTGATCGCCGGCGTGTCGGCGGCGTTCATGGCCTTCCTGATCGGGTTGCCGACGCTGCGGCTGGACGGCGAGTACCTCGCGGTCGTCACCTTCGCGGTGGCGGAGATGATCCGCCAGCTGTTCATCAACGAGCCGGCGATCGCCAACGGCAGCCGGGGGCTGTTCGACATCCCGGTGCCCGGTCTCGACTTGGTGCCCGGCCGCGAGCACGCGTTCTTCCTCGCCGGGGTGGCGCTGGCCGCGTTGCTGGTCGTCTACCTGGTGATCCGCTACGTGACCGGATCGCCGTTCGGTCGCAGCCTGCTGTCGATCCGCGAGAACCCGACGGTCGCGGCGTCGATCGGCAAGAACGCGTACCGCACCAACCTGCGGGCGTTCGTCTTCGCGTCGTTCTTCATCGGGATCGCCGGGGCGTTCTACGTCTGGTACCTGTCGATCCTCACCCCGGCGGCGTTCAGCGTGAACATCACCTTCACGATCTGGATCGCCGCGATCACCGGCGGCATCGGCAGCAACGTCGGCGTGATGCTCGGCGTCGTGATCCTCGTCGGCCTGCGCGAGGGCGTCACCTACCTGAAGATCGACGCGATCTCACCCGAGACGCTCGCGAGCCTGCAGGACGCGATCCAGGGCCTGATCCTGATCCTGATCCTGCTGTTCTGGCGCCGGGGCCTGCTGCCGCGCCGCCGCAAGCGCTACGCGCCGCCACCGTCACCCCCGATCGGAGCGTCGTCGTGAACGTGCTCGAAGTCACCGACCTGCGCCGGTCGTTCGGCCGGCTGCAGGCGCTCGACGGCCTGACGCTGTCGGTCCCGCAGCGCTCGATCACGGGACTGGTCGGGCCCAACGGGTCCGGCAAGACGACCAGCTTCAACGCGATGACCGGCTTCGTCCGGCCGGACTCCGGGTCCGTCCGCTTCCAGGGCTTGGAGATCGCCGGGATGGCGCCGCACCGCGTGCTCGACCGGGGGCTCGCGCGGACGTTCCAGAACCCGTCCGACCTGCCCAACCTGAGCGTTATGGAGAACCTGCTGGCGGCGGGTCGGGACCAACCGGGAGACCGGCTGCTCGCCCTGGCGTTCGCGCCGCGACGGGTCCGCGCCGCCGAACGGGCGCTGGTCGCCCGCGCCTGGGGCCTGCTCGAGCGGCTCGGGCTGACGGAGCTGGCGAACGTGCGAGCCGACGACATCGGCATCGGCCAGGGGCGACTGCTGCAGATCGCCCGGCAGCTGATGACGACGCCGTCGATGCTGCTGCTCGACGAGCCGACGTCGGGCCTCAACCCCGACGACCAGCAGCGGCTGGCCGAGGTGGTCCGCCGCCTGCGCGACGAGGACGGCATGACCTTCCTCGTGATCGAGCACAACCTGGCGTTCATCCACTCGATCTCGGACGAGCTGTACGTGATGCATTCCGGAAGCGTGATCGCCCACGGCGTGCCGGCCCAGGTGGCCAGCGACCCGCGGGTGATCGAGACCTACCTGGGGACGGCCCATGCCGCTGCTTGAGATCGACGGCCTGCACAGCGGCTACGACGAGGGCGAGGTGATCCACGGCGTGTCGGTGACCGCGGCCGAGGGCGGCATCACCGCCGTGATCGGCCCGAACGGCGCCGGCAAGACGACGCTCGCGCAGACGATCGCCGGCGTGGTGCCGGCGCGCGGCGGCGCGATCCGCTTCGATGGCGAGGCGATCGAGCGCACGTCGGCGCGGGAGCGCACGTTGCGCGGGCTCGGCTACACGCCACAGCGCCGCAACGTCTTCGGCGAGCTGACGGTGCAGGAGAACCTCGATGTCGTCGTGCGGGCCTTCCAGGTGCCGCGCGACCGCGTCGACGAGGTGCTCGCGCAGTTCCCGATCCTGGTCGAGCGTCACCGCCAGCGCGCGGGAACGCTGTCGGGCGGGGAGCGGCAACAGCTCGCGATCGCCAGCTCATTGCTGATGCGGCCGCGGCTGCTGATGCTCGACGAGCCGACGACCGGGCTCGCGCCCCAGATCGTCGAGACGCTCGTCGCCCAGATCCGCGCGATCCGCGACGACGGCGCCGGCGTCCTGTGGGTGATCGAGGAGCACCCCAGCCAGATCCTGCCGTTCTGCGACTGGGTCTATCTCGTCGAGTCCGGTCAGGTGCGCCACCAGGCGTCGGGGCCGGACCTGCTGGCGGACCCCAACTTCACCGAGATGTTCCTGGGCGCGCAGGTGCCCGACGCGGCGTCTGCCTAGCCCGGCCCGAGAGACGTTCAACCGATGAGGAGAGAGATGAAGATGAGGACCAAGCCCGCCCTGCTCGTGGGCGCCGGCTGTGCCGTGCTCGCCCTGGGCGCCTGCGGGAGCGACGGTGGATCGGGAGGCGGCACCGCCGTCGTCGGCGTCGCCGCGCCGCTGTCCGGCGAGGCCGCCGTGTTCGGCGAGCCCGTCGACCGGATCACCCGCGCGGTGGTCAACGAGGTCAACCGCGCGGGCGGGATCGACGGCACCCAGCTGAAGGTCGTCAGCGAGGACGAGAAGATGAACCCCGAGGACGGCGTCCGGGTGGTGAACAAGCTCGTCAACAAGGACGGTGCGCAGTTCATCATCGGGCCGACCTCGGGCACCTTCATGGCGACGCTCGGCTTCGCCAAGCGCAATCAGGTGATGATCGCGTCGCCGTACTCGGGGATCGTCGAGTACGAGGACAAGGGCGGCGACTACACGTTCCGCACGGCCGGTCCGGACAGTCTCGACGGCATGACGGTCGCCAAGAACTTCGTTGCCCAGGAGTACGACCGCGTCGCGATCATGCGCGAGAACACCGACTCGGCCGAGAGCACGTCGCGTTGGCTGACGCAGTACTTCGAGGCCGACGGCGGCAAGGTCGTCGAGACCGTGGCCTTCAACGCCGGCCAGAGCTCGTACCTCGCCGAGGTCCGGCGGGCGTTCCAGCAACGGCCGCAGGCGGTCTTCCTGGCCGCGTCGGCGGAGTCGGCGGTGCCGATCCTGCGCGAGTGGAAGCGCCTCGAGCTCGGCGGTACGTGGTCGCTGATCTCCGAGCTGACCAACGACGCCTTCGTCAAGGAGGTCGGCAAGGACATCCTCGAGGGCTCGTTCGGCCAACTCTCGCTGTCCGCCGAGGACTCGCACGCGGGGAAGGAGTTCGAGCGGCTGCTCGTCGGGGAGTACGGCGACGAGGCAAAGGCCCTGATCGGCGCTCCTGGTGCCGCGCAGAGCTACGACGCGGCTGTTGCGGCGGCGCTGGCGATGGTCGCCGGCGGCGAGGCCACCGGTACCGCGATCGACGAGAACCTCGAGAAGGTGTCGAACGCTCCGGGCGTCAAGGTCAGCACGTTCGCGGAGGGCAAGCGCGAGCTGGAGGCGGGCAACGACATCGACTACGTCGGCGCCTCGGGCCCGCTCGAGTTCAACGAGAGCAAGACGGCCGCTCCCGACCAAGGGGTGTGGCAGGTGAAGGACGGCACGTTCGTCCCGATCGAGCGGTACGCCGCGGCCCAGTTGCTGAAGGACATCGGCACCGGGCAGCAGGAATCCGGCGAGGATCAGTAACAGCGACCGCGGAAGGGGCGCCACGACGGCGCCCCTCGACCGGCCAGCAAGGGAAGAGGATGCAATGGACCTGAGGAACTTCCAGCCGACGCGCACCCTGCCGGGGACGCTGCTCGAGCGTGCAGGAACGGAGCCCACGCGCGTGGCGCTGCGCCACCGGCGCGGGACGACGACGAACGACATCGACTGGGGCACGTACCGGACGCGGGTCTCCGAGCTCGCGCTCGGTCTCGCGGCGCACGGCGTCGAGCGCGGCGACCGCGTCGCGGTGATGAGCAGCGCGCGGCCCGAGTGGGCCTTCATGGCGCTCGCCGTTCAGAGCGTCGGCGGCGTCGTCGTGGGCGTCTACCCGACGAACTCGCCGGCCGAGATCGAGCAGCTGCTGCGGCACAGCGAGGCCGTGGCGTTCGTCGGCGAGACCGGGACCGAGCTGGACAAGGTGGCTCGGGTCGCCGAGGGCACGCCGCAGCTACGGCTGGTGATCGGGATCGACGACGCGCCGACCGGGCTGCCGGACGCGGTGCAGGGCCTGACCTGGGACGCGCTGCGCGCCTACGACGAGCCGGTGCACTACGCCGCGCTGGTCGCGGCCGGCGACCTGGACGATCCCGCGGTGCTCTTCTACACGTCGGGCTCGACCGGCCGGCCGAAGGGCGTCACCCACACCCACCGCACGGTTCAACACTCGATCCAGACCGTCGTCGGCTGCTACCCGCAGCTGGACCGGGAGCGGCACGACACGGTCGGATTCCTGCCGCTGGCGCACGTCGCTCCGGCGGTGCTGCTGCTCTTCACGCCGCTGCTGACCCGGCTGGTCGTGACCTACTGCCGGATGGAGGAGTTCGCCGAGGCCCTGCGCGAGGTCCGGCCGACCGCCCTGCTGTGGCCGCCGCGCTTCTACGAGAAGCTGGCCGGCGAGCTGGTGGCGAGCGCCGACAGCTGGTCGGAAGCGCGTCGCGAGGCGTACGCGCAGGCGATGGAGGTCGCGCGCCGGGTCGCGGAGCAGCGCTGGGAGCGTCGCGAGCCGGCGCCCGAGCTGCGGGCCGCGTACGACGCCGCGCTGCGCGACGTCTTCCGGCCGTTGCGAGCGAGCGTCGGGATGGACCGGATCGAGGTCGCCTGGACGGCGTCGGCCGCGATCCCCACCAACGTGATGGCGCTGTGGCAGATGTGGGGCGTCGACCTGCGCGAGATGTACGGCCTGACCGAGACCGCGGGCTGCCCGATCGCCCAGTTCGAGCAGCCGTTCCCGCGGCCGGGTGACATCGGTCGCGTGTTCGGCCGTGTCTTCGGCGACCCGCGCTTCGACGTCAGGGCGGCCGAGGACGGCGAGATGCTGCTCAAGGCGCCGCTGCTCTTCCCCGCCTACTGGCGAGACCCCGAGGCGACGGTCGCGGCGCTGGACGACGGCTGGCTGCGGACCGGCGACCTGATCGAGGAGACGCCTTCCGGCAACATCCGCCTGGTCGGACGCAAGAAGGACATCATCATCACCAGCGGCGGCAAGACGATCAGCCCGCAGCCGCTCGAGACGGCGCTCAAGGAGAGCCCGCTGATCGACGAGGCGGTCGTGATCGGCGACGGACGCAAGTTCCTGACGGTGCTGCTCGAGGCGGTCGCGGGAGCCGAGGATGGCGTCGCGATGGCCCCGCGGTTGCGCGCCGAGATCGAGCGCGTGAACGCCGACCTGGCGCGGGCCCAGCAGATCAAGGACTTCCGGCTGCTGCCGCGGGCGCTCGACGTCGCGCACGGAGAGCGGACGGCCAACGGCAAGGTCAAGCGCGAGGGCGTGGTGCGCTCGTTCGCCGCCCTGGTCGACGAGATGTATCCGCCGGACGACAGCGCGGCGATCGCCGGCGCGGTCGGGACCGGCACGACCGGGGGAGCCCGCGGATGACCGCGTCGGTGTCGGTCTCGCCGCTCACGCCGCTCCGCTTCCTGGACCGCGCGGCGGCGGTTCACCCGGACAAGGTCGCGGTCGTCGACTGCGAGCGCCGGCTGACCTACGCGCAGCTCGCGGCCGCGGCGACGCGGCTCGCCCGAGCGTTGCAGGCCTCGGGCATCGAGCGTGGGGACCGCGTCGCCTTCCTGTCGCCGAACACGGCCGAGATGCTCGTCGCGCACTTCGCGGTGCCGCTCGCCGGGGCGGTCCTCGTCGCGATCAACACGCGACTCGCGCCGTCCGAGGTCGCGCACATCTGCGCGCACTCCGGAGCCCGGCTGCTGGCGGTCGACGCGGAGCTGCGGCCCGCCACGGTGGAAGCCGACGTCGAGGTCGTCGCGATCGGCTCGCCCGCGTGGGACGCGCTGCTGGCCAGTGGGAGCGACGAGCCGCTGCCGTGGGAGGTCGACGACGAGCAGGCGACGATCGCGATCAACTACACCTCCGGCACGACGGGCCAGCCGAAGGGCGTGATGTACAGCCACCGCGGCGCGTACCTCGCGGCGCTCGGCGGGGTCGTCCACGCCAGCTTCGACCCGAGCACCGTCTACCTCTGGACGCTGCCGATGTTCCACTGCAACGGCTGGTGCGCGACCTGGGGCGTGACCGCGGTCGCGGCGAGGCACGTCTGCCTGCGCGAGGTGCGCGGCGACGAGATCTGGCGCCTGCTGGGCGCCGAGGGCGTGACCCATCTGAGCGGCGCCCCCGCGGTGTGGACGACGATCGCCGGCGCGTCCGAGGCCCGGCCGCTCACCCAGCCGCTGACGGTGACCAGCGGCGGCGCGCCGCCGAGCCCGACGATGCTGGCGCAGGTCGAGTCGGTCGGCGGACGCGTCGTGCACGCCTACGGCCTGACCGAGACCTACGGGCCCTACGCCGTCTGCGAGGAGCAGCCGGAGTGGCGCGACCTCGACGTCGACGCACGGGCGACGCTACTGGCGCGGCAGGGCGTCGGGATGGTGCAGGCCGAGCGGCTGCGCGTGGTCGACGACCAGATGCGCGACGTGCCCGCCGACGCCGCGACGATGGGCGAGATCGTGATGCGCGGCAACAACGTGATGCTGGGCTACTTCGCCGACGAGGCCGCGACCGCCGAGGCGTTCCGCGGCGGCTGGTTCCACTCGGGGGACCTCGGCGTGGTGCACCCGGACGGCTACGTGCAGTTGCTCGACCGCGCGAAGGACGTCGTCGTCTCCGGCGGCGAGAACATCTCGACCGTCGAGGTCGAGCAGGCGCTGCTCGCGCACGAGGCGGTCTTCGACGTCGCGGTGATCGGCGTGCCCGATGACCAGTGGGGCGAGCGCCCGAAGGCGTTCGTGGTGCTGAAGCCCGACCGCGAGGCGAGCGAGGCCGAGCTGATCGACCACGTGCGTGGCCGGATCGCGCGCTACAAGGCGCCGAAGGCCGTCGAGCTGCTGGTCGAGCTGCCGCGGACGTCGACCGGCAAGGTGCAGAAGTACGAGCTGCGGGAGCGCGAGTGGGCGGGCCACACCGCCCGCATCCGGGGCTGACGAACGGCCACCCGTCGCGGAGGTGAGGCGATGCGGATTTGGCCGGACCGACCGGCCGTATCCGCATCGCCTCCCGGCCCGACGCCGTCCTAGTCGTTGAAGAAGCGGCCTTCGGTCACCTCGGGCACGATCCCCGCGCGGACCACGAAGTCGCCGAACCGCTCGCCGTCGTTGCGCTCCGCGGCGTAGCGTCCGAGGGTCTCGTCGAGCAGCTCGAGGATCACGTCCTCGCCGACGTTCTCGCGGACCATCTTGTTCAGGCGCTCGCCGTGGAAGCCGGCGCCGAGGTACATGTTGTACTTGCCCGGGGCCCGGCCGGTGAACGCGATCTCGGCGATGTACGGCCGGGCACAGCCGTTCGGGCAGCCGGTCATCCGGACCGTGATCGGCTCCTCGGTCAGGCCGTGCTTCTCGAGCTGGTCCTCGACCTTGGTCAGCAGCTCCGGCAGGTACCGCTCGGCCTCGGCCATCGCCAGGCCGCAGGTCGGCATCGCCACGCACGCCATCGAGTTGAGCCGCATCGCGCTGCGGCCCTTGGTCGGCACGTTGGAGATGCCGTGCTGCTCCATCAGCGCCTCGATCGCCGGGCGATCGGCGGGCTTGATGTCGGACAGGATCACGCTCTGGTTCGGCGTCAGCCGGAAGACGCACTTCCCGGTCTCGGCGATCGCCTTCAGGCCGTCCATCAGCGTCCGACCGGGGTGGTTGATGATCCGGCCGTTCTCGACGAACAGCGTGAAGTGCTCGAGGCCGTCGTCGCCGGTCGTCCAGCCGAGCTGGTCGCCGTTGGACGTGAACGTGAACGGCTTGACCGGACCGAGCGCGAAGCCGAGGCGCCGCTCGATCTCGGCCTTGACCGCGTCGACGCCCTTGTCGTCGACCGTGTACTTGAACCGCGCGTGGGCGCGGTTGGCGCGGTCGCCGTAGTCGCGCTGGACGCCCATCACGGCGTCGATCGTCGGGATCAGGTCCTTGACGTCGATGTAGCCGATCACGTCACCGAGTCGCGGGTAGGTCTCCGGCGCGCGGTCGGTGCGGCCCATGCCGCCGCCGATCACGACGTTGAAGCCCTTGAGCTTGCCCCGGCTGGCGATCGCGACGAAGCCCAGGTCCTGGCTGTAGATGTCGATGTCGTTGCTCGGCGGGATCGCGAAGCCGATCTTGAACTTGCGCGGCATGTACTGCCGGCCGTAGAACGGCTCCTCGTTGTCCCCGCGGGGCTGCTTCGGCTTCTCGCCGAACCAGACCTGCTCGTAGGCGCTGGTCTTGTGGATCGCGTGATCGCTGGCGATCTGCGCGTGCTCGTAGACCTGCTTGTGGAGCTTGGAGAGCCCCGGGTGCACGCCGCTCATCACCGTGCGGGCGACGTCGCCGCAGGCGGACCGGCTGTCGAGCCCGACGTCGCGCAGGCCCTCCATCACGCGGCGCAGCGAGTCCCGCACCAGGTGGTGGAACTGGAACGTCTGGCGCGTGGTCAGCCGGAACGTGTCGTTGCCGTGGAGGCGTCCGAGCTCGTCGATCTTCAGCCACTGCTCGGGCGTGCAGACGCCGCCCGGCATGCGGCCGCGGAGCATGAAGCTGTACAGGGGCTCCAGCTTCTGACGGCGCCGCTCGTCGCGGATGTCGCGGTCGTCCTGCTGGTAGATCCCATGGAACTTCATGAGCTTGTTGTTGCTCTCCTGGACGGCGAGCGTGACCTCGTCGATCAGGTCGTCGTCGATCGAGCCGGCGAGGTAGTCGCTCTCGTACTTCAGTCGCTCCTCGGGCGCGAGCTTCTCCAGCGGCTGCGAGATGTCCCGGCTGCGGTCGGCGTCGATCGGGGTCGTCGTCTTCGTGGTCATGGCTGTCACCTCAGTAGACGTCGAGCAGGTAGCGGTGGTCCCGCTTCAGATCGGTCAGGTACTCCGCGGCCGCGTCGGCGTCACGGCCGCCGTGCTCGGCGACGATCTCCGCCAGGGTGGCGTCGACGTCCGGCGCCATGTGCGTGGCGTCGCCGCAGACGTAGATCCGGGCGCCGTCCTCGAGCCAGGCGTAGACGTCCTTGCCGGCGCGGCGGATCCGGTCCTGGACGTACGCCTTCGGGCGGTTCGGCGCGTGGCGGGCGGGCGTCGCATCCCGCGAGAACGCCAGGTCGAGCTTGGTCAGCGTGCCGTCCTTGAGCATCTGCTGCCACTCGACCTGGTAGAGGAAGTCGCTGCGGAAGTTGCGCTCGCCGAAGAACAGCCACGAGCGGCCCTCGGCGCCGCGCGTCTCGCGCTCCTGCATGAACGCGCGGTACGGGGCCACGCCGGTGCCGGCGCCGACCATGATGATCGGCACGTCGTCGGCCGGCAGGCGGAAGTGCTCGTTGGCCTGGACGTAGACCGGGACGGTGGCGTCCTCGTCGGTCAGCGTCGCCAGGTGGCCGGACGCCACGCCGGTGCGGTCGCTGCCGTGCAGCGCGTACCGCACGGTGCTGACGGTCAGGTGCGCCTCGTCCGGGGCGGCGTTGAGGCTCGACGCGATCGAGTAGAGCCGTGGCTGCAGCGGACGCAGGCCGGCGACGAACTGCTCGGCGCTGATCCCCTTGACCGGGAACCGCGAGACGAAGTCGCCGACGTGGTGCTCGTAGAAGAACGCGGTCCGGGCCTTGGCGTCGGCGGCGCGCAGGTCCTGCAGCTCCTGGGCGCCGCTCAGCTCGGCCCAGTGGTCGAGGAAGCGCGGGGTCGCGGCGGTGATCTCGAAGGTGCTCGTCAACGCCTCGCCGAGCGGCTTCTCGCCCTGCTTGGTCGTCACCGGGGTGTCGGGCGACAGCGACAGCTGCTCGAGCAGCGTGGCGACGAGCTGCGGATCGTTCTGCGGCACGACGCCGAGCGCGTCGCCGGGCTCGTAGGTCAGGCCCGAGTCCTCGAGCGAGAGCTCGACGTGGCGGGTCTCCTTGGACGATCCCCGGCCGGTGATCACGACGTTGTCGAGGATCGCGGCCGCGAACGGGTGCTTCTTGCCGTACGCGCTGGGCGCGGCGGCGACGCCGTTGGTGCTGATCCCGTTGGCGCTGGCAGCGCCCGGGGCAGCGACGACCGGCGCCTCGCTCGGCGTGATCTCGGCGACGACGTTCGCCAGCCACGCCGCGGCGTCGTCCTCGTAGTCGACGTCGCAGTCGACGCGATCCACGATCCGGGTGGCGCCGAGCTGCTCGAGCCGCTCGTCGATCTGCTTGCCGGCCGAGCAGTAGTGCTCGTAGGTCGAGTCGCCGAGGGCGAGCACGGAGAAGCGGACGTCCGGCAGCTTCGGGGCCTTGCGGCCCTGGATGAACTCGAAGAAGCCGACCGCGGACGGCGGCGGGTCGCCCTCGCCGTGGGTCGCGGCGACCACGACCAGGTCCTGCGCGTCCTTCAGCAGGCGCGTCTTGTAGTCGGCCATGTCCGCCACCGACGCCTCGACGCCGATGCCCTTCGCGGCTTCGGCCAGCTGGCCCGCGACCTCGCGGCTGTTGCCGGTGTCGGTGCCGTAGAGCACCGTCAGCGTGCGCGTGGACGGCGCGGAGACCGCCACGGCGACCTCGGCCGGCACCAGGCCGTTGCCGTTCCCGTTGGCGTGGCCGTTGCTCGCCGCTGCGGGAACCCCGCCGGCGGCCACGCCCGCGAAGTAGCCGCTGAGCCAGATCGCCTGGTCGCGGTCGAGGGTCGGCGCTAGCTGGTCGACCTGCGCGCGCTGGTCGGGGGTGAGGGTGAGGGGTGAGACAGACAAGGCAGTCAGGGCTCGCGGGTGCTCGTTTCGATGCCGCTCGGGCGCTCGACCGGACCGGGTCAGCACGGTGGAGCGGAAAAGTCGATCCATTTTTACAGGTTCAGCGAGTGTATTCCGTCCTTCCCTATCCGAGGCGTCCGGTCCGCGGGTCCCGGACGCCGTCGATGCACCGGGGTGATCGGCCTCTGCGTGCATCACGGGCGTCATGGGGGTAGGGGTCGATCGAGGACGAGCGACGCGCCCGCCGGGCGCAATCGGAACGAGAAGGCGGCGGCGATGACCAGCGAATCCGGAGGAACGGCGGACCGGGATCCGCGCCCGGGGCGGAACCGAGAGCGGCACGGCGACGAGCGCGATGCCTCATCGCCGGACGACCCGCGTGAGATCCCGGACGAGGCGGAGCCCGACCAGCCGAGCGACCTGCCGAAGCGCTCGTGGTGGGCGACGCTCAAGCGGACCAAGCGCGAGTTCTCCGACGACGCGCTGACGGTCTGGGCCGCCGCGCTGACCTACTACGCCGTCCTGGCGATCTTCCCGGCCTTGATCGCGCTGATGTCGGTGCTCGGGCTGCTCGGGTCGTCGGTCACCCAGACGCTGATCGACAACATGCGCGAGGTCGCGCCGGGACCGGCCAAGGAGATCGTGATCAACACGCTGGAGAACCTCCAGAACAGCCAGGGCGTGGCGGGCGTGGCGTTCGTCGTCGGCCTCGCCGGCGCGATCTGGTCGGCGTCCGGCTACGTCGGCGCGTTCATGCGCGCGTCGAACGCGATCTACGAGGTCGGCGAGGGCCGGCCGATCTGGAAGACGATCCCCTGGCGGATCGCGATCACCGTGGTGCTGTTGCTGATGATGGTGATCGTGGCGGTGATGGTGGCCGTCACCGGGCCGCTGGCGGACGAGGTCGGCGACCTGGTCGGCGTCGGCGACGTGGCGACCACCGTCTGGGACCTCGCCAAGTGGCCGTTCGTCCTGGTGATCACGATGGCGATGTTCGCCTTCCTCTACTGGGCGGCGCCGAACGTCAAGCACCCGAAGTTCCCGTGGGTCAGCCCGGGCGGCGTGGTGGCGGTGCTGCTGTGGATCGTCGTCTCGATCCTGTTCGCGCTCTACGTCGCGAACTTCGGCTCGTACAACGAGACCTACGGGGCACTCGGCGGCGTGATCGCGTTCCTGGTCTGGCTGTGGGTGTCGAACATCGCGATCCTCTTCGGCGCGGAGCTGAACGCCGAGCTGGAGCGCAGCCGCCAGATCGAGGCGGGGCTGCCGCCGGACGAGGAGCCGTTCCTGGAGCCCCGCGACACCCGCAAGCTCGACGACGACGAGCAGCCGGGTCACGCGGGGTAGCGCTCGGCCGGCGGCGACGCCGGCCGCGTTGTCCGCGTCCTGCCACCGAGATAGGTTCGTGGTGTCGCCGCAGCGTCCGCGAGCGGCGTGCCCGTCGCCGACGGGGACCGATCAGAGAAAGACCGTGATGAGCCCCAACGTGCCGCCGTCCGATCCAGGCAATGCTCCGAACGACCGACGCCGGCCCGCGGGGGGCTCGGCGTCGTCCGGTCCCGCGCGGCCGACGCCGCCGGCCGGGGGCGGCGTTCCCGCGCGGCCACGGCCGCCGGTTGCCGGAGCGGAGGGCCCGCCGGGCGCCGAGCCTGTCCCGGTCGGCTACGAGCCGTCGCCCGGAGGATCTCCGTACGGCGCCCCCGACCCGGAGCTGACCGCGTTCGAGGACGAGGCCCGGCGCTGGCACACGTGGTTGGCGGTGGCCGCGGGCGTCGGCCTGCTGCTCTCGATCGCGGCGTTGGTCCTGGCGATCAGCGCCGGCAACCGGAGCGCCAGCGACGACCGGATCGCCGACGCCGTCAAGCGCGAGTCGCGCAACACCGCGAACGAGATCGAGCGCCAGATCCGCGACGAGACCGCCCGCGCCGAGGAGGTCCTCGACGAGCTGGAGTCGAGCACGAAGACCGCCCGCGAAGCGAGCGCCGCGGCCGAGTCGGCCGCCGAGGAGAACGGCGCGGGGGTCGAGAAGAACGCCGAGGAGCTGCGGACGCTGCGCGAGAGCGTGGACAGCCTGAGCAGCAAGGTCGATGCGCTGCCGGAGGGGGTCCCGGGCCTCGAGGAGCTCGCGACGTCGATCGACACGATCAACTCCCAGGTCCAGCAGCTCAGTCAGGACGTGACGAGCCTGCAGGGCAGCTCGGGCGACGCGACGCCCTGACGCGACCTTCGAGCGCGGTTCGCGAGCGGCGCGCGGCCGGCGTCACGAGCCGGTCGCCCCGGCGAACCGTCGGGGCGGGGATCCGCGGTCCGTAGACTCGATCGGGTGAGCATCGGTCGAGCGTTCGGGGACTCCGACCCGGTCGGGGGCCGGGATCGGATCCAGCAGCTGCGGCCCGACACCCGCACCGGGGTGCTGGCCGTCGGCACGCTGGCCTGCCCGGCGTGCGACGCGCCGACCGCTCCGGGGCCGGTCCCGCTGCGGCCGGCCGACGCGATGGCCTGCCCGATCTGCGACCGCCACGGCCCGGTCCGCGACTTCCTGTCGCTCGCCGCGCCGAGCCGGCCGGCGCGGGTCGTGGTGCGGGTGGTGACGCCGTCGACGGCCGGCTGAGGTCGCGTGACGACCTCGCCGGCTGGGAGGACGGGTCAGCGCGCTGCGACCCGGGTGGTCCGCGACGTCCCGAGCACGCGTCCCGCGGCGTCCAGCGCCTGGAGCCGTACGCTCGCCGGCCGTCCCGGCACCCGGATGTAGGTCTCGAAGCTCGTCCAGACCTGGGACCCGAGCACGGCGCCGTCCGGGCCGAGCACCTGCCAGCGGGCGACCTCGGTCGCGCCGTTCCAGCTGACCCAGACGTTGGTCGCGCCGCTCGGAGCGGCCTTGGCCCGCACCTTCGGCGGAGCCGTCGGCCGGCCCTGCCACGGCATCCGGTAGTAGCGGTAGTTGTCGTAGCCGGCGGGCAGGTCCACGTCGAAGCGGACCTTGCCGTCGGGACCGATCTCGGTGCCACGGCCCTGCGACCCCCAGCCGATCATCAGGCTGCCGTTGGGCAGTCGCTGGTTGTTGCCCTGCGTCGCGGCGAACAGCTTCTGGCCGGGCAGCCGCACGTCGGCCACGCGGGTCGCGGTCTTCTGCTCGTGGTCCAAGCGGAGTACCAGCGAGCGGGATCGTTCGTCGAGATCCTCCGACGAGTTGTCGAAGATCCGGATCGTCCCGTCGGGCTGCACGTGCGCGTCGTGCTGCAGTGCGAACTGCGTGCCCGGACCCATCCGGAAGTCGCTCTTCTTGCCGCCGAGTCGCCAGTCGATCCGGCCGGTGGCCTTGGCGATGCGGTAGACCGCCGACGTCCGGCGGGCGGAGATGATCACCCCGTCGCCGTCCTCGTTGACCGAGTTCAGGTGGAAGTAGTCGATCCGGCTGGTGTTCGGCGTGATGTCGTCGCGCACGCTCTCGGTCAGCGGTACGTGGTCGAGCGAGTGCCACTCGAAGAGCACCAGCCCGGTCTCGATGTCGACCTCCTGCACGATCGAGTCGATCGCCACGCCGCGGCGGACCGTGCTCAGCGGGCGCAGGTCGTGGCGCACGGGCTGGTAGATGATCGCCAGCAGCGTGTTGCGCGGCGTGATGTTCGCCTCGTGCATGTCGAACGAGTAGCCGTTGCCGGCCCGGACCCGGGCGACCCGGTGGTACCGCTGGTCCAGCAGGAAGATGTCGCCGTGACCCTCGCCGCGCGAGCTGGCGCCCTGCCAGTACGTCAGCACCGGCTGGCCGCGGTAGGTCTGCACGCGGAAGTCCGACGAGGTCTGGTGGTCGGGCGTCGGGGAGAAGTAGACCATCCGACCCCGCTCGTCGAGGATCATCTGGCCGCCGTCGCCCTTGCCGAGCTTGGGGGCGAGGAAGGTCTTCGCGGCGAACGCGTCGGGCGTCGGCGGCTGGAGGATCTGCGGGATCGGCGGGTGGATGTCCGGCCGGGAGCGGAGCGAGAGGATCTGCTTGGTGTCGCCGCGCTTGGTGTCGGCCGCCTCCGGGAGCGCGGTGAACCGCGCGGTCCGCAGGCGGTACTCGCCGCCCGTGGCCCCGGTGACGTCCATCGCGTGGCGGACGGTGATCCGCTCGTCGGAGAGGAACCGCTTTCGCGGGATCCAGCTGGCGCCGTGGCCGTCGGAGTGCGCTCGGACGGTGCCGCTGTGACGCCCGCTGCGCGATCCGGTGACGGTGATCTTGCCGACGTCCGCGACGCTGGCCCCACGGAAGCTCAGCTGGGTCTGCGGCGACGCGAAGCGGGAGTTGGGCTGGGGGGACACCGAGACGGCCGCCGCGGCCGTGCTCGCGCCGGCGAGCAGGGCGACGACGAACGTCGTGGCCGTGGCCAGCGCCGCCCTCCGTCGTGGTCCTGGCCGGCCTGGGAAGCCGTCGGAGGCGGTACGGGCGTCGCGTTGGTACACGAGACCGCACGCTACCCCGTGGGAGGCCTGCGGTGTCGCAGTTCTTCCCGGGCCGGGCGCGGCGAACCGGGCGCGCCGCCGCGGGGGCGGCGCGACGCGATCGTGCCGCTAGCGCGTGGCGGGCATGACCAGGGGGTTCGGCACGGTGATGTCGAACGTGCCGAAGGTGTTCGGCGTGCGGTCGGGGCCCGAACCGGCCGGGTAGGTGTCGGGGAACACGTGGCCGGTGGCCGCGATCGACGGAACGACGTTCTTGAACGTCGTCGTGTTGTCCGGGTTGGCCTGGACCGGCGACGCGCTCAGGTCGAGCGTGAAGACCGGCTGGCTCTCGTCGTACGGCGCGATCGTCGACGGACCGCCGCCGACGCCGCCGACGGTGTGCAGGCCGGTTGCGTAGAGCTTGGCGGTGTTGCTGCCGTCGAACTGGATCCGCGGGTTCTGGATCGAGATCGTGATCCCGTGGCCGGCCGGCATCGGCGCGGAGCTGTACGTGGCCAGGCCGGCGTACTGGATGATGCCGGTCTTGGTGGCGGCGTTGGCCGTCGACGAGGTCATCGGGAAGGTCGTCGTGTAGACGGCGCCCGGACCCCGCTTGCTGGTCGGGGTGACCGTCGGACCGACCGCGCCGTCGCTCGGCGTGAACGAGCCGCGGTTGGTGCCCATGTCCCGCGGCGGCGGGGCGCTGTTGGTGAAGTACCCGAGCCACGTGCGGTTGAGGTTGGCCGCCCCGGGAGGCGTCGTCCCCTCGAACGTGTTGACCTGGGTCCAGACCAGGTTGCCGGGCGTCGACACCGGAACGGGGACCGGGCTCGGGCCGGGGGTCGGCACGGTGCCGCCCTTGCGCTCCGGCTGGAACTTGCCGTAGACCTTGGTCAGCGTGCCGCGACCGAGGCGGTCGAGCTTCAGGCCCTCGCGGAGCTCGCGAACGCTGGCGGACGTCAAGCGCAGGCGGGTGGCGTGCAGCTCCGAGTTGCCGGCCTTGTCGAAGGTGACGCGGGTCTTCTTGCGGTTCGCGGTCAGGATCGTCTTGGTCTCGCCGTTGATGCTGGCGCGGACCCGGAGCCGGTTGCTGAAGTGCGTGCTGAGCGTCGAGAAGCTGACGCTGCGCGAGCCCTTCTTGAAGACGATCGAGCCGCCGTTGGTGGTCAGCAACTTGTCACGGCCGTTACGGACGGTGGAAGCGGGGGTCGTCAGGACGTCGTCCGAGCGGGTGGCCGGGCTCGTGACGGAGATCGTGACGTTCTGACGGTCGAGCGACGCGGCGGCGCTACCGGTGAGCTCCAGGTTGAGGTCACCGCCCGCCGGGGACGGGGCCGGGAGCGTCAGTGCGGATGCGGTGGCTGGGACCGCGACGATCGCGCTGGTGGTGAGGACCGTGCCCAGAAGGGCACGTGATCGGGAATGCGACATGGAACCTCGAGTCTCGGGGAACTCCGATGCCAAGGTTGTACTGGATTAGGGATGCCTATGTCGCACGCCCGGCCCGGCCACGCGGCCCGCGGAGAGCCGCACGCGGCCCGGTCGTCGCCCGGGAACGCAAACGTCCGCTGCGCGGGCAGCGGACGTGGTCCTCAGAGGCACCGACCGGAATCGAACCGGTGTAGACGGCTTTGCAGGCCGCTGCGTAGCCACTCCGCCACGGTGCCAGGACTCCGCAATCTACCGACTGGCGGCGCGCCGCGCAGCTTCGGGGTCACACGCCGCGCCCGGCGACCTGCTGCTAGTCTTCCGCATCGCTGCGAAGCACCCAGCGCGATTAGCTCAGTTGGTTAGAGCGCACGCTTGACATGCGTGAGGTCACAAGTTCGAGTCTTGTATCGCGCACCTCCCGAAGACCCTGCAAATCGCGGGGTCTTCGTCTTTCTACGGTGCCGTAGGAAGCGAGCGCCTACGCGCCAGTAGCGGTTTCGTGGCCTTTTCGTGGCCTTTTCAGCGGCGAGACGAACTTGATTCGGCCTCTTTCGACGGCGAGAACCGCGCCTAGGAGCCTTGGCTTTGGATTCCGGGCCAGCTAGTTTCGATGGCGTACTGACAATGCCAAGAAGTGCCCCAGGCGACGTTGACGCGTCCCTGGGGCTGGCACGAGAGGAACGAGCCTCCCATGCATGACCAGCCTACCTGTGGGCCGGTGCTGTCTCCGGTCGAGTTGGATGACCGCAACCGCAACGATGTGTTGCAGCATCTGCTGTTCGAGTATCCGACGCCGTTCAGCGTCGACGAGTTGATCGCAGAGCTGACCTCACCCGGTGAGGAAGGCTTCGGTGAGCGTGACGGCTTTCTGATTGCGATCCGCGACCTGCGACGCGCCGGTCTGCTGCACCAGCACGGCGAGTTCGTGTGGCCAACACGGGCCGCGAAGTCCGCTTGGGTCTTGAAGACGGTGTGACGGATGATGAGCGATCAGGAGTCCAGGGACGCGGCATTGTCGGTCGGCGATCTCGATGATCGGTGGCAGATGGCGGTGTTGGGCCATCTGCTGCTGGCGTATCCGGCGCCGTTCACGCTCGAAGAGATCGTGACCGCCTTCGAGACGCCCTTTCAGCCGCGGTCATTCGAGGAAACCGACGGCATCCAGCGCGCGGTGCGGGACCTCGTCTGCGCCGGGTTGCTGCGTGAGCTCGACGGATCCGTGCTGCCAACGCGTGCGACGTTCCGGTTCTCGCAACTGGTCGGGCTATAGCGCTCGTGCGTGCTGATGACGCGAACGACGGCGAGCCCGAAGACGTCGGTCCGCCGTGCGTTCGGGGGCGTGAAGCGCCGCCGAGTATGGCGTGGACGCGAGCCGGTGCTTTGCGTATCGATGATCTGGTCGAGATTGGCGACGACGCCGTGGATCGTTTGGCGAGGATCGTCGCGGTCGAGCGCGTCGGTTCGCCCGGTCGACTGCGCCTGCGCATGGCGTTCGAGCTCGACGGCGCTGCTATCGCGCAGTGCTCGCAGGCCCCGGCGTTGGGGACCCGGTACCTGCGGCGACGGCCCGAGCCTCGGCCGTCGGCCGAAATCCCGGTGACGACGTTCGAAGGGTTGGAGGCAGCGTGGCGGGTCTACGACCGTGCGTGGGATATGGACGGGACGGTCGAGATGCGTCTTCCGGCTCGGGCTGCCGGCCAGTTGCTTCGTGACCGCGGGTGGGCTCTGCCTCGCGGTTCGCGTGAGGCAGACGGTGGCTGGCGGGCGCCGACCGGCGAGCGGTTCTCCGAGGCCAACGAGGCAGTGCGGTTTGCGCTAACCGCTGAGTACGCGGAGTCGTCGACGGCCCGGGAGCGAGCCGCAGTGTCGGGCGGTGAGAGGCACGGTGGGTAGTCGCATGTGACTAGTAGTCGGGAGGCGACTACTTCGGCGCGTTCGCGTTCTGCGTTGTGGTGCTCCGTGCGTCGGCCAACGCTCGCCGCCGGGGGCACCGCGGCTACCGGCGGGATGCCCGTGCTGATCGGGAATCGCGACTCCCCGCAGGATGTTGTCGGCTGAGTTGCGGCGGGGGCGACTACTCGTCGGGTGGTGCTGTCGCGCAGCTTGGACGATCCGTCGAGTCCTGCCGCAGTGGGGCGTGTACGGGGTTGTCAGCGTGGTGTTAACGGGGGATACTTGCCTGTAGATCGGTATGTCTGATCATCGGGAACTCCCCCCTTCGTCCCGGAACGACTCCACGACGCTGGAGCCGGGCGTTCGTGCTGCGCGAGAGCGGGCGGAGCTGACGCAGGAGCAGGTGGCCGAGCGGATGAACGTCTCGATCCACACCTATCGGCCGTGGGATCAAGGGAAGCGTCGGCCGGCGCGGTTGGAGCAGATGCAGCTCTTGGCGTTCGTCGTCCAGGCACCGATCGATGTGATCTGGCCGGCCACCGACGATCCGCTGGTCGCCGAGGCACTGCGCCTAGAACGGCAGCGTGGAGAGCCACCGGGCGGCAAGCCACCCCAGCGGTCGGCAGGTGCGTCGCCGCTCGACGTTGCCGAGCCTGCCGAGATCCTGGTGCGTCAGTTGGAGAAGGCGCCCATGGGTTCGCCTGACCAAGCCGAACGGGCCTTGAGCGCCGAGACCGATCTCGGCGTTGAGCAACGTGGACCAGCGGACGATTCTGGCGGGCTTCCGCCGTGGCCGGACGAGTTCGACGAGGAGCCGCCCAGCGAACAGCTTCCGACCGACTCCGGTCCGGTGTCGACCGCGCACGAGATGCAGGCGCGTGCGTCGACAGCTCAGCGCGCGGCCGCGGACCACAGTGGCGCGACGACATCGCACGCCGAGCGTCCGTCGTCCGGTCGGCAGGTGAAGCGCATGGTGGTGGCCCTTGGAGCTGCGCTGGCACTGGGCGGTGTTGGGACGGTCGTCGCGAGCGCGTTGAGTGAGAAGCCAGTGGACGCGGATCCGTCCTCGCAGACCGTGCCGGTCGAAGCAGTGAGGCATGGGCGGGTCGAGTCGCGGTCTCGTGACGTTGCGACGATGCGCACGGCGGCGGACCGGGGCGACTATGAGGCGGCGATCACGGCTGCTCGGTCGCTCGGCGACACGAAGGCCATCGAGCGTTATCAGCGAGCCGCGGCGAACGTCCTCGCCCGCCGGGCCGACGCCGCTGCAGGTCGCGGCGATCTTCGACTGGCCCGACAACGGCTCCGCAATGCTGAGCAGCGGTACGGAGCCACATCGGCAGCTGGTGACGTGCAGGCGCGTATCCGCCGTATCCAACGGGATCGGACCGAGCGCACCGAGCAGCGTCGGAAGGCCGCACGGAAGCAAGCACAGGCAGCGTCGGGTGCTTCGGAACCCGCGGCAACCGCAAACGCGACAACCACGCCGTCGTCGTCGGGCGAAGCGTCGGTCAGCAGCGGTGGCGCGTCGTCGGACGCGTCGTCTTCGTCCACCTCCGCATCGTCCACGTCCAAAACGCCCGCCGCCGAATCGGGACCGCGGGAGAAGAAGTGCGGCGACGGTTGCGGGCTCGGTGCGTTCCCCTCCGCAGGCCAAGAATAAGGCCGTGAAAGGTAAATGTCGTGAACTCTCGTACCTGGTCCGCCGCGTCGCTCACCCTCGCCACGTTCGTCGTCCTGTTGGCGATGGTTCCGGCGGCGTCGAATGCCGGAACCGTCCACCTCTACAGCTGTCGTCAGCCCAGCGGGGCGGTGGCTCCGGCGGCGGGCTGGACGGCTGGCGTGAACGCTCCCGTCGGGTACGTCGACGCCTACAACACCTGTTCGCAAGGCGGCGGCCTTGGCGCGATGCTCCGGGGGAACGTGGCTCATCCGGTCAACGCGGCGGCCCAATGGACGTTTGAGCCGCCGGCCGGGGTGCAGATCACCCGTGCGACGCTCTGGCGGACCTCGTCGGTCGGGCCGGACGGTCCGAACGTGACGCCGCTGGCGTACGTCTCTGCGCCCAACCCGTCGTTCACGTCGCACAACGTGATCGATCGGTGCCTGCGAAGCGAAGGATGCGCCGGCAACGGGGACGGCACCTTTCGCCGGGTCGATGCGAACCGGCTGGTGATTCCCGAGGCCCATCTCGGGGAGCGGGCGAGCATCACGCTCAACGCGTCCTGCGGCGGCGTACCCAACTGGACGTGCCCAGGCGCCCCTGATGGCGCGCTGGCGGCGACCCACGTGATCGCCGCTGACATCGAGCTCCTCGACCGCGATCCTCCTGTGGTGGCGGTGACCTCCGGTGATCTCGTTGCCGGTGGGGTCCTCAGCGGCGTGCGGACGCTGTCGGTCCGCGCCTCCGACGTGGGCCTGGGTCTCGACGCGGTGGGGTTGGCGATCGACGGGCGGACCGTGGCCGAGCAGTCGTTCCCCGACAGCACCGGCGGTCGTTGCACGCCGGCCGAGGATCCCGGCGACGGAACGCGTGCGTACCTCTGGCCGGTGCCGTGCCCGACGAGCGGGAGCACGACCCTGGAGGTCGACACGCGAACGATTGCCGATGGTGAGCATCGGCTGGCGACCTACGTCACCGACGCTTCGGGGAACCGCGCGATCATCGGTGAAGCGTCGACGATCGTCCACAACAGCGGACGTATCGGCCCGGGGTCGCCGATGCAACTTCGAGGCGACCCCAATGGTTCTCCGGTTACCGACGAAGGGCGACTTACGGCCGGGTTTCGTCGTACGGCGCCGCGCCGCTGTTCGAAGGGGTCGTTCCGCAAGCGTCACCGCAAGGCGTGTCGGACCCGAACGACGGTCAAGCGCGCTCGCTACTCGCGCTCTGCGCGCGATGAGATCGTCGGTCGTCTGCGGACCCCTGACGGCGCTCCGATCGCAGGTGCACGCGTGATGCTGATGTCGACCCCGCGGTACGGGGCTGGTTCCCAGACCACCGTTGGGTCGGCGACGACATCGTCGTCCGGTCGCTACGCCGTGAAGGTCCGACGCCGTGTGAGCGCGACCCTCACGGTCGTGTGGATGGCCCGGACCAAGGACAACATGCCGGCCGTAGCGCGAACGCTGATGCACCGGATCGGTGCGCATACGACGTTGCGCCGGACGCCACGAGTTGGACGACGGGGGCGCGTGATTCGTTTCTCGGGCCAGCTCACGGCCCGGGGTGGTGGGCAGGCCGCGCTTCCGTCGAACGTTCCGATCGTGGTGCGTGTGCGCTCTGGCGGCAAGTGGGCGACGATCGCGAACACGTCGACCAACGCAGCCGGGCGCTGGTCGGTCCGCTACCGCTGGCCGAGAGCGGCGAGGGGACGGTTCTCGATCAGGGCGGAGGTGCGCCGCGCGAACCGCTACCCGTACGAAGCGGGACACACCGGCGTGCTTCGGGTACGGGTTCGGTAGGGCGTCGCGGGTAGCATCGCCTCGTGCTCGACAGCTTGGCCCGTCGCCCCCGACTGCACCCACTCGCCGCCCGGCTGGCGGCAAGCCCATGGCTGGCGGCCGCAGTACGACGGACGGGCGGCCTGCCGACGCCCGGTGAAGTGGAACGGCTGGCCCACGAGGTCGGGGATCGAGCGGGCGGCAATGCCAGGTCCGCAGCGCTGCACGAACTGGCCGAGCTCCGGACCGTTGCGCCGCACGAGCCGAGGCAACCGGTATCGGATGGACTCACCGCGCGGCTGCCCGAGGCTGTGACCGCGCGGGCCGAGAAGGCGATCCGTGCCTCTCCGCACTGGCCCGCAGAGATGACCGAGGGACTGCGGACCAGGGCGCTGCTCCAGGCGGCGATGGATCTTCGGGATGCTGATGCCGTGGCTGCGACGGGCATGCAGCCCCACGACCCGCCCGGCGATGTGCACGCGATGGACCGCGGGCCGCGAGCTGTCGCGCAAGCGCTCGAGATCGCCGACCTCGTGGTCAGCTCCTTGGCTGACGCGGCGGGACGGGACCTTCGGGAGGGCGATGTCGTCCTCGATTTCGGGTGCTCGTCCGGGCGGATCGTCTCGCCGCTGGCAGCGTGGAACCCCGGCGTCGAATGGATCGGCTGCGACCCCAACGAGCCAGCGGTCTCGTGGGCTACGGAGCACGTCCCCGGCGGACGGTTCTTCGTGAGTGACCAGCGGCCTCCGCTCGCGCTGGACGCGGGGTCCGTCGACATCGCCTTCGCGATCTCGATCTGGTCGCACTACGCGGAGTCCGCGGCCCGCGAGTGGCTGGACGAGATGCACCGCGTGCTCCGACCCGGAGGGCGGTTGTTGCTAACGACCCACGGCATGTACTCGCTGGGGCTTTACCAGCGGGTGCACCGGGAGACCGAAGGCCGCTATGGCCTGAGCGACGCGCACGTGCTCGAAGCTCAGCGCGCCCTCGCGGCTCGGGGTGCCTGGTGGTTCGATTCGTTCGGAACCGAGGGCGACTGGGGTGTCCAGGCGCCTACGTGGGGCCACGCGCACTACCTGCCGGAGTGGGTCCTCGAAGCCACGGCGGGGCGCTGGGCGACCAGCTTCTACCGCCAGGCGGCCCTCCTTGGCAATCAGGACGTCTACGTCCTGACGCGGCTGTAGGTAGAGCTGCTGGCGACCGTTGCGGCAATGGCCCTTGGCCCTGGGTAGCACTGATGCTACCGTTGTCGTATGGCCACGATTCCGCAGAAGGAGTTGCGCAACGCCAGCGGCGAGGTGCTGCGCCGGGCGGAGGCGGGGGAGACGATCACCGTGACGGTCTCTGGCCGTCCGGTGGCGCAGATCGGTCCGATCGCGCGTAAGAGCTGGGTGCCGAGCGAGCAGCTCGCGCCGATCTGGCGGACCCCGGCCCCCAAGGGCCTGCGGGGGGACCTCGCCGGGTTCGACGTCGAGCTTGACGACCCGTACGCGCGTTGAGCGATGCGGGTCGTGCTCGATACGTCGGTGCTGATCGCCGACGACGTTCCCGCGGGGCTGGAGACCTCGATCAGTGCCGTGTCGATCGGCGAGCTGCACTTCGGGTTGCTCGTCGCGTCGGACGATGAGGAGCGCGCCCGGCGCGCTGCACGGCTGGGGGCGATCGAGGAGCGCTTCGCGCCACTCCCGGTCGACGGTGACGTCGCGCGGGCGTGGGGCGGGCTGGCGGCGCGGGTTCGCCGTGCGGGAGCGCAGCCGCGCACGCGCAATGCGGACTTGTTGATCGCGGCCACCGCGCAGGTGCACGGCGCGGCGCTCTTGACGCACAACGTGGCCGACTTCCGGCACGTGGCCGACGTGGTTCGGGTGCTGCGGCCGGCTGACGTCGCCTGAGCGATCCGACCGGTCGACCGTCGTGCCCACAGGGTTGCGCGAGAGTAGTGACCCCCACCCGACTAGTAGTCACATGCGACTAGTAGTCGCATGTGACTACTGCTTTCTTCC
>JACYYJ010007278.1_pt1 | contig 37902 bp, 56 predicted proteins | sample 8236861 | NCBI WGS metagenome assembly JACYYJ01 (sample SAMN14103086, study PRJNA606662) | landfill metagenome | isolation source: landfill solid waste | place: India:New Delhi, Okhla landfill site | collected 2017-11-05
ATGCGTTGTTTACACAAGTGGGGCTTTATGCGTTGTGAGATGAAGTTGGTTAAAAAGATTCTCTATGTTTTAAGGAGCTTAGGGGGCAGCAAAGTAAAAATGACAGATATTGAGGTTGTGTATGAAAATAACGTCATTATTGGCTACCGATTCGAAGTTAGGGCCGAAAAAGAGCAGGCCAAGCTTAAGGTCATAGAAGGACAAAAGAAATCGGGCTAACCCTTCCCATTACTCGGAACTTCCTTTTGCTTTAGGGCAATTTCCAAGGTTTCAATTATTTCATCCCAGACATACCCTTGATCATCCCCAAGCTGAGAAGCTAGTTCGACCACCTGGTCAGGAATAACTAGATACTTCTTTAATGTCCCTCTAGGAGATATGTTAATTATGGGCCTTTCGCTTTTATAGAATTCACCAGGATCTATGTTTAATACCCTAGCTATACCGTCAACATGCTCAAGCTTCGGCACCTCTGCGCCCGACTTCCATCGATGTAGTGACGTTTCTGAAACGCCTATCCTGTGGGCCAGCTCTCTGACTGTCATGCCAGAGTCCTCGATCACCCTTTTGAAATTTTTACTTAGGGTATCCCTGAGTGTTTCCATATAAATAATCATAACTTACACCCTTGTTTCTAAAAACACACATTTTGCGTCAGATTAATCTTGCAAAATATTACGTATCACCTTAGACTCAATACATGACAAGACGAATTAATAAAGAACTTCTTAAAGCAAAGGTTAGAGAAATAGGCCTGGAATTAATTGCAGTAAAGGCAGGATGCTCGGCCTCGTTGCTTCAGAAGCTAACAAGTGAGAGCTATGAGAGCTTTCCATCGCTGAGAACGGTGGACGGTCTTTGCATGGCAACTGGTTTAGACATGAGCGAGCTTTTTCCATTCGACCGCCAAGAAGAAGAAAAAAAGCCCGCCTAGTTCAAGCAGTTAAGAAATGCCAAGAACGGCACTTTTTTAATCGGAAACGAATTCCACTTCAAGTCACCGTGTATTTATTTCTTGGTTTTAACCAAGCACGGGCTTGCCTTACCAAAAATTTAAGTATTGCGGACGTTGTACGCCAGTGACCCTTACCGCAGTTTAACAACAAAAAATGTATCTGGCCGGCACCTCAGCGTATCTGGGGTTAATCAAAAGAGGATTTATGAAACTTCTTACAAAAGACCAGGTTGAAATCATTCTTGATCACGTTGTCTTTCTTGCGGCAATGGCCGAAGCAGCAACCTCAAGAGGCGTGGCCGCCAAGGATGAAGTCGAAAGAATCAAATCCTACGCCACAAACACCATTGCTAAACTTGATGATTACTCAGTCTTTGACATTAACGATCTGTTACCACCAAAGGAGATTGCATGAGCACGGCCTTAACAACCATAGAGAGCACCGTTTTGAGTTATGAGAAAAGCTTTAATGCGGTCAATGCTTACAAGCTTAACTTTAAGAAAGAAGCTAATTTTGCGCTTCAGATCCTTAAGGGAAATAGTTTTCTGACTGGCGTTGCTCAAAAGAATCCTGACTCTCTTCAAAACGCCATTACGAATATTGCTGCAATCGGGATTAGCTTAAACCCGGCAGTAAAAGAGGCTTACCTTGTCCCTAGAGGCAATCAGGTCTGTCTCGATATTTCCTACATTGGTTTAGTAAAGCTTGCCACCGATACAGGCGCAATTGATTGGGTTCAGGCGGAAATTGTTAAAGCACATGACCAGTTTGAATATCAGGGAGTCGGTAAGGCACCTATTCATAAAATGAATCCCTTTGGCGACCGTGGCGAAGTCATCGGGGTTTATTGCGTTGCCAAGCTTTCTACTGGCGAAAGTCTTTCAACCATTATGAGTAAAGCTGACTGTGACTCTATTCGAGACAAATCATCTCAGGCCGCTCAAAAAGGACCATGGAAGGACTTTTACGAAGAGATGCTTAAGAAGACAGTCATTAAGCGAGCTTCAAAACTCTGGCCCAAATCTGAGCGTGTTCAGCAAGCCGTTGAGGTTCTTAATGAGCATGAGGGGATTGATTTTAATTCTCCCCGTGGAGCATTTGCCGATACCCCTTCTCCTGAGATTTCTGCAGACGAGAAGACGTTTAAAAATATTGCGGCCTTATTACACGCAAACAATAGATCAGAAGAACAGCTTCTTAAGTACATTAACGGAAAATTTAAAACTGAACTTAAGGCCATTGAAGAAATGGAGCCTGTTCATATTGAAGAGGCCTACAGAGCGATGGGAGGTAATAAATGAGCGCACTGCTTATAGATCAAAACGATCAAGGCTCTGAAGCTTGGCTAAAAGCAAGACTTGGCGTAATTACTGCATCTCAGTCTCACGCCCTTCTTTTAAATAAAAGAACAAAAACACCCACTTACAAAGAAGCCCGATCAACCTATATGAATCAGTTAATCGCAGAGGTTTGCACTGGTTTCTCGGAAGAGTTGAGTGCAAAAGCTCTAGAGTGGGGAAAGCTTAATGAAGACGCTGCTGTTGCTGCTTACGAGTTCGCTACCGGCAACCAAGTAGAAAAGATTGGCCTTGTTTACAAAGACGAAACAAAAAGGGCTGGCGCAAGTGCTGACTTTAAAATAGTTGGCAAAAATCATGGTGGCGAAAATAAGTGCCCTATCAACCCTCTTCACCATATTGACTTTCTTTTAAATGGCGAAATCAAGGACGAGTATATCACCCAGATCCAATTCGGCATGTGGGTTACTGGCTGGGATGCTTGGGACTTCACTTCATATCACCCAAGAATGAAGCTCAAAATGGTTCACCATGTAACCATTGAAAGAGATTCTGAACTCATGTCTTACTTTGATTTTGAAATCCCTAAATTTTGTCACGAAATGGATCAAAAACTTAAACAAATAGGCATCGAATTCGGTGCTCAATGGAGTTAATTATGTCACTAAATTTAACAGTATTAGAAAAAAAGTCACCTATTGAACTGTTTCAAAATAATGGTCTTGATCCGCTTCTTCAGGCAATAACTGATGAAGTTAAATCCTTTGTTCCTGACCTTACCACGGAGAAGGGCCGTAAAGAGATCGCATCAATGGCCTATAAGGTAGCAAAATCCAAAACCTACTTAGACGACCTTGGAAAAGACCTCGTAGCAGAATGGAAAGAACAATCCAAAAAGGTCGATAACGAAAGAAAAAGAATGCGGGAATATCTTGATAATCTCAAGGACGAGGTAAGAAAACCGCTTACTGACTTCGAGGAGCGTGAAGAGAAAAGACTCCAAAAGCACAAAAACAATATCCAAATTGTTGAAGAACATTCAAAAAGATACAGTATTAACGATTCTATTGAGTCAATCAAAGCCCATTTAGAAGTTATTTCTAAAATTGAATACACTATTGAAAACTGGGACGAGTTTCTTTCTCTCGCTCAACAAAAGTTCAAAGAGGCCCATGCCTATCTTTCTGATCTAATTTCAAAGAAAGAGCAAATTGCCAAAGAACAAGCTGAGCTAGAGCAACTCCGAAAAGAAAAGGCCGCTCGTGAACAAAAAGAGCGAGAGGAGAGAATTGCTAAAGAAGCCGCCGAAAAAGCAAAGGCCGAAGCGGAGCTAATCGCAAAGAAGGCACAGGAGAAAATTGAATTTGAAAAATCTGAAGCTTTAAGAAAACAAAAAGAAGCTGAAGAGGCGGTTAAGCGGGCCGAGGCAAAAGTTAAGCAAGAAAAGATAGATGCGGAGAATCGTGCCAAAGAAGCTGCAAGAAAAGCTGAAGATGCCCAAAAGGCAGCAGTCGAAGCCGAGAAGATTCGTGCCAGAAAAGAAAAAGAACGAGAAGAGCAAGAAGCCCTGGCACGTGAAAACAATATTAAGCACAAAAAGCTAATTAATAATGAAGTTTTAACTGCCTTGAAAGCTATCTGTAACCTGTCTGATACTGACGGCAAGGCGGTCATTGAAGCAATCGTTAAGGGCCAAATCCCAAACGTAAAAATCAATTACTGACATGAAAAAGAAACAAGTCATCCATCTCATTAAGGCCGGAATGAAGAAAACGCCTACAGGTTACGTTCCGGCCTTTTGTGGACTCATTGATGGAGTAATGAACAAGGTTACAACAGAAAAATATAACGTGACTTGCAAGAAGTGCATTTCAGCGAATTCTCAGTATGAGCATAAAGTTAAAAAGGAAATGGAAGCAAATGGCATCAGGTAAAAAGAACTACTTTAGACATTCATTTCACGCAAGGAAACACCCGGAGATAGCTGGCATGATCGAAGACCATGGCAAAGAAGCTTACTTTCATTTTTTTGCACTCGTTGAGGTTTGTGCAGAAAAGGCATCAGATAAGTTTCCAGAGGATTCAAAGTTTCTTTTTAGGCGGTCAACACTGTGTCGTGAACTACTCGTCACCAACTCACGACTGAGTCGCCACCTGCTCGCCATGACTCCGTCACCAGTTGACGACATAGTGGTGACTGAAAAAGAGGTAGAGATACTTTTCCCTAAGTTGCGGAAATATATAGGCAAGTACGAATCCAAATTACTTTTAAATGCCCCTAATAAAAGAAAAGAAAAAGAAATAAAAGAAAAAGAAATTAAATTAAATAATGACCCTAAAAAAAATTTGCCCAAAAAAGATTCGCAAGAAATCCTCAAGAGACCTTCACCACTTTCAATTTTGTTTACCCACATGCCAGAAGTTCAGGCGTGGTTAGACGATGGCACTCACGACACCCACTTACTGCTTTTAAATAAATTTTCTAAACAAATTCTCGAGGCCGAGGTTTTGGACATGTACGTTTGGGCCATGAGAAACAGCGTCAAAGCGGAGTCGTGGATGTACAAGCGACTCTTGGCCAGAAACATCAACGAGAAGGCCCCTGGCTTGGCCCAGAAACCACTTTCAAAGAAAACTAATGGCGTGACACCGACCCCTCGAAATCCGACAGGAAATCCCTATATTCAAGAAGCAATCGATAAAGGACTTATTGCATGACAACAAAAAACAATAAACTTTTAGCAATCAAGGCAGCAATTTATGACATGGGACTTAAATTTAACCAGGAGCCTTCGGATGCCAAGATAACGGCCTACGCAAAAGAGCTTATGGATTATTCGCCGGCCCAGATTAATTTTGCTTTTCGTGAAATTATCAATTCTGGATCTGCTTTTTTCCCTTCGCTGGCCGAAGTTTTAAAACATTTAAGGCCTGTTCAGGAAACCGTTCAAGACAAGGCCCCTCAGGTTGCTCAAGAGATTCTTCAACTGCTTCGCTGGTATGGGCCTCATGCTGAAAGAGAAATGATCGAGAACGCTTCAGAGGATGCAAGGCTTGTATTCCTGGCGATTGGTTACACTGGCGATATTCGAAACTCTGAAAACTACGAAACCACCAAAGCGCAGATTGAGAGACTTGCCAGAGGTGTTCTTTCATCAAAAACCGCCGCTCAGAAAAACGAGCAACTGGAAAGAATCGGAATCGACACCTCAAAAGTTTTAACCATGAAAAAACCAGAATTCAGAACGGCCGACTTTAGTGGTTTTCTACCCACTGGCCCGGAGATCGCATGATTGAATTAATTCAGTACCCACTAACCTACTACTGCCGAGAAAGTGGCAAGGCCTTTAGAGCAAGAATTGCTGGTGATCACATCGAACTCACTGATGGGAATGAAAAAATAAAACTTTCAGTTTATCACACCAGGAAGCTTTATCGAGCTTGCAAGGGTAATAAATCGGCGAAGAATAAACCTCGCTATCAAAGGCCAAAGCTTTCAAGGCGTGATGGATATGAACAATATTTGAATGAAGGTTTTAAAAAATTGGTCTCATAAATTTACTTAATTTTCAGAGGAGAAACTGAAACTTTTTGTAAGAATATTTCGGGTTGTCGAAGTTGTTATCAAATGTTCGTTTGAGTGTATCAAGGACATTTTTATGGAAGATAACAACCTAACACTGGTGCCGATTGAGCAGCTTCCGCAGACGGATTTACCCAAGACAAAGAGAAAAGAAACCTCTAACTGTCTCGGGGAAATGCTCAGGCAACTCATGGATGAGAGAGGTCTGAAAGATGCAGACGTGGTTAAACATACCGGGATCGCATGGAGTACTTGGTTTGGATGGATCACAGAAGACGTTCAATGTCAGTTAACTGATGACAATCTGCTTAAGGCAATGAGGTTTTTTAACGTTCACCTTGAGTATTTGGTTTACGGAATTGGTGATGGCGAGAAAGCGTTTAACGAGTTTAATGAGAATGAAAACTAACGGCGGCATAACAATCAGGTTGTTTCGAGAATTGCATGAGGGAGCCGCCCCCTCACTTTTTTAATTACTAAAACCGGGCGACATAAGAAACGGTTAAAAAATCCTAATGGATTTCCTATCGAGAGTGAAGTCGCCCACTCTTGAAAGTGAGGAATATGTATATTTCACTAAATAATGGAGAAGATTAAATGACAGAGCAAGATTTTTACAGAATGGGCTTTTATTTACTGCTTGGGATTCTGCTGCACAAGGCACTCTTTAACAGAAAGGGGAATAGAAAATGATTGAAGAATTAAAACAACTTTTAACTATGGTTCAAGAAATGCCAGAAATGGTTTTGCATGTCCTTTTAGGATTTGCAATCTATAAAACAATTATCTTTCTTGGAACCAGTGCGGGTATCTACGGAACCATTCGACTCGGGATCAATAAGTGGCACGACTACAAAACCAGGAAGATGGAAAAACCCATTGAGAAAATAATTAAATACGACCTAGGAAAGCACTTTATTTCAGGAGATGGATCATTCGAAAAGCTCCAGGAGTTAATTCTTAGATTAAGGCAAAGGAGAATCGCAAAAGATAAAAATGCAAAAATTTATGAATATGTTTTTGTCGACGATGTTCAGTTTTTGATTGATGCCTTCCAGGAAAAGATTGAGAGGGAGTACGGAGTAACAAAATGAGATACCTAATCACAGTTCTATGGGTATATTCACTTCTTGGCGTAGCTCTTTATGCTCATGAATTCGCCTACGAAAAAGCATATCGAGAAGCAAGGCAAGAGTTTGAGAAGAACCAAGGATACAGGTTTGATAAAACACTTAAAGCATTTGCAGGAAACTAAATGAAAGGCGAACTAATCACAGAATCGTTAAAGCTTGAGGGCGAATTATTTCTCATTGGAAAGAAGATCGACAAGGAAACTGATTTGAATAAATTCATCAAGCTCCAAAAAGAGTTGCATGAGAAAAGAGTTAAGTTTGATCAGTACAATATGATCCTGAACGAATTGAATAAACAAGAATCAATTAAAAAAGCAAAGCGGAAGATTTTAAGAAGATGGGCATAGTCGCAAAACCGTATAACCGTGAGTTATACGGGAAAGCGGATAAAGATTAGGAGGCTTTCATGCCAGTAGCATACAGAAGAACAAATTGGAAAAAAGATACACGTAAAATATGGAAGTTTGATTGTCCTATACCGTACAGGCTACAGGGCAGATATAAGCTTCCACAGAAATAAAGGTTATCATGGAGGCACGATAATGAAGTTAGCAGAGCATTTTTCTGATTTTATGGTTCTAACTAGAAAAGGCAGAGGCCTTGCTCAGGTAGAAGTTGTTAAGGCCACGGGTATAACTCGCTCCACTCTTTCAGTAATGGAGTGCAAAGCAGATCAAATAACACTCACTAACGTAGAGAAGTATCTTAAAGGGATGAACCTTCAGTTAGAAGACTTCACCGCTTATTGGAGAAGACAACATGAAGAATTTAGTCAAATTCCTTAAAGATTTCTTTCTCGGTTTAATGTGTCCAACTTGCGGAAACAGAAGCACTTTCCGACACAATTCGAGAGATTTTCTTTGTGACAATTGCCTTACGTACTTTAAGGGCTCAAAGGTAGCACGCAAAGAGAAAGCACCGAGAGTGGTTAGCGAAAGAGCTTGAAGAGAAAGCGTGAATGTATGACGAGTTAAAGAAATAAGGAAGCACGAAAATGTTGAGATTTTTATTACTGAGAAAATGGACAGAACACCACGGCACCCAGGCACATAATAGCGAAGACTGTCCTTTTTGTTACATGGATGGAGAAATGAAGGGAGAATGGTTTAATAATAACTCGAAATATTCGAGCGACCTTACCTTGTCCCCGCTCTTTTTGTTGTTGGCAGGATTATTTTTAACCGGACTTATTGTCTCGGGGCTGCATGGGTTCGGGATGGTTTGCTTCAATAACTGTTAAACGCATTTAAATAAATATTATCAGGAGAGCAATATGAACATAACACCAGAAGAAGTTTTAAAAATTGCAGCTTTTGTCATTATAGGATTTTGGATTTTTATATTTGGATTCCTCATGGTCTTTAAATTGTTCTTGAAACGCCAGAAGAAGAGAATCATGAGAGAGCATAATCTTTCTGAGGAAGAGTTTGACGAGATGGTTAAACACGCAAGAAACGCACACTAATAAAGATTCTAATTCAATCACAATAACCAAAAGGAATTTTATGGAAATCACATTTACGAATGAACTTACAGGAAAGACTTACACAATGGATCAGACTCCTCAAGAAGACGGTTCGACTCTCTTAAGTATTGGGGAGGAAGTAAAAGAAGAATTTAAAAAACCAGAAGAGATCCTGAATGGTGTAGACCTTAATCAAGATTCTCTCTTTCTTATGGGTTATATCTGGGCAGAAGGTAATCAAAATCGAGTTTTCCCTACCGAACACTTCTGCGATCTGCATAACTTCATCATCAAGAAATACGGCAACGCAAAACCAGTTACACCATAATGAGCATTATGTTGCGACAAAAGATTGCACTGGAGGAGATATGAGTAGGGTTTTAATCAGTTTGGATATGTACGTCGATTGTCCCCATTGTGACCATACTTTTGATTTGATGTCTCATGACGATAATGACGAGGGTTTTTGGACTATGAAACTCCGCTCTTGGCTCAACAATGAAAAGGGTGCCGACAAATTGAATGAGGATATTGAGTGTCCAGAGTGTGATAAGCGGATTGATCTTACAGAAATGGAATATTAACCCCTTCCCCATCGTCGGAAGGTCTAGCGAGAAGAGAGGAATAAGTTATGGAAAATTTGAACATACCTAGAAAAAGAGAGTTTACTTGGCCCGTATGGGGCAACGATGGAGAGATGCTTCTTTCGATTAAGGACATCACCGGAGCGTTATCAATGTGGGCGGTTAAGCAAAGCCCCTACTCTTGTCCTGAAAAAATAGAAGAAGCTGTTGAGGCACTTGGAAAGAGATTGGCCACAGACCTTGAATTTAGCGAGATATTCACAAGGATCACTATTGAAAATCTAAGACAGTACCTCTGTGAAACCTTTGAAAAGCTTCCAGAAATAGCCAGATGGAATGAGCCGAAAATTCAGACGGGTGCTTTATTTCAAGGGTCATGCTCTATGTATCACACTGCCAAACCAGATTATGACTTTATTGATCTTGGAGCACTCGCAAGAAACGTGGCTCACACTTGTGGCATGGAATATTTTTACTGGCAATCTTAACCCCACCCCTGATGGCAGATGAATGGAGAGAGTATGAAATATCAAGTAGCAGTTGAGTATTTTTGGGAAGGTGAATTCTCAGTAGAGGCCGACTCAGAAGAAGAGGCAAAAGAAATAGTTAGAGATGAAATATTTTCTGACCCATGGGAAGACGCAAGCGGGAACCACCAAGCGATTATAGCTGAAGTTTATGAGTGGGACGAAGCTGCTCAAGAAAGAAATAGAAAACAGGCCGCTGAGATTTTTGCTAAGTATCCAACGGGCAACCAAGGAACCCAAGATGAGTAAGAACGTGAGAACCTTTCACTCGTGCGATGTTTGCAACGACACAGTTGAAACAGATCACAAACCCAATGAATGGGAGTTCATATATTATGGAGAATCATGGCAAATCGGGGCACACAAAGGCTTGCGTGATAAGAAATTTCTTGCCTGTGATAAATGTTTAAAGGGAGAAAGAAAGTTTTTCTCTTTATTGTTAAAGTTATTTAATCCAAGGAACCCAAGATGATAAGTGAAGAACAGATTGAGAAGATGTTTGAGAAGTGGTTTCAAGATAAATATGACCTTTCAATGCAGTTTAGAGACTGGCAAACGTGCGACTATTTACATTTGAATAAGCTTCAATTTCAAGATGGTTTCCAAGCCGCAACAAAGCTCCTGGTGCCGATTACAAAGAGGCTCTATGACGGGCTTGATTGCGCTATTGACGCTATGGCTGACGAGTGTAGACAAGATGAAGACTGTGACCATTGCAGTTTTGTAGCCATCCTCAAACAAGTCCAGGAAGAGATTGCAAAGATGGGAGGGAGAAGATGAGTGAATACAAGATAGAACATCTCTTTACTCCTGAGCGAGGATATTCTGCAACGGTTTATGATTTCACTGAGGGCATGAATATAGCTATAGGGAATTTTAAAGAGTTGTTAGCAAAAATCCAATCCCTCGAATCCGCATTAGCGGATGTACGTGCCAAGAACGCTGAACTAAAGAAGAAGTTGAAAGGATATGAGATAAAACTTCATGCTATTGCCGATGGTGAAGTAGCTGGCTTTGATATTCACTGGGCATCTGAAATGGCAAGCGAAGCTCTCAAGCAAGTCGAGGAAGAGATTAAGAAAATTGGAGGGAGAGGATGATTACGGATGATATGGTTAAGAGTGCTTTTTTTGCAGACGTATCTTTTAGATACTTAAAAGAAGAAGACCTAGCACTTCATATTCCCAGTGTTGCCTTTGCAGGTTTTTCAAAGGGCGCATCATGGGCAGCAAAAGTAGCTGAAGAATACATATCCTCTACTCAGTGGGACACCGTTGTTTCAAATAAAGTCATCAAATGGAAGGACCAAAAAATCCAGTCCCTCGAATCCGCATTAGCGGATGAACGTGCCAAGAACGCTGAACTAAAGAAGAAGCTGGAAGTGGCGGTTGAGGCGTCGAGAAAGATAGAAGATTCGTGGCATCCGCATGATTGTCAGGACGGAGAACTTAGGGCCATAGCAAATGAAGCCCTCGCCACCATCGAGGGGAAAGATAATGAATAAACCAAACTGCACCACCCACTTTTATGCTTGCGATTGCAGAGAAAGGGAGTTTCAGGAAAAGATCAGTGAACTAGAAAAGCTCAACAAGTTCCTGCTCGATGAAAACGAGAAACTTATGAAGGACAGGAAGGAGTTGAGAGAATCTAACGAGACTCTTCGAGAGGCGGTGAGCGTGATTGAGTTTTATGGAGATCCTAAATCATGGGGAGAGCTTGAATTAGATACTGATGAGCATTGGGATGACTATGAAAAACTGAATCCTGAAAGACCAATGATGAGTACAGGCGGCAAACGTGCCCGGCAGTTTCTCGAAAAACACAAATCAGGGGTGAGGGAATGAACGAATTTAAACCGACAGTTACTATTACACTGAAAGAATATGATCGACTCAGAAACTTTGAGGAAACCTTTAGTGTTAACAATAAAGAGGTAGTCGAAGTCTTAAGAAGTTTTGCACTTGAGGATTTTGAATGTGACCAATCGAGATTTTTCCAAATAAAAAGAAGGGCATACCAATTGCTTGAAACTGAATATTTTAAAAAGATTGCACCCAAAGACACCTTAAAATGAAATCATGAATAAGCAGGAGAAGAGATGAAGATAGCCGTAGAGAAAACTAGCAAAAAGAAGATTGATATTTTCACTGAATGTAATAGGCATTTCCAAATTGATGCTCACGAGGTCATTCACGATAGGTCAAGTTATTATGCGGAAAGGGACAAGGACACTACTTACGAAGAAGAGTACGAGTTCCTTGATGGCGACCATTCGGAGATAACAGATTGGCTTTTTAACAACATGGACTGGTATGAGTGCAAAACTCTTAAAGAGATACCATCAAAGCCAAAAAGTCTTCGGAATGTAGAGATATGTGAGTATGAAGTTAATTAACGCACCGTAAATAAACCAAAACGAATAATTAAGAGGAATAAATGCGGTTTTGCCGCATAACGGAATTGCTATGTCTGGAAATATGAATAAAGCTATACGTCACAAAAGAACCACGAATATCGGTGACTGGATGGCGTCCAAAATATATAGCGACGTAAAGAATAATACTTGTTCTTGCGGAGGGAAATTCTCAAAATTCATCGAGGAAGATGGCAAAAATCTTCCGGTGTGCGACTCTTGTCACGAGCCCCCCCCTCTTTACAGAATCAGGGCGCAAGTAAAAGACCGTTACGGAGATATTAAGTATATCACTGTTAGACACTCTCAGAACGGCAAAAGACTCACTAAACCATTTCATTGCCTTACCCTATTGGAGACAATTGACGAGGAGTTAGAGGCTGGGGTTTTCGACATTTCAAAGTATGGCTCTAAGAAAATGAAAGAGTCATACAAGTTCAAGAATTTTGCAAAAAGCTATCTCGAACATAATCAAAGACGACTTGAGAGAGGCGAAATTACACCCTATGGAATGAAGGGAAAAAAGAAGTATGTGAAAATTCTAGTTGAGCACGACATTTTCAAAAACCTAGAACTTAGACAGATTAGGCCACTTCATATTAGCGATTTCAGAGATTCGTTTACAGAAAAGTTTTCCAATCGAGACATGGCACTAGGAGAGCTAAAGACTATGCTCAAGTTCGCCAAAGAAAAAAACATGATTCAAGATATTCCTGAATTTGGTAAAATCGAAACCTCACAGAAAAGAGACCAGGTCTTAACTATCGATCAAGCAAGGGCAATCATTCCGCACATTGAAAACCCGATGTACAGGCTCATGATAACCCTGATGAGTGAGTACGCCCTAAGGCCATGTGAAGTCAGGGCCATCCAATTTAGAGACATTTCTCTGGCAAAAGACATGATTATCATTCAAAGACATTTTTCCTCAAACAAGCTCTTGGGAGGCAGGAAATCTAATAAGAAAGGGCAAAACTCTTACCTTACCTTCCCTTTAATTGCAGAGCTTAAAAATTGGGTAATAGATCAGGCCACCCCTCTCGACTCCGAAGACTTTATTTTCAAGAGTCCTAACGGTAACCCAGTTTTTGAAAATACCTTACCAAAGGCGTGGTCAAGGACGCTTAAAAAGCTTGGTCTTCCTCATGTGCAAATGTACGAGATCCGCCACGCCAGAGGCACAGAAGTTCTTGAGCTGGCCAATGGTAATTTTAGTGATGTGAAGAACTTTCTCGGTCACTCAAATGTCAGCACAACTGAAAAAAGATATGCCAGACCAGTGGTTAAGAATGAGAAATTTTTCATTAAAAAAGATGCTGATGTTATTGAGTTCAAGGCGTGATTTTGTGCGCCGCCTGTGCGCTGACCCGACAGCCGATAGCAAAACCATTGAAAACAAAAGGGTTTTTGACTGTGGTCGGGTATTCAATTCTGCCCGTTGCTACCATGCCTTTGTAAAATCCGAACATTATTTCAATTACTTACAGCCGAATTTTAACCATCTTTCACGTGCGCCTTGTGTGCGCTAGTTAATATCACCGCCTTCTCGATCCGCTCTTCTGTGACTCAACCTCGGGCGGTTATTTCACTTCCGAAAAACCTTCTTTCCGTTGTTATTTTCTGCACACACTTTTAGCTTCTGGGTGCTATATGTAACGTCACTATGTCAGTAAACTCCGCTGACATAATTATTCAGTCATCAGGCATCCTCCGGGGTGCCTTTTGTTTTTATGAGTTCCCATGTCTTTCGGACGTTGTTGTGGGATTGCTCCTTGAATACGACTTGCTGAAACCGGGTAAACTCTCGCATCTTAAACGCCAGCTCAGCATGATAAAGCGTTAACTGCTCCTGGATAAATTCTCGCCTTTTCATCTCTTCTTCATTTGGCAAATACTTACCAATAAAGATCACCTGGGCGGTCATTTGTGAGTATCGTAAAACTGGGCCAGAAGGCCGCCAAGATTATCGACAAAGCACTCATCTTGGTAAAGCTCATGCCTGTTCATTAAAAGCATCATGGCATGGGATAATTCATGAAAGAACGTGTGCCTAATAAACTCTTCAGGAAGTGGCTCGTTATTGTTTGGGGAATGTGTCGCAACCACAATCTTATTCTGCTCCGAGTAATAAACCCCATAAGGAGTCGAGCCATCTGGAAGCATGATTCTTTTCACATACGAGACTTTAATTTTGTGGCCGAGAAGCTTGAAAGTTTTGATTCTCATTTGTGAAATCCTTTTCTCAAATCCTTGTCAATGAGGTTAGTTTTCTCTGTGAATGTCTTAGAGCAGACTGAGCAGCGTCGCACTTGGAATTTTCCTTGCCTGGTGTATTTGAAACCGTCTTTATAAAATTTGGTATTTCCGCATGAGCACGTCGGCGAATAATAGAATGATTGAAAATTGATGGTCGGCTCCCACTTGGCGAGCTTGTTATAGACAGCGATTAGAACCTCAACGTCCATTTTGTTGTAGTCTTCCATCTCCTGAAAGGCCTCTTGATTTCCCTTCATGCATTCATCCCACATGGAGAAACCAGGGAATTTTGCATGGGTAGATTTCTGAACGTCACAATCAAGAAATTTGGCAAGATCCGCAAGCTTGTTTGAGGTAAAGGCAAAATGCTTTCTCGCTATCTTTAAAGTATCAATGTGCTGAAAGTGATTAACCGGAGGGAGGTCGTGCTTTATAAATCTAGCGTTAAGCTTTTTAATATCGAATTTTTGGGAGTTATGTCCGACTAAGATATCGCATTCACTTAGAAGGTGATGAACTCCGCAAAGAAGTTGAAAGTCATCTTCAATCGGGTTTGCGAACCTTTGATCCAGGTAGAAGAATCTGTCATCATTGTTAAACTTGGCGGCGTATGAAAGCACGAACCAGTTTTGCAAAACCTTAATAACTGATTGCTCATAGATGCCCCATGTGTAGCCAGTGATCGGAGCGGTTTCAATGTCAAAGAAGAGTATCCTTGGTGGCCTTATTACAGGCCCAACCGGATCAGTGCTTTGTGCGTGTTTATTCGGCTCAAGTCCTGCAGCTCTTACAATCTCTGAATATTTATATTTTTGAATTTGTCTTTTTGAGATCCCGCTGGCCACAAATTCCCTGACTGTGGGAGTCTTGTTTTTCTCATGAGCGAGTGCTTTTAATCTGGCAACAAGCTCATGAAGTTCCATTATTTCGCCGCCAATTCAATATGAGGATAATCTTTAAAGCTGAAGTCTCGCCCTAACCTAATCTTGATGCCCAGCTCTTCTGCTTTCTGCTCAAAGGTTAGACACATGATTTCGAATGACTTTATATCGCCCCAATCGAGAGTTGCTGGATTCTTGTCGGGATCAGGCACGAAATCCCCTGCAAGAGATGGCCTTTTATTGTGTTTTGATTCTGGATACTTCTTTTTTGAAGCTCCTGAATTATACGCTTTATCTTGTTCGATCTCGCTTCTTTCTCCGCAAATACATTGAATAGGGAATACTTTATTGACCTCATGGGCGAGGCGCTGGATGTCATGGTGACAAGTGGCGAGTTTTTTAAGACTTGTTTTGTTCATTAATCCTATCCATGATTAACTTTATCTTCTTCATTAAACCCGTGTTACCGCTCGCCTGAGCTTGGTAAAACTGATTCTGGAGCCTTTCCAGTGAGTCCTTCACCTTCTGCGATTTCCCTTCTGACTTTCTCCCAAAAGGTTGCGGTTTCAGCATAGTTCTTAAATCCTACTGTTTTATTGCAATAAGACAGAGGCCTATCTTCTTCTGTCCCAGATATGGCACCAACGTAATGTTCAGAAAATTTGTATTTTCGGCAGAAGCAAACAGAAGCGCTCTGAACCAAATCCCCCCGGTCGTCAAAGACCATGTAAAGGGAACATTGCTCAGATACGTGCTCAAGGCTACGGCAACTGACTGAAAGTGTCCCGAGCAGAATCAGTATCGCCAGAGTTCTCATACGCTTCGCCTTTCTTCTTATTTTCTTCTTCGAGCCTCTTAAGCTCTCTTTTTTCTTTAAGGTGATTCATAACCACTTCAAAGAGTTCCTTAAATAAAGGAATCAGGAGGAATTGAGCTACATATTTAAAGATAGTTTGCATGATTCCTCCTGGAGTTAATTACTTCTTGATTGCTGCCAAAACTTCGTCAGGAATCTCAGAAATGTGAAGCTTAAACTCAAGCTCAGCAACGGGCTCGCCATCTTTGTTAGCGTCAAATGCTGCCTTGACGATTAGTTTTGAATCTTCAAATTTGTATTCAGCGGATACCGCTTTGTTTTCAGACATATTCCCTCCTAGTGGAAAAGCTTGTTGATAAAATAACCAGCAATGGATCCGATGAATGAACTAAAGGCCGTTACCCTGATTTTGAGAGTGGCCATTTCTTTTTTTACGTCCTTGACGTCTGTTTTAATCTCGTCAATAGACTTATTTAATAGCTCCCACTCTCTCTCTGTCATCTCTAGCATCCTTGCCTTAAACTATTATGCCTTTTTTGTGGCCTTCTTTTTGGTCTTCTTCGGAGTCTCGGAAATCACTCCCACAACTTCTTTTTTTTCTTCCTCGATTTTGGCAATAATTTTCTTACCTCGATCAATCTCGCTAGCAATGGATGAAAAATGAACTTCTCCCTCGTGGTTTGGTTCATACTTAATAATCCCTGACGCTAGATAAAGCTCACCATTTTGTTTTGCCGACCCGGTGGCGTTTACCACCACGATATTAAATGAAACCATTATTTTCCTCCTGGAACTGCTAACTTAATAAACTCAGGATCTTTGCCGAGTTGATTTAAAAGGGCCTGAAACTCTTGAGGAGAGCGTTTTGCCGCCTCAATCAAAGGCTCACCATACTTTGCCAAATTCGCTGGTTTTTGTAGTGCTTCCCCTAATCTCTTCGATGCTCTTGAAACCATTGGCAAAGAATATCGCCCATAGCGCCCGGCAATTGCTCCCGTGGCAAATCCTATAAGGCCATTTTTAACCTTGTCTTCAACTGTCTCACCTGATGCCACCCCAATGGTCGCTCCGGCCCCACTAGAGAGCCTGTCGCCAAGGGAGAAAAACCTATTGGCCGACTCTCTTGAGATTTTATCTTTGGCCACACCTTCGGCGGTTGCCAGATGCCCATACTCTCTATTTGCTTCTTTTAAGGACTTAATCAAATCCTTGTCTTTAACAATTGATCCAACTGAATCGACTCTTTTTTGAATCGCTTTATTAACGGAGTCTCTGAGTGTCTTGAGTTGTTGCTGAACTATAGGGAGGTCATTTATTTTCTTGGCGTAATTAATTTGAGCATCAATATTTGACTTAGCCTCAAGAAGGTCAGAAAGGTCAATATCGTCACCCATTGCGGCCACGTCATCCAGTGCGCTTAATACCTTTGATTTTGCCTCTTGGTTTCCAGGGTTATTCTTAAACGCCTTTAAGATTTCCACTCTAGCTTCGCCGGCTATTTTTTGACCGTTTAGCTTTGAGGTAGAAAGAATTTTCTGCTCTCTAGGAGTAAGCCGAAGCCCTGTTACGTCATCAATTCCAGTGTTAACAAGGTTCTTGACTCTTCTATAAATGTCACCGATTTTTTGACCAACTTCTTGTTTGTTAGCGGTTAACTTTGAGGCCATGTCTTCAAGGCTGTCCCCAGCATTAACGATATTTCTCTTTAAGAGAGTTTCGCCAATTGCCTCGGGTGAATTATTGCCCCTTGCTGACCGAAAATCTTTTAGCATGGCCCCGACGGCCTTAAATGCTTTTACCTTGGATAATTTATCAAGTGTCTGAGGAGCACTTTTAATGGTCGCTCCGGCCTTTGCCATGGCTTCCCCTCCTGCTTGTCCGGCAACACCAATGGCCCCGCCTTTCCCGGCATTGGTTAGCCTCTCTTGTCCTTGCAGGATACTGACTTGACCCTTGGTGTCCCCAGGGTTTGCGACTGCACCTAAGCCAAATCCGGTCGCTACTGAATCTTTAACTCTGTTAAGCATTCCTGGCACTTTCCCTAAACCAAAAGCAGCGGCCCTTTCGGCAATAATCGGGGTTTGCGTTGCCATTCCTGAAATAGACCCGGCAAGTGCGTCGGCAGGGTTCCTGCGTGCTTGGGCCTCTTGCCTTTCAATGTTTTCATCTCTTAATGAAACGTAACTTTGATCTGGCACAGTAAAGCCCTGTGCTCTTAATTGGTCATCAAGGCCACCGGAAGGATCTGGGTTAATCTTTTCAAAGGCTGCCTGTAAATGTGGTAAGTAACCAAAAGAAACAGCATTTCCAAATGATTCAAGCTGGGTTTGCGCCTTATCTGCAAGAGTATCTAAGAAACCTTTTTGCGTAGTCTGGCCAGTCGCTTGACCTTCTAAAACGATCCCTTTATCTGGTGGAAGAGTACTTACCGGGAACTGTCCTGGCGTTCTATCCCCTCCGAACTCTGCTCTTAGCTGTTTTAATTCGGCAAGCTCTTCTGGAGTTAAGTCGGAAGACTGCGCCTGTCTTTGCGGTTGAGAAAACTCTGCTCGCAATTGCTCTAGTTCTTGTATTTCTTCGGGAGTTAAATCCATTACTGCCCTGCCATTCTTGATGCTTTTAATGCTCTCAACTGCTCAAGCTCTGACCTTAAGGATTTCCCTTGGGGCGCTTGCTGGGCCTGTGGCGCTGTACTAGCTTCAAAAAGTTGTTGCTGTGAAAATTGAGGGAGAATTTGAGAGCTATCAAGTCCTAGCTCTTGCATTCTTTTCATTTGAGGAGAAATAACTGCTCTGTAGGTCTCATATTGAGATTTAGCAAGATTTTCGGCAGCGGTCTCAAAGTCTTTTCTTTGTTGAGGAGTAAGAACTTCACCGCTTAAGGACTTGTTATAAGCGGCCCTGATCCTTTCAGGAACCCCAGCAGCATTTTGAGCGGTAGCATACTCGCCCTCTCTTACCGTTGAATTAGGATCATTGAGCTTCATAAAACTGAACACTCTCGTAATGTCGCCGGCCGCTGAAACAGGAGCGGTCTTAATCTTGGATAGTGCCGTATCGATTTCGACTAGGGACTTGGTCGCAGGAAGTCCCGTGACTTCTTTTCTTAAAGTATCGATTGCTTGATATTTTTGTTTTTCTAGCTCTCTCCTTCCTTTTTTAGTTTCCTCAAAAGGTTTGCCAAGCTCGGCCATCTCTTGCTTTGTTTTTTGCATTACAAGATTATCTTTTTCGATTTGTCGTGCCCGGTCTTCGGCCTGTCTTTGAAGGGTGGATTTTTCTAGCTCGGCCTTTCTGGTTAGCCCTAAACCTTGAATCATGTTTGGATCAAACGCTTGTCCTTCAAGGAGTTGTAGGCCTAGCCCAGATCCGAAGGCGTTTCTTCCTGTAGCCTCGGAAATCTTAGACTCAACTTCTAAAGCTTGGAGTGCCCTTTGTCTTTTTAGCGCCTCTTCTTGGAGTGCTTGGGCCCTTAGTCGTTCTTGTTGTCCCTGGAAGTTTTGAAAACCTTGGCCAAAGCCTTGGGCTATCTGTGCGATTCTTTCTTCGGTTGTTTGTGCCATTTATTCACCTATTAGAATTGATAATTTCCCATGCTGTAACGGCTTGGACTGTAAGCGCCTTGTTGTTGCTGCCCGAGAGCACTCCCGATTCCACCGCCTAACTGCGAGCCCATTGCCGCTCCTGCAGGGCCACCCATTGCAAAGCCGGCAACTGTTCCGGCGACGGGAGCGAGGGCACTAGCGATTCCTAAGATTCCACCAGATCTTCCATGGTCTTGGTCTTTCATTTGAACTCCTGCTTGACCGCCCATGCTTGAATACAAACCACTTCCGGCCTGAAGCCTTGTCATGGCATCTTTGATGGATTGATTTCTAATTAGTCCAGGAGTTGCGGCATCGATAGACGCCATTTGGTTTCCTGTGTTTTGAGTGATTGATCTATTCGAGGCAAGTCCAAGTGATGAACCTTGAAGCCCTCTTCGGGCCATTAGTTTTTGGGCCTCTCTTCTAGCGTCCTGAGCAGAGGCAAGGACACCTTTTTTCTGCCTTTCAACTTGCTCTCTTACGATATTTCCCGAAGGCATATCAAGAGCTGAGTTCAGGTCAGTCATGCCTTTTTGAGCACTGGAAATCCCTTGGGCCTTGGCGGCGTTTATGTTTCCGGCAATGGCGTCGGCCTTGGTGACGTTTTTCTTGCCAAGAAGTATGTCGGTTAGCCCTCCGCTTTCACTTCCACCGGTTGCACCAATGGCAAGCTCGCTCATCCCACCAGTGCCGAGAGCGGCACCGATTCTAAATAGGTCGTTATTTTCGCCAAGGCCCAATGTTTTATTTGCTTTCTTTTTTAAATCGTCAAACCAACCCATCAAGTCCTCCTAAAGTTCCCTGGCGATTAACTTTGCGTAACTCACAAGTACGGAAGTGCTTGGCCACCCAGAAGCTGCTTGCAGTTTATAGGTGTACGTTCCGGCCACTGGTGTATCTGTGAATCTTACTACCCCCGGCGGTAAAGTAATTTGAATTGCCCCTGACGGTGAATCGTTTTGCAGCCTAACCTCTCCGACCTTTGTCGCACCTCTGTAAAGCGCAAATAGCCCTGCTACCGTGGTGCTTGACCCAGAGCTGGTTCCTACGCTTGAAATATTGGTGCCGTCTTCATTAATAAGGTATATTTCGACTGGTGCCCCGGTTGTTGTAATAGTGACGGAAAGATTTGTTACATCAGTAAAGGACGTGGTTGAGTTAACATAAAGGCCTGACCCACTCGCACTAATTGCATAATTTACTGATCCAAGCTTGCTTCTTGCAATCTCTGCCGTGTCCGAAATATCGGCGTTAACAATCGTTCCATTATCGATCTTGGCACTGGTAATGGTTTCATTAGTGATGCAGTCACCAGGAAGCTCGTTTACTCTGGTGTAAATGGTGTTGAAATCGAGATTTAGTGCCGCTGAAGTCAAGACCGTGTTAGGACTATAGTTCGAGCGAGAAACCGGAGAGAGGCAAGCTGCCATTGACTCCGATATAAAAAACATAAATCCCAGAACCAGAATAAGCCTCATAAAAATCCTTTTTTACTCATCTCTATTTTCCAATTAAAACTCAATTAATTCGCCCCTTACTTCGCTTGCTCGAAGCCGAGTGCTCTATAATTCTGCACTTTCATGAACTTTTTACACCTTTCAGTGAACGATAACTCCAATTAGAGTTCACTCTCATTTCCCCCAACACCAAACACTAAAAGGAGTGGCAGCACCTGCCTGAATCGTTGCTCCGCTTGTGCTCACACTTACGACCCTTATGCTTGGGAAAGAGTCTGTTCTTTTAGCTGTGGCACCACACTCGGCAAACGTCGAAAAGACAGAGTTAAAAACTACTGCGTATGATCCTGAGCCGGAACCGTCCGAGAAGTTACCGTCGAAACAGTCTCCCCACTCGTTACTGATTGCTCCTGCATTTGAAACAGTGGCACCGCAAAACCTAGCGTTATTAAGTCCCGGCACAGTCGGCACTTCTTCGAGGCTTGCGATTATGACATTCGAGTTCTCCCAGCCTTCGATTGGGATGCGGGCAAAGAATGAAAACACCGTTCCAGATCCGGCAAGTATATTTGCATTCTGTTTCGTTAAGGCAAATCTGGTTCCGTCACCATACTGACCAATTGTAAAATACGAAACACTTGGCTCTATCAGGATTGAGTACGAGTTCTGAGCATCGCTTCTTCCTCCGGAGCCAATCATCTGCAGGGCAGGGATTGTACTTGCGCCTTGAGAGCTTAGTGCTTGTCCTTTAAATCTTAGTGCTACCCTCGCTTCGGTTGCTGCAGCAGCTCCAGAGGTGAACCTCCCTCTCATTAATAAATCCGATCCCTGTCTCTTACACTGAGTCTCGATGTTCGTTACTGTCCCGAATCCAGTAAAGTCACTTGTCGTATGTCCACAAGATTGCCAATCCGTATCCGCATTAGTCGTACTAAACCCCGGACTTGTCGCCCGTGCCTTTTGGTAGTCGGTGCCTGTTTTGGAGCATTCAAGGAAGAAGTCAGGGTATCTTTCTACTCCTGAAGAGTTCACAAAACTAACGTCTACGTAAGAACTTGTTGCAGATACATCCGGTATTGCTCCGAAAAAAGTGCTTGACTGGACTCTGCAACCAGGAGCTTCGTTAAATACTCCTGCTTTAAAAGTAAATCTTCTGGCGGCTTTAGTATCAAGTGTTGAGCTTGAAATACTCGAGATCCATTTGTCTCCTTCATCATCAATCGTGACGTTGCCAACAATGGAGTCATTGGTTACGTTAGTTTTAAACTCTGTCTCACACTCCAAGCTCCCATCACAGGTCGTAACCTCCGTAAGAAGATTCTGAGCACCCACAAACGCCTCATCAATTTTCACATTGATGGTCTGAGAAGCACTTACCGTTACCTCAACCCCAATCCCTGTCGTGGTATCACCCATAACCTGTGGGATTTTATAAAGACTAGAGATTGTGCCTACATCCTTAGATAGATTGTTACTTCCATTGACCCTCGTGTAAAACTTAACCCCACTTGCATCTGCTTGAAGAAGCGCCTTAACGAGTCCTTGGATTTCAATTGAGGGTACGTCCTGATAAAAAAGACAAGTACCTCCCGATGCTCCGCCTTCGCACGTTAAGATTCCAGACTTGTTACCCTCTTTGAAATGAGAAGGTGATTCAGTCGTGATTGTTGCTGTTGCGGTGGAGGTGACAGAGGTAGACCAGCCGAAGCCGTCAGTTAAATGCTCGAAGGAAGGGTTGGTGAGCTTATTGGGGTTTCCGGTTTCAATATTGTGTTTATTCGTTTCGGTTTCGGTTAATTGATTATGCGGAGTCTGAACCTCTTCCAGTGTGACAGAAGTATTTTCTCCTGCCTTACCAGAGATTGACTTATTTACAAATGTCGGAGCTGCGGCACCATTGGTTTGAAGAACTTGTCCTGGTGTTCCTGGTTCTAGCACCTCCATTGATGCGGCATCAGTGTAAACCACGCCACCCAATGTCGGAGTAAGTGCCTTTTCGGTTCCACCATTTGCCATCGGTAAAACACCGGATACATCACTGGAAAGATCGGCAGAGCTATTTAAAAGCTGCCATTCGCCGTTGGTTAAGTCAGTCGCAAAGGTGCCAGATACGTGATCAGTTAATGCAATATAAAGCTTATTCGACTCGATTACGACACTGTTTATCTCGTACTCGGTTGCCGTTTCCCATTGCGAGACGCCACCGCCAGAGCCAACCTCTTCCCATTTAGCTTCGGTCAAGTCGTAAACAAGCCAAGAGTTTAAGGTCGTATTATGAACACAGTCACCATTTGCCAGAGTCGCAATCGCTAGCATTTCTGCATCAGTCATCGATGGACAAGGATGAGAGCCGCTAGAAGTAGAGCTAGAAACGATTTTCCCTTCAAAGGTTTTCACCCCTAGAATTGTCTCATCACCCGTCTGGTGAACCACCTCGGCATCATTGGCCTTTAAGTCTAAGGCGTCTTGCGTATCGGTCGAGATGGGCTTATCTAAATCGGCCGTATTATCGACGTTACTCGTATTGGTTAAGATTCCGTCAATTTGTCCTTGAATGCCTGATGTTACCCCGTCTAAAGCGCCGAATTCGTCTTTGTCGACACAATTACCGTCTTGAATTCTAAGGCAGTCAGCATTAATGGTCTGAGTCCTTTGGCCAAATACCGGAAGCGATAAGATTAAAAGTCCAAGTCCAAAAGCTAATATTTTCATGCTCTCCTCACTAATTAGAAAGAACGGTTTTGTTATAGTAAAAATCACACCTATGGTCTGACCCTGGCATATTATCCAGGGTTACAACCAAGATGCTTTTTTCGGTATCAACTGGATCAAGTGAAAAGCTTATCCCTGAGAGTTCATCGCCCTCGCTTCTTTCCATCTCGTTTATTTCCCACTTCTCGGGATTGGTGGCGGCGTCAGGATTCCCCTCAATGAGAATTTTGCCACTTAAGGTTTTGTGTCCAAGATCGGTTTTTCGATAAATGAAGTAGTCTAAAAGAATTCCCCCGGCGTCAACCAGATATTCACCAATAGCGCTGATTGGATTAATGGAGTTATTATCCAGAATGATAACCTTGCCGGTCTCATGGCTAAACTGCGTGAGCTTATAAAAGAATTTGCAACTGTGATTATCTCCGGCCATGTCGTCCAAAGTGATAACTAAAACGCTCTTTTCTGTATCAACCTCGGTTAAAGAGAAGCTCACTCCAGATGGGTTGCCATATTCAGAGCGCTGAAGCTCTATAACTTGCCACCGGTCAACACTTAACGCCTCGTCTGGAAGTGATTCAAGCCTTAAAACTCCGCTCATCCTTCTAACTTCGCCGTCTACTCGCCTTAAAAGGTAGTATTCAACCGCTAGCCCTGGGCAGTTAACTATATAATCACCAATTTCGTTAATGGTGTTTGCTGAGTTGTTAACCAGAATCGCCTTGGCAGAAGTTGAGCCACCAGTGCCACCGCTTCCATTTCCGGCCCATTCGGCCCAATCAGAGTTTTCGACGCCACCTCTTAAGTGATAGTAGCGCCCTTCTGAGACCACGTAGCAAGGCAATCCATCGTAGCGAACTGCCTCAGCAATAGCGTTCCTGGCAGAAATATCAGCAACAACCGTCCTTGAATCCAGTGGAATTTGTGAGTTTAGGTCAAAGTTTGATGCTAACTGAATTCCGGCCATAATTACCTTATATAAGTATTAGTAAAATTCGTTTGCGTTGTAGGCACTATTAACTCGTAAACCCGGTATGAAACCGGGATCCCATCAAGGCCCGTAATTGTTACTGTCCTTACCGTGTAGGCCGAAATTGTTTCAAATCCGTTCTGATCCAGGATAGAAGAAAGTGCTGGATAGGAGGATGGATAGCAGAAATAGAAGTGCTCACTGGTAGGCGAACTGGTCACTGAAACAGAACTTGAGCTAGCAATAACGGCCTTGGTAAGGTTTGCCACAATGCCAGAAGCATCAAGGTTCTGAGCGCCTTTGCCGTAATAATATGGATAAACGAAACTATAAGTAATTGTGTTTGACGTGCTCTCATCGGTGCCATCGGTTACTCTGGCAAAGAATGAAGTAGTATCAGAGAAAGGAGTACTGTCAGTGTAAAGAGAACTCACCGTTCCTGATGGATCAGGGGCCAAGTCGGTATGAATAAGTGAACCATTTCTAAAGAATGTCACCTGAGTAATGTCGGCAGAAAACTTGGTTGTGTTAGCGGTTAAGTCAACACTTGAAACTAAGGTTCCTTTCTCTCTAATGGACGCCGAAGGCGATGCTGACAATGAAACAGTCGGTGGTGCGTAGGTGATTTGAAGAATCTTAGAAAAGGTATCTTCCACCCCGTTAGATTCCCACATTTCACCAAATCTTGCTGAGTAACCACTGAAGGTAACGTTACCTAGATTTGAGAAAAACGACTGAATATTTGCATAAATCTCGTTAATTTCTTGCGCTAAGTGAGAGACCGATGGGAAATAAGTTCCGGTTTCAGTGTCAAAGACTTCCTCGTCATCCGATCCATCATTTCCAAGGTTTCTGTTTCCGTTCTTGGAAAGATCAATTTGCATGGCCACAAGGCCAATATTGACCCCTATAGCACTTTGATAAAACCCGATTGCAAGTGACTCGCCAACACGATTTAAATCGGCCCTAGCGGTCTTTATGGCCCTCTCATCACCAAAGGCGTCTTCATCTAAGGTTGATTCATCCAGGACAAAGCCATAAACCGAGCTAGCAAAGTCATATTCCTGCGCCTCATGCTCGCTCATATCGTAATTAACAAAGGTTCTAACCGTTAACGGCGAGCTTGAGTTAATGGCCTTTAAAATGAGTTCCCGATAGTTATAAGTGGCATCAAAGTCGCCATCTTCAGGAATCCACGGATAAACGGCAAAGGCGTCAATTGCTACCGTGTCACCATTTGCATCAACGTCGGATAGCTCTTCCATGATGGAATGCTTTAAAATGTAGCCGTCGCTGGTTCCGAAAAAGACCACATCACGGCCATCGGAGTTTTCACCCAAAACAGCGCACGTTGCAGGAACGGCAAATTCCCAAGGCTTAAAACCTCCAACGTCAAACTCGTAAACGTAGGTTTTAGTGAAAGCGAAATTGGACGCTTCTCTAACCCATGTCATGTACTGATCAAGCGTTGGGTAGTAAACAGAGAATGCCTGAGAAAGGCCCAAGCGATTTACTTCATAGGTAAAGCCTGATGATTTAAAAATATCATCGATGTCGCCGTTACCAAGAGTGATTGCCTCGCCCTGGCGGTTAGTGACAAAGCGACCATTGGCAATGGCCCTCCATCCTTCTTCGGATAAGAAATAAACGACTCCGTTTTTTACCTGAATAGTATCATGGGAAACGCACCCAATCTCTTCTGAAAGGGTGACCATTTTGGGTAGCCCACCAATCTCTGAATAGACCCTGGTTGACTTGCCTTTAAAGATAACCAAAAAAGGATCAAGAACTGAGTCACCAAAAAGCCCAACCGCTAACCCTGTAACGGGCCCTTTCCCAGGTATGACAAGAGTTAACTGATCATCTAGTGGGTTATAGGCATCGGGAAGATCCGGCTCAGAGAAATAAACCTCATTTGGATATTCGGTGCTTCCTGAATAAATTAAACGAGAGTTAAAGAAAGTTAAGTATTTCCCACCGCCCTCAAGAGGTGTTCCATGAGTAATAGGAGGTGTTTGTGAGCTAGCCGGCTCTTCTCCTATCTCGTAAGTGTCAGCAACACCAAGGTTTAACTCTCCGACAAAGTGCCACTCGCTGTTTTCCGTGGTGTTTTTAAGGTAAATCCATACTCGGTCAATGGTTAAGTTGTTGGCCGTCTCGGGAATGTCTGAAACAGTGATCTTTAGATTTCCCATCGATGCCGTGACTTCATCACTTGCCTCTGAGAGATTGGTTTCAAATCCTGTTTGAGTCGAATAAAAAGTAAGTCCAACCCGATATTTATTAGTGTCTAAAAGGGAGCCGCCACCAGAGATGGCCACTGTCGGTTTTGGTGGAGCTTCTTGTCCTAGAATTGAAAAAGTTGTTCCGTCCCATGAGAAAAGGCCATCACTTCCAATCGATATAATATGCCGATCATTCCCGGTCACTCCACGGTGAACGATGTTCAAATCAAGATCGGCCTTAATGACAGTGTGAGACCCGGCCTCGGATACGCTTACTAGATCTGACCCGGCCTTGGCAATTAGATAACGTGAGCCATCGGATTTGGTGAAAAATGAAATTGATTGAATAGCACCGTTAAGGGCAGTTGCATTGTATCGAGATGAACCAAAGCGAGTATCAAGCCGCTTTTGAACTGATTGAACGTTCCGAGCATCTAAAAACTTACGCTCTTTTTCATGTACTCGGTAAGATACCGGCACGTTAAAGTCTTGAAGCTTGTTAGTTGCTCTTTGATTTAATGGCATTATACACCAAACCCGTCAGAGTCAGGGGTTACACTTCTTACTCGTCCAGAGCGCTTTGTTGGTTTCCCCTTATTTGAGATGGCCGACTTAAGGCGCATTAGATAATTTGCTTCCTTTGATTCTTTTCCGGCCCTGTCTCGATAGTCATAGCCTCGCCAAATAACATAGGCCCTTAAGACGTCGTATAGAGATGATGGCAATTGCGGCACAGAGGTCTTTATGCCAAACACTCTTGCCGGGATCTTGAAATAATAAAAAGAGATTTCTTTTTCAGATGATGGCGACGGGTAGACCCTTACTTCTTCGTTATTTATGGGTGCCCATAATTCAGGATCGCCCAAAGAGGTGGTGCCCGATGTGCGATAGATTAAATCATGGAGATTGGTGCCTTGAATAATTCGTTCGTTTTCAATGTAAAGCTCCCCATCAATGGCATGAATAGCATGCTCTTCTGGTGGAGCAATTGGACTAGCTGAATCCGAAGATATGTCAAAGGTCATGGCAACGTCTTGATAGGTAGGATTTCCCTCACCGTCTAAAACTGGATCGCCAAACCCGTCAAGAACCATTTCCTCAGTAGTTGATTCGTTACCTTCAACCTCTCCATAATACTGAAAAGTGCCAGCGTTTTTTGAGATATAAACCCGGCGAGAGGTAACTAGTGGAGAGCTCGAGACCGGTAAATTAGTAATCTGAATCGTTTTATCTGTGGCCGTCGGCACTAGATTAGCGGTCGCTTCACCGGCGATTGATTCAACCTTTCCTTGAGACTCATAAAAGGTCACCAGGACTTTGTAAACGGCACCCTCAGTTAATGAGCCACCCGCAACAAGGGAAGCGTCAGGCGCTTGTGGTTGGGCCAAAACAATTGACTGCGTGTCCTCTCCTGGAACGGTGACAAACTTCCCTTTTTCCCGAAGATGAGGCCAATTGTGAGAGGTTCCAATTTCCTTTAGTCCCTCGTTAATCCATCGAAGCGTCTTAGTTTTAAATGAGCTTGAAAGATCACCAAGCTCTGAAGCAAAATCGTTTACAAGATCAAGTCCGTTCCAGCCCATTAATTAACCCTTCTTCCTTTCCTAGTTGAATGGCGTAGCAATAAGCAAAAACCATAAAAAGAGGCGCAATATGAAAAGTGAAGTTCCCAAGGGAGTTCACCAGTAGAGAGATTAAGCAAGCGCTCACTTTCGGGTTATCCCTATTTTTAAATATTGGTAAAATTAGATAAAGCCCAACTCCGACAGATAGAAGTCCGCCAATGGCATAAAGTTCGATCCATTCATTGTGTAGCTGGTAAAACTTTTCACCAGCAATGATCTTTTTGGAAAAGATCTCAGGCACCCACCCAAGGCCTTTTCCCCACAATTGAAAACCGAGAGTGTTGTATAACTCGGTCCACGCAGTCACTCGGTTAGAGTCAGAAAAATATGTGCCATGGAATACTCCGAGCAAAGTGGCAACCGCCACCGTGACCAGAGCTATTACCCCAACTCTTAAAGCGGCAAATTTCCGGGTTTTGTAGGCGTAAAAGGATGTGATCGAAACAATCAAGCAAACGACAGGAAGAGCGCTATTTGACATTATCAGGACGCCAACAGGGATAACCCAAAGCCATGGCGACAAAAATGGAATCGTAGAGGCTATAAGGGCCCCTGAATGATTCTTGTTTCCGAGGCTCCCCGCCATCTGGTGCTCGTTTAGCGGAACGACCCTATAGGAACTATCAATAAGAGAAACTATTTCAGTGTGAAGATTAACTCCTAGTTCTTGGGAAATCATCCAAAGCGATTCAATTAAGCAAACAGCGCCCAATATCTTAAATATGAAGACCTGGTTTATCCCGTCTTTATGTGAATAAACCAAAGCGACAAAAGCGACACCGCAAAAGCTCATGACAAGCTGGCAATATTGAAAAATTCCAAATGGGTTATGAGTCGTAAAGGCAAAGAGAACTAAGAAAACCGACATGATTAAAATATTCTTGTGAGCTTTTTTGATTCCGAATGCCAAAACGCCAAATATTGATACCATCCCCAGAAAGAACTCTTGAGACTGGGCAGTTGTCGTCCACGCTCCAGTCTTGACAAAGAAAGGGGCGACGGCAAGCGCCACCCCGATAAAGTAATTTATCATTACTTAATAAGAACTTGGATTGTTCCAGATGCAGAGGCACTATCAAGGAATGCACCTATAGCAGTAATCCCGTCAGCGGGAGTGGTGTCTCCAAAAAGAGAGCCGTCTGTGTGGGCATAGGCAAGATCTCCAGCAACTGCGTTGCCTTGAGTTACGTCAAGAACGGCAGTTTCAAACACGCCCTTAGTTTGCAGCTTGCATCGAGCACCTACGGCACAAGATTCATCAACTACAATCCCAAGTGGAAGGCCCGTGGCCGTACAGTAGTCAACTGCAATCCCATCATCAGCTGTTAAGTCCGCACAAACCGCCTCGCCAACAGTAAGCGTGGCAGGAGCAGAGTTAACAACCGCAACAAACTCTTTGTTTTGTGACTTTACGGCACCCGTGGCATCGTAAGAACCGCCTACAGCAAATGCAGAGGCACTTACTACTAAGGCAAAAAATAAAGAAATAAGCATTTTCATAAAGTTTCCCTTTTAAAATTTAAAGGTGGGATTTCTCCCACCGTTTAATTAAGCGACTACTGCAATACCTGCTAGCTCAGAGTTCTTGCTTCTGTTATTCGAGAACAAGTTACCCATAAAGAGGATTCGCTCTTTGATGGCGTTTGAGTTCTCAAGGAATGGGAACGACTGAGTGGTTAGGTCTTCATCTTGATGCACATAAAGCTTTGTGTAGTCGTTATTGATGTAATAAATCGACTGCGCCTTCATGTGAGAATCAATAAGATGAGGGATGCCGTTATAAAGAAGAACTTTTCTCTGGTCGTGTCCAGCTCCAGAGAAGCTAGAGTCATCAACCATGATTCTCTGATGTTCTTTCAACAGGCCCCAGATTTCATCATAAACACTCTGTTGCATTACGGCCCAATGAGGTCGATCATTACCTTCAGTGGCCCGACCAAGTGTTACCTGCATGTGCTTCTCTGTTAGAGCGCCAGACTCAACGCCAGCAATGTTGTTCACAAACGCTTTCCATGCGTCTACTCCAAACTCATCCTTGATATCCTCTGGTGAAAGACCAGCATAGTCGCCCGTAGCGGCAATAATTTGCTGAAGTCCATTAAGGGCCTTTGGATTAGATCCATTCCCGAATACGGACTTAGCGATACGACTATCGAATCTTTTCCCAGCAATCTTAACCTTAGAGGTAAGAAGGTTTAGAATTTGAGTGCGAGAGCCTTTGTTTTTAAGAATGTCAGTTCGAGCAATTTTCACTGTCTCGTAGCCATTCTTCCAATCAACCTCTGCACGGGTGATGTCGTCTCTTTCTTCGTCGTCAAGGTTTTCTGACCCTGAGTACCAGCCGCCAGTTGTGTCATCTTCTTCGCCAGAGATGATTACTGGAGATCCGATATTGACACCGCCATCAAGCTTTTCACGGCCTTCGTAAAATTTACGAAATCCAGCGGCAGACTTAAATGAACCGTCTGCGAGTTCTTTTAAAACCAGGTCATGCGTGATGGCCTGTAATTGAGCGTATGTGATCATAAAATTCCTTTTTTAAGCTGAGTGTTTGTCCCAGAGTGCTTTTGCGTACTCTAGGCCTTTTAGTTTTGGGTCAATCACTTTTGCCTTCTGTCCGTTGCGAGAGCCACCCGCCCCGCCAGTTGGTCTTGTGTTGACTTTTGCCTTGGTTGCTTCGACCTTCTCCTTAGATGCCTTGGCCTGGGCCATCTGTTTGAAGTACATAGCTCCCACGACTTCATCGAGAGGCATTCCACTGCTCGCCCACTTGGCCTTTGCCTTATCCCAATCAACCGTTACGCCGAGTTCCTTCATGGATTGCTCGACTGCAGACATCTGGGTCTTTTCACTCTCGAATTTGTCAAGGATGAGCTGGTCTTCTCTTGACGTTAGGGCCTTTTCGGCCTCAGCTAAACGAGAGTTAATTGCCTTAAGCTGCTGGTCTAAAATGGGATTAGAAAACTGCTTTGAGACGCCAGAAAATGCTCTCTGAACCTCCTCGAACACATCGGGAGCGTCTTCTCTTAGCTGGTTAAGCGTAAAAGTCCATTGCTGGAGCTCCTGGATTTGTTTCGAGAAAGATTCCTGGTTAGTGTTGAACTCCTGGATGGCCTTATTAAGCTCTTCCTCTGCGATAGACCTCTCAGAATCCCATGCTTTCCTCTCTTCCGAGAGCGATTGAGTTTTCTGAGTGTAGTCTTTGTACATCTGGAGAGCGTTTTTAACCTCTTCAGCAGATTCAACCTTGACAGGATTCTCGTTATGAATTGCGCCTAGAGAATTAACCCACTCAAGGTAAGACTTTTCGTCAGTTTCCTGACCCGCTTCTTGAGTTTCGTCACTTCCTTGTGATTCTTCGTCTATCGCTTCATCCTTTGAATCGCTATCAAGACCATATTTTTTTGGATCTAATCCATATCTTTGAAATGCGTCTGTTTCGTCATTAATGGGGCTATTTGAACTCGCCTCATATGCGCTTTCAGCAGACATGCCGCCGCTTGCGGTATTAAACCCGCCGCCTTCATCGCCCGTTGTTTCGTTCATTAATCGATACTTTAAAAATTTCATTCATTCTCCTTGCTTGGTCGCTAAACGACTGCCATTGGATTTTGGGTTATTTGTTCTTGCTGCTCCTGTAGAGCTAGCTGTTCAATAATCTTTGTCTCTTCCGGGGTTAGTGCCTGTGGCGCAAGATTGGCCTTCATCATGAGCATTTGTTTCTGTAGCTCTTCGTTAGCACCCTGGAGCTCTTGTAGTTGCGCTTGAACCTCGTCTCTCTCGTCAAGCATCCTTAGGAGGTCTTGTTTTTTAGGGATATTGGTAAGCGTGGCATACATGCGAAGATCTATCTGACCGTTTAGAAGCATTTCCTTGTAGGTCTGAGCGATAACTTCAGGGTCATTCTCGAGACTCGATGCCTGCGGGAAAGATAGCTCGTAAGTGAAGTCCCTCATCATCTTTGGATCGAACGATATAAACCTAATTGCGCCCTTCTCGTCTTCTGAACGCAATTTTCTTTCAGTTGACCACTTCTTCATGATTCGAGAGCAAATGAGAATGTCACGGCGATAGATGGCCGATGCGATCATGTGGGATTTGAGACGGATTCTTCCGAGTGCCTGCTGCTGAAGCCTTCGCATTAAGACGCCTGAAGGGTCACCCTTGGGAGCTTCTCCGAAGACGGTTTCACCCGTTCCTTCAATGCGATTCATTGCCTCGTACTCACGACGTGAGCGGTTTTCTAGCTGTGGTGAAACCTGGCCAACGGGGAATCTTCCGACTTCTGTGCCTGATTTCTTGGTAACAACCAATCCCTCTTCATCTGTAAGAGTATCTGGGTCAACCCCTGATTCTTCATCGGCGAACCAGCCAGAATTGGTATTTAGCTTAAGACCCCTAAGCTCTTTTTCATCAAGCTCGTTAATGGTCTTTTGCATTGGGATGATGTTCTTTATGATGCCCTCTGTTGGACCTTCGTCCTTGTAGCATTCGAATTCAACTAAAGGGATAATCCCATCATCAACGTCAGGGGCACCGTCAAAATGGATAACTTTACCCGTACGAACAATTAAACGCAGGTTACTTGGATATTTAGGGCGCTTTCCTACCTCGTCCTCATCCATGGACTCGATATAGGAGAGGTGCATTTCAATATGGTCATCAATAATCTGAAGAAGAAGTGCCACATCTGGTGCCTCTTGCTTAACTCTTTCAATGTCTTGCTCAGTAATCATTTCTACAGGCATTTGGAGGACCTCTGACAGGATGAACATTTTCTGCTCCCTGTGCCCTACAATGTGCGCCTCGTGGTCTTCCCACTTAGAAATGTCTGGGTTAATGCCCTGCTGAAGCTGAGCGGATTCTTCAGTAAGCTGAATTTGGGTCTCGTCGTCAGGGATTGCCTCAAGGGTGTAATCCTTGATCCAGCAGTCCTCGATAAAAGTCATATCTTCAGAGTCGAATCGATCAACTTTTTTGTTGCCGTTACCGAAAAAATTCTGATTTTCTCTAAGGCCCTTCTTGCCAGAGAATAGGTACAGATCCTTTACGGGCTGCTCTAAGGCCTCTTCGGCGGTCTTAGGGTATCGTCTTCTTAGGTCGTCGTGGGATATTGGAGACTCAACAAAGACAAATCGTGCCTGATCAATATCATCAGTGGTCGGGTCTTTAAGAACTTGTTTACGGTTCTTATTAACGACAGTTACTGAGCCCTCACCTCGCTCGCCATCTGGATCAAAGTCTACGTACTGATAACCCACACCCGTTTTAAGCATGGCCCGAATAGCGATCGTGTCTTTGAGGAATACGTTTTGTTGCCTATAAACGTGCTTCTTTGCCGCCTCTAATACCGTGGCATGGTCACCGAAGTTTTCAGAGTCGTGGGCCAGTACAGATGTTGCTGGCATCGGGTCCATTAGAAGAGGTATTTCGCTCTCTACAACTTGAAAAACATGATTTTTGGGTCTTTTTGTGGGGTCGGTGTCAATGAAGTGATCGCCAGAATAGAACCTTTCCTGCTCGGACTTGGCGTCTTCAAAGTTTTTATTAAACTTGAGCGCCTCTTCTTTGAAGCGGTCTAGCTTTTTAAGAATTGAATCTTCTTTTTTATTTTCCAGAGATCCGTCTCCGATGTGGTTATGGATTAAGAGTAGACGAAGGTGATGGTGGGTTAAATGCTGTCTTCGGAGAGCCGAAACGAGAGAGATTGAAAGGGCGGTATTAGTTGGTATTTTTAAGGCATGTCACACTTTCAAAAAGAGCGCTATTACAACTACCGATTCTCGAACGGCGAGTCTCACACTATGACGCCAATTGAGGCGCACAAGTACGCCGACAGACTAAAAATCGATATCTCCTACGGGCCCAACTACATCAAGGGCGAGAAACAGAAGTCTTTCGATGGATGGGGCTGGCATGACGGTCTTCAAATGACCTTTCGAGGACCAAGGCACTATCGAGAATATTTAAAGGAAAATGGATTAGTCGAGGCGAGCATTAACGATAAGCCGATTGAAGACAAGTGGGATAAACCCATTTGGGATGAGGCCCTAATTCGAAGAGCAATCAATGTGCATGGTTTAGAAATTGGAAGCGTTCTTGCCGAAGCTTTAATTAGCGGAGAGCTTGACTATCCTGAAGATGGGATGCCAGATTTTTAAATCTCCTGATCCGCATAATTCTCTGCTTTAATTTCTACTTTTGGAACAAACGCTTTATTTTGCCCTAAAAATCTCTTGAGCGGTCTTTTTAATGATGGTCGAATGCTTGCCCTCACAATCAAAACCATGGCGCTACAAAAGCCAAGGGTGAAGCATGAAAAGGCGATCAGGTGGTTATGCATCGACTTTTATCCAGAAGGCTATTGTTGCCACAAAAGTTACAACGCAAATAATTACTGAAATATAGTCTTTAGTGTCCGGCTTTCTCATGTTCTTTTCCTTCTTTTGTAATGCCTCAACTTTTCCTCAACCGTCATTTGTGTAACATCTTTAGTTGTTAAAGAATCAGGAGCTTTTGCCTTAAACTCGCCCATAACAACAGCTTGCTTTATTCCTTGAATTGATATCCCAAGAGCTACCACTCTATCCTTTCCATTGACGATAATATTGCCTTTTTCATCAATAACACAAGTTAGCATCTCTCGGAGTGTTTCAACACAATTAATCTTCAAAGACTCATCACGAAAAGATTCTTTGTACTCGTCAAGCATTTCCATTTTGGATTTCATGGTATTGAGCCAGCCGATCTTGGGTTTAATTTCCCTTGATACGTCTTCCTTAAGCTCACGCCTAAATAGATTAAAGTACTTTCTTCTCTTGATCGAGCCCTCAACTGCATGACCATGGTTATTCGATTCCCACGCCAGGAGTGCATTGTTGTAATACTTAGAAACCTCAACCAAGAGCCCTCCAAACAGGTCAGGATCAACCTTTCCGGCAAAGGCGGCATATTGTTCGAAGTCCTTTCCGAGAACGCTTAGAGCGGAATTATCACCCTCTTCAAGCCCTTCTGCCGGATCTCCTGCGACCGAATAAGCAAGATCCTTCACTGGTTCTTTAAAGATTTTCACATTGAAAAAGTGCTCTTTGTCTTCCATATCCAGAACACAGAAAGATTTTAAGGTAAAGCTCGCTGATTCAAGTTTTTTAATATTGGCGTGAACTTCCTTTTGGTTAAAAAATGGTCTGCCTGATGCCAAGAATGCTTCTTCTGGATAGCTAGGATATTCCTGTTCCATGAATTCTTCTTGAGACTCTTTCTTTAAGACGTACCAGTTTTTCTGCTTTTGGGTGAGCTTGATCCCCTGATCTTCTTCAAGATAGTCAAAGTACTCAATCAATTCTGGAGCTAGATCAACCTCGGCATCGATCTCGTAATCAGGATTTTTCCACCACGGGTAAAAGAAAAACTTAAACTCTAGGCTTGAAAGCTCCTTTCCTTGCTTTCCCATGGCGGTCTGACATAACTCATAAAACTTCCCACTTGATCCCTCAGCGGTTGATTCAATATCGATATAACCATTTTTAGGAACTGCCTCAAAGGCGCCAGAAATAATCTCTTTAGCTTTTTCGGGCCACTTTGCCGATATTTTACCAAACTCCGAAACGTGAAGACGAGAGAGCGTTCCACCCCGGAAAGATGTGTCTACACTAAAAACTGAACCATTTGGAAAACGATATTCTCCCACTCGGTCAGTCGTGGGTTTTCGATGCTTCTTTAACCACTCCGGCAAAAACTCAAAGGCAAGCTTTGCCTTATCAAAAATCTTCGCCGCATTATCCAGGTCATCGGCAATAATACCGGCCTCAAAGTATTCATTAAAAAGGCAATCATCTAAAGCATCGATAACCGCAAGGGTAGTAAATCCAAGCTGACGGGCCTTGAGGTTAATATTTCTGAAGTGCCTGTTTTGAATGTAGTGGGTTTGCTCAAGGTTGAGATTGAAACGGACAATCTCACCGTCTTTATTTCGAATGTGATAAAGATTGTTTAAGCGATAGAGCTTGTCAGTAAAAACTTTTTCAAAATCATAGCTATAATTACTTACCTCTGAAAGCATTTACTAGCTCTGTGATTGGATCGGCCGAATCATCACCATTGGAGTCGATTGGTTTCCTCTTCCCATACATGTAAGGCATGAGCGTATCAATCGCCCACTTATAATCATACTTATCAATAGCTTCATTAGCTATCGTGGTCTTCTCGCCTGAAAGAATGTCAATAAGTATCCTTGCCGGGCTCACACCCTTTGAATCGGCATATGCATTTACTTCTTGATTGCGCTTATTTGGGGTGCCTGGTTTTCTTCCAGCGTTTTCTGGTCTTGGTTTTCCTGGTTCAAATTGCGCCATTTTCGTTATTCCTTCGTTACTTTAACGGATTCTTGTTTACCGCTCCTCGCCTCTTCACACTCCTCACAGGGACATTTCGCCTTGTTGAATACGTGATCATAAGCTCTTTGATATTTTTCAAGGTCGGTGCGGAGATGGGCGGTTTCTGTTACGCCAGCATGATTAGTCCTCATGCTTCCTCCACTCTCAACTTTAAAAGCATTTCGTTACTAATCTTTTGATCGGTGTTTATTTGCTTAACGTATTCCCATGAGTCGTCTTTGATGACACCGGCAAGTACGAGGCCATCAATGTAGGCCTTAAGACTTGCTACAAAGTTGTCATAGTCCAAAGTTTTTTTTGAATACCTGGTGAATGATAGCTGAAACTTCTCAAGAGGCAGTGCAGGAGTTTTGCCTCTCGTTTTTAGGAATATTTCTTTTTTGATTCGCTCAAATACTTCATGCTTGGATCGCCAATGGCGTCCAAGTATTTTATTTGAGTCCGTCGGACTTACAGCTAATTCTAGCTCAAGTAAATATCCCATGCACCCATTGTCTCAGGGTGCACGAATTAATTTAAGGTTGTCTTCGGCGCAAGGAAGTTACCTCTGAACGTAACCGTCCCATTTGACTGCAGTTCCATTCTGAAAATAAACATTGTATTCGTCATACGATTCCCATGATTGCCCTGATCCATAGGCGCTGGCGGAATACTGATTATTGTAGGCGCTTGCACTGGCCGTCGACCTAGCTCCGAAGGATCTCCGATAGCGAAAAACCTTTATGCTGCCAATTGTTTCCACATTGTCTGGCCGACCAAGCTGAAGGATGACACTCTCTTCATTTTGCCCCATTAAAGGGTTAAGCGTGGCCTCAAGTTCTGCCCGTCTTTGATTGACTTGTTGTTGAGCACATGAGGCAAAAAGCATTACTAGCGCAAGAAATAGAATTTTCATAAAACCCCTTTCTTTTCCTTTTCGGACAAAAAGAGTTTTTCTGTTCTTAATTTTTCTTTGCCTTGGTTCCTGGTCTATAAATTAACAAATCTTAAGTTTAGATAAAGGTTTCTTAGCCGATTAGGT
>JACYYJ010091308.1_pt2 | contig 37863 bp, 58 predicted proteins | sample 8236861 | NCBI WGS metagenome assembly JACYYJ01 (sample SAMN14103086, study PRJNA606662) | landfill metagenome | isolation source: landfill solid waste | place: India:New Delhi, Okhla landfill site | collected 2017-11-05
CCACACGGCAGGGGCATGACGCACCCATATCCTACCGCGATATAGCCGCGTGGCGTGAGCTTACGGGGAATTTAATCACGCCTATAGAGTGTGCTATATTAACCCGAATGGACGCGGTTTTCCGCGAAGCTTTAGCGGAAGAAATCAGGGCCAACGCAGCACGGGCGGAGGCTAAATCCAAGAGGTTTACTAAGAATGGCTGATATTGCGACTCTTGGGTTAGAGGTCAAGTTTGATAGCGTAGAAGACGCTACCGACGCGCTAGGCAAGTTTACCGATGCTTCCGCTAAAGCTGAGAAGGGCGCTGATGGGCTTTCCAGCAAAACTGGCAAGACTTCTGACGGTCTAGGTAAGGTTGCTAGTGAAGGAAATAAGGCCGGTGGCGCGCTCGATAAAGTCGAGAAATCCATGGGTGGTGCAGCCGTTGCTGGTAACTTCCTTATCGGCGTTTTAGGTGGTATCGCGGCTGGATTTAGCGTAAAGACCGTTATTGACTATGCTGACGCATGGTCTGATATGCAGTCCCGCGTAGGTGCGGCTATCGGCAATATGGAAGCCGCGCCGCGACTAATGAGGCGTATTGTCGATATTGCTAATGCGTCATATTCTCCATTATCTCAAACGGCAGAAATTTACGCTCGCAACGTTTCTGTTTTGCGCGACTTAGGACGCACGGCAGACGAGACTGCGGACTTCACGGAAGCGCTCAACCATGCGTTTGTTATTACCGCCACCAAGGGGCAGCAGGCCGAATCTGTGCAAAATGCGCTAGCCAAGGCTATGGCGGTTGGCAGGCTGCAAGCGGATGGGCTGGAAACTGTCCTGGCGAACGGTGGGCGCGTTGCTGAGTTGCTTGCGGAGCAATTAGGAACAACTGTTTCTGGTCTGCGTCAGATGGCGACTGACGGTAAGATTACCGGAGATGTGATTGCCGAATCATTGATTGGCAATTTGGAAGTCTTGCGCGCGCAGGCTGAGGAAATGCCTGCTACAGTTGGCGATGCTTTTGTGCGCATTCAGACTAACGTGCTGGCATTCATTGGTACGTTTGACCAAGCTGTGGGTGCTTCGAGCGCTCTGGCAAGCGCGCTCATTATGGTGGCAGATAATATTGACCGTATTATCACCACGGCGGCAACGGCGGCTGTGTCATTTGGCACGTATTACGCTGGCGCTATGGCATACGCGGCCATTCAAACAGGTTCGCTGACTGCGGCGCTACGTCTGCTTAGGGCGGCGCTGATTTCTACTGGCATTGGCGCTATCGTTGTTCTGTTAGGCGAGTTAGTTTACCAACTTATGAGGGCGCGAGAACATACCAACTCGTGGGGAGAAGCGTTCCAGCGGGTCGGCAAGGCTATTCAGGGACTATATCCCGCCATTCAGAATGGCTGGACGGCTATGATCCATGTCATGGCATCCGAATGGTATAGATTTTTAAGTGAGGCGGTTTCCAATACACAAGCAGCCGTAAATCAGATACGCGCACTATTTGGCGCGGCTGCTGTAGATTGGGGTCAGACAATCACAAATTTTGATACTATGGCCGAGAGTTATGGTAATTCGGCTGGTGCTTATGCTGAAATGGCAGCAGACGCATTCAAGAATGCTTTTGCAGAGATTAACTCCACTATCAATGGTGAGGGCGGTGGTGAGTTGCCATCTGGCCCTAAGCCGCCTTCCGGCGGTGGCGGCGGCGCTGCACCCGCTCCGTCTGGAGGCGGTGGCGGTGGAGGTGGCATGGGTGCTGCTGCACAATTGCAGTCCGACCTAGAGCACCGCCTGCAAGCCTTGCGCGACTATTTCTACACCGAGCAAGAGTTACTAGCGCAGCAGCGTGCCGAGCATATGGAGACGCTTGAACTAGCCCGCCAAGCCGAGATGCTTAGTCAGCAAGAGTACAATGATTATAAGTTGATGGTCGAGCGCGACTTTCAGCAAAAAATGGCGGCGATCAAGGCGCAAGAGTTTGCGTCAGCCTTGGATGCCACGGGCGATTTCTTCGGCGCACTAGCATCCATGACTGCGGGCGAAAACGAAAACCTCTTGCGCATTCAGAAAGTATTCTCGGCTGCTGCCGCTTTGGTGAACACTTACATGGCGGCTTCCCAAGCTCTAGCTGATCCACGGCTAGGTTTCTTTGCGAAGTTTGCTGCGGTTGCGGCTGTTATCGCTAAGGGCATGAGCTTGGTGGCGGCTATCCGCTCTGGCTCAAAGAGCGCCGCGTCAGGTGGTGGCGCTACTGGCGTCAACAACGCACCATCGGCAGCCCCTGCACAGCCAGAAGTCAAGCCCATGCAGGCCGTTGAGCTAAAGATGCACGGCGAGGTCTTTACGCGCGAAACTGTTGCAGATCTGATAGACAAGATCAACGACATGGGTAAAGACGGATATAATATCGTTGTGAGGACCGCATAATATGGCTGTTGTAATAACCCCAAATATGGCGCTGTCCCAGCAGTTGCGGACAGGCGGCGGACGCAACAAGCCTATCATTGGTTGGGACAATGCGGTATCTACGGGTACGCTAACCGCATCTTCTGAGGAGGAGGGGTATCCCGTTGTTAATCTTACAAACCCGTCCACTTCTTCGGAATGGCGCGCTAGCGGGACTGGTACGCAAACGATAACGGTCACTTTATCCGGCGCTAGAGAAATCAATTACATCGGCATTGCGCGACATAACTTTGGTTCAAGCGGTGCGGCTGTTTCTGTGACTGCGGAACCTGGTGGCGTTGATCTTGTTCCGTCCATTATGCCCGTTAGTGACGCGCCGTTGATGGTGCGCTTCGATCCCATTGCAGTTACGTCCATCACAATTACTATAAGCGGTGGCTCTGTACCTGCCCGCATGTCGGTACTGTATGCAGGCTATCTGACAACCGTCAAGGGTGGCATGTATCAAGAAGTTGTTCCGATCCCGTATGGATATCAGACGGACATTGTGACAAACCGAGCCGAGAGTGGAGACTTTCTAGGGCGCATAGTTACGGACCAACGCTTGCAGTTGGCGTATGAGTTTGCCTATGTTGAATATGATTGGTTCAAGGCGAATATGGGTCCGTTCATAAAGAACGCTATGTTGCAGCCGTTCTTTTTCGCTTGGCTTCCTGAAATGTACCCAGAAGATGTTGCGTTTGGGTGGCTTACCTCAGACATCAACCCTATTTCAGAAAACTTTGAAGGCACGATAGTTGTAAGGTTCAACATGGAAATGGGTGGCCTTACCGTATGACCAAGGTTGTAGAATTTATCGAGATTGATATTGATTATTGCTCGCTGGATTATGCTGTGCCGCCATGCATGGCACCGGCAGGGCAAGAGCCGTGCTTTAATACTAAGTCAACATGCAAGGCTCGTCCTTCATTTCAGCAAGAGACTGTAACCCTGCGCTTTGCCAAGGGTGCTGCTTATCTGAAAGAAACCGGCATTGATTACGTTGCCGCGTGTGTGGAGTCAATCAATTACAGCCCCGGAGAAGTCTCTCTAGGTGAAAACCTTGGCAAGCGCTCGAACCTGTCTGTAACCTTTTCCGATTTTCCCCATAACGATACCGGCGTGGGGTTTGATAAGTATTACGAAGAGCGCGACTATGATCCATATCATACAGGAACCTTCTGGGGTAAGTTCCGCGCGCGTCATCCTTACATCCGTGGGCGGTCTATCCGATGGATTAAGGGGCATGTAGGACAAAGCCTAGGGGAAATGGAGACTCGACATTTCCTTATGGATAGTTTTGACGGACCTTCTTTGAGCGGTGAGTTCCAAATCGTTGCTAAGGATACTCTAAAGCTTGCTGACGATGACCGCGTTAAGGCTCCGGTGGCTTCGCGCGGGTTTCTTCTTGGTGACATTACAGACACACAAACATCCGTAACGATGGGACCGGCTGGCATTGGGAATCTGGAGTATCCAACTAGCGGATATATCAATATTGCCGGTAAGGAGATTGTAAGTTTTACACGGTCTGGTGATACGCTTACGCTAACACGTGGTCAAGAGGGAACGGTTCCGGTTGCTCACAGGGCGCAAGACAGGTTGCAGCTATGCCTTCGCTATTCCGGTGAAGATCCGGCTGACATTATCTATGACTTACTGGTGAATTACGCTAAGGTTCCCGCCCAATATATAAGCCTGCCCACTTGGAAAGACGAGACAAGCCTCTTCCTGCGTCGTCTGTATTCTAGGACGGTAGCCGAACCTACGGGCGTTTCCAAACTTGTGTCGGAACTTATCGAGCAAGCGGGCCTCATGGTGTGGTGGGATGATACGACGCAACTTATCAATCTGCGTGTTATGCGACAGATCCCAACGGATGCAGAGCGCTTTGACGAACGCAACATCCTTGTGAATACGCTAGGTGTTCAGGAAAAACCTGAATCGCGTGTGTCACAGGTTATTACCTACTTCGGCAAGCGTACTCCGCTAGAGAGAGAGACTGAGCCAACGTCTTACCACTCTGTGCAGTACGATGTTAACATCGAATCAGAAGACGATTATGGTGACAGCATCGTTAAGACAATCCATTCATCGTGGATTCCCCAGTTTGGGCGCACCATTGCGCAACGCTTGAATGAGATTGTGTTGGGTCGCTTTGTAGATCCACCACGATTATTCACGTTTGCAACGCCGCGCTCCAGTAATATCTTGCTGCCGCAGTTGGGTGGCGGCTATCGGCTCTTGTCGCGCAACCTACAGACCGGATCAGGCTTGCCGGAGGATGTACCTATCCAGATTACACGTATCAACCCTACGGATGCTGGATTTAGCATTACCGCGCGCGAGATGCATTTCGTTGATTTCAGTGATGAGGATCTGGATAGCCGCGTTATCGTTATTGATGGTAACTTTTTCAACTTCAACTGGCGGCAAGCTTACGATCAGCTTTATCCGCCGCCAACTCCTGATGATGATATTATATGCATCATTGCGGCAGGTGCTATTGTAGGATCTCAGGTAGAGGGTAGACCGGCGTTTGAGGTGGGTAGCTGGCCTTCTGGCATTAATCTGGATCTACGGATACAGGGGCGCATTCAAGGACTAGGCGGGACGGGTGGTAGAGGAACATCAGCTAGGGGTGAATTTGTTCCCGCAAAGCCAGGTAATACAGCGCTATACACACGCTATCCCGTTGCTGTTACGCAATCCAATCAGATTTGGGGTGGCGGCGGTGGTGGCGGCGGTGCAAACGATTTTGCTGATACACCAGCCGTATCAGGTGGCGGTGGTTCGGGCTTCCTCCCCGGTGGCGTTATCACGCAGCAGGATGGCACTCAGCCTACCGGGGGCAGCACGGCAGCGGGCGGTTCGGGTGGGTTTAGAGGTGGACTTCGCGCGGGCAATGGTGGGAACCCCGGACAACCGGGGCAAGCGGGACAGACGGGCCTTACAAGCCCAAGTGGCGCAGCAGGACGCGCCATCGACGGCAACTCCTATGTGACATTCACGGCGGGACAAGGTGACATTCGCGGGCCGCGCGTGAATTAGCGCGCATAGGGCGGTGTGTGGTATATTCTTTGTGCGCGCACTAAAGAGGCTTCCTAATGCTAGCTAAATGGCACATCACAATTACCGACCTTGAGGGGAATGTGATTCCCGACGCAACAGTTTATGTTGTGAACGAAGCCAATGGGGGTATGCCGTCACTTTATGCTGACAGGGATGGTACGGTAGACATCGGAAATCCGGTTAGTGCGGACAATACGGGCTTCTGCTCGTTCCATGTCGTGGGCGGTGCATATGCCATTACTGCACGTAAGGGTGGCTTTGAACGAACTTGGCGCTACGTTGGTATTGGAACCGCACAAGAATATGATGTTGGCGCGCTGGGTAATGCTGTAGGTTGGGATGAGGTTGTTGACTCAGTAACGGACCTACCTACAGGGGTGGCGGCTGGATATCGGGTTGTCGTTCTGGATACGGACGATGGCCGAGCAGGTGTGTATGAATGGTCTGGAACAAGCTGGCTTGGTCCGATCTACATTACCGGCTCGGAAGGCTTGCCAGGTATTCCGAATACGCTCACGATTGGCACTGTAGAAGAGGGGCCAGAAGCAGGGGCGAGTATTACGGGACAATCTCCCAATCAGGTACTTAATCTGGTCCTCCCGCTTGCTGATCTAACGCCGGAATTGCAGCAGTTACGTGAAGATGCTGTCCAGGCTGCTGCTGACGCGGCAGATAGCGAAAGTGCAGCAGCAGGAAGTGCGACCAATGCGCAGGGAAGTGCTGATGCTGCTGCGGCAAGTGCAGGCAATGCCGCTACGAGTGAGGCAAATGCGTCTGCCAGTGCGGCTAGCGCAGCCACAAGCGAAAGCAATGCTGCATCCAGTGAAAGCGCTGCGGAGAATGCGGCAACTGTAGCTACAGAACAGGCTGGTCTAGCAGTAGGCGCATCCACGAGTGCCTCTGGAAGTGCTGCGGCGGCTTTCTCTAGCGAACAAAATGCTGCACAAAGCGAGACGAACGCAGCGCAGAGCGAGACGAATGCCGCATCTAGTGAGACTGCCGCAGCAGAGAGCGAAGCTAACGCCTTACTAAGCGAGCAAAACGCAGCCACAAGTGAGAGTAACGCGGCTGATAGTGCGGCTGATGCCCTAGCTAGCGAACTAAGCGCCGCTGCGGATGCGTTGATTGCTGCGGCTGCGGTACGTGAGGGATATGGCATTAAGCTTTATTATTCTGAGGGTGTTCCTGCGGGTGGATGGTTTGCTGACAGGTATGTTGCAGCCGATAGTATGCAATCGTTGCTATATGCTGAAATCGTTGATGGTTACGAAGGCGCGGAATTGGGCGTAACCATGCTTGTTAATGGGCAGGCAGTGTATGGGCCGGTATGGGCGGAATATGGTACGCCGCTTGTGTTGGACGGGCTGGAAATTTCCGTGGGTGAAGGTGATGCGGTGGATTTTGTTCTAACACCAACGCCGGACGCTGTAAGGCGAGTGATTGTAAAGACGCAGGGGCGTTTGGTATGAGTGCATTAAGCTATTACAACGAACCAGCGCCGCTCGCATGGGACGTTGCCGCCGCGATCTTTGGCTTTGATGGCGTGGGGTCTTTGTATGACCCGTCCTCCTTGGACACGCTGTTTCAGGACAGTGCAGGCACGACGCCTGCTGTTCCGGGTTCGCCGGTTGGGTTGGTGTTGGACGCGCGGCAGGAGTTGGGGCCGGAGCTTGTCGAGAACGGTGATTATTCGTCGGGGACAGAAGGATGGTCCCCTGGCGGGACCGACGTAACTCTTCATGTAGTTGATGGCGATCTTATTCTTTCGACACCAAACGCCAACGCAGTAGTAGAGCAGATCATCGCGACAGAACCCGGTAAAAGTTACCTAATTTCATATGACTGGAAAGGTTCGACCGGGGGTAATGGGCGTATAGCTTTCGGTAGTGCGGTGACGGCACCATTATTTCCGTCAGAACCTTCAAAAGGTAGCTTCATAGCGATTGCTACCGCAACGACTACAAGATTACATCAAAGATTGAGCGGGGGAGGTGCCTACACCGCTACATTCGGCAAGATATCAGTCCGCGAAGCCCCCGGCAACCACCTCTCCCAGCCCACGACCGCAGCGCGGCCTATCCTCGCCCGGATGCCTCTGACGGGGCGGCGGAATTTGCTTGAGAGAACCGAAGAGTTTGACAATTCCTATTGGGCCAAGAACAATGTTACCCTGACGGCTGGCAGTTCCTCTGCAAGTGCTATTGTCACAGCGACAGCGGCGAATGGGTCGATTTACAAGGTGCTTACAACAGGAAGCCCTAGCGGAACTGTTCTCACAAATAGCATTGAAATCCGCCGCATCTCAGGATCAGGAAATGTAGAGCTAAAAAGCCCCTCCAACAGTCCTAACGTCATTAGTGTTACTAGCGACTGGCAAAGAGTGTCGAGAACGGGTGGACAAAGTACGTATGACTACTTTGTTGTTGCTTTAGCCACAGTAGGCGATGCCGTTGAAATCCGCTTCCCGCAAGCAGAACTCGGCTCCGAACCTACCCCCTACCAGCGCGTCACCAACGCCTATGACGTGACCGAAGCAGGCGTTCCCGACACCTATAGCCTCGTCTACGACCTAGCCGACGACAACCTCACCACAACGCTGCCGCAGGCCATCAACGGCGACATCCTGATTGCCGGAACGAAGGGCAGCATCATCGAGCCTGTATCATATGCGGCAGGCTCCACGTTCACGCTTGGACCGGATACCTACACGGGTGGAACACCGGGCATCATGCGGGCCATTGGCAATATCGTCGGCGTTGTGCTGATCGACCGGACGCTTACGCAGTCAGAGCGCGAGAACTTGCTACGGCACTACAAGGGCAAGGGCGCGAAGGGGCTGCTGGTTCCGGGGCCGGAGTTGGTCACTAATCCTAATGACCCAGTGTCGTATGAGTTGGTTGGAGGGTCCGAAGCATCTCTAACAGTTGAGGATGGTTGGTTGAAAGTAACACGTTCAGCGATCACGACTGGCGCTTATTTGGCTGTATCGGGTGCTGGTTTTTACCATTACGCATTTAGTGTAAAGCCGGGGACCGTTAACGCGCAAGTTCGTATCGGAACCGGATTTAATCAAACTGCTTATCTCAATGCTGTTTATAATTCCGAAACAGAGCGGCAACTTGTTATAGAGGCTACTTCTACAACGCCGACCATAACCTTTGGTGTTCCATCGACCTCGGCTGGTGACACAACATTCTTTCGCGACCTCTCCATCCGTGAACTTCGCCCGCAGGAGGACTGGTAATGTGGAACCTCTCAATCGTCATCATCGTACCATCGCACCTACAGGACAAGGCAAACCGCCTCTCGTGCGCGCTGGGCCATGACGTTCTGCCGGGAAATACGTTCTCGGTTCCCTTGTCAGACAACGGCGAGGACGTGACGCACTACGGTTGCAGAACCGCAGCAAAGCAGGAATTTGTAGACATCCTGCAATCGGCCAGTGAAGGCGAGCTACCGGAAGACTTCGAGCAGCCGTTGGAGGACGTGCAGGAAGTCATGGCGGCAATGATTATGGACGTGCGGCCATCGGGTAATGACGCGGAACATTTCGATGAAGTATGCGCCACGGAAGGGCTTAGCCGTGTTACGTCCCAGGATTATTAGCCACTTATGCGATTAACGTGTTACATTCTGATGCGCGCATATTGGGGTAATTGATGGCATACGCTTCTTGGCACACGACCGTAACGGACCTACAGGGGAATGTAATTCCCAACGCTTCCATTTACGTTGTAGATGAAGCAACGGGCATTGCCCCACAGCTTTACGCTGACCGCCAGGGCCTTGTGCCAGTGGGCAATCCGCTCACTGCGGAAGCGGACGGGACTGTTAATTTTTATGTCATCGGTGGCGCTTACCGTATTCAGGCATCTTCCGGAGCGTGGGATCGAACATGGCGATATGTCGGGATAGGGACAGCGCAGGAATTTGATGTAGATCAAATTATTGGTAATTCGGTGGTTTCCGTCAACCCACAGACTTTTACGCCAGTGGAGCAGGAACAGGCTCGGGAGAATATTGGTGCTGTTCACTCTGTTAGAGCTTCGGCTCTCATCACCGTGGGGTCTGGCGGAGACTTCGGAACTGTCAACGAAGCGCTTGCCTTTGCTAGTCGGATGCGCCCTGAGCACGTTGTCGGCGGCATCTCTGTGGAAATCCGCCTTCTTTCCGGCTTCACTATGGCGGAGCAAGTCTTTCTTTCCGGTGTTGATCTTGGCTTTGTCCGCCTAACGTCTGTTGATGCCGTTGTTCCGGTTAACGAAGCAGCGATAACAGAAGCATTCGCACCGCTTGATGCTCTGGTTCCTATCATGGGCGGCAAGGACGGCGCAGTGCTGCCTCTTATCAACGTCCTCTTTGAATATAGCTCTAACACTACAGCCAAAGACGGGATTGCAGTTACCAACGGCGCAAAGGTTGTGTTTGCACCAAGCGCGACTGATAGCAACGTTCCCGTTTCAGGCGTTCGCAACTCGCGCAGGGGCCTTAATATCCTGTACGGGGCTGAGGCGATTTGCGAAATGCCGGGGTCCACGCAGGGTGGTGGTGGCGGTGGCGCGGGGGTTTCTGTCGGCGTTGATTTTAGCGGTACTCTTTATCGCGCCTTGCAGGTCCAGCACGGCGGACGCGCTACGCTGTTGCGCTCCAACTTCTCGAACTGTGCTGGGGACAATGCGGTATACGTTATCTGGAACTCGCAGGCTGATATCTGGCAGTCTAACATAACGGGCCATACAGGCTCTAATGCCGCAGTTCATTCTCGTGACGGTTCAGTTGTTTGCGCGCGAGAATGTGACGTTTCGGGTGCGGCTAACAGGGGTTTTCATGCACTACATGCAGCGGTGCTTGATGCTCGCTCAGGTATCGCCAATAACTGCGGGACTTACGGGTTTATTGCTAATGGCGCGGCCTTCATAGATGCCACGAATGGACAAGCGGATGATGCGGGCAACAGCGGCGTATGGGCGTCCAATGGCTCGATCATTGAGTTTGAGAACGGTTCCGCGCAGCGTGCAGGGGGAACAGCCGGAGTGGGTGGAACCGCTGCATGTAATATTAGCGCGAATGGGGCGAATGTGTCAGGGAACACATCTGGACGCGGCTTCTCCGCAGCATCAGGGACTCAGCTTTCCGCCGATGGTGCCACTGCAAACAACTGTTCGATTGGCCTGTTCGCCCTTGCTTCCAACATAGCGGCAGAGAATGTTACGGCCAACAACTGCGGTATTGGGTTGGTAGCGAACCGAGGCGCTCTGGCTAACGTTCGAGGCGGATCATTCCAGAATGCTAGCAACTACGGCGTTGAATGCATCGAGGCGTCTATGGTTAACGCGCAGCAGGTCAACTGCACCGGGGCGTCTACCTTTGGCTTAAGGGTCGGTCGAGGAGGGACCATCAACGCCAATGGTTCTACCGGCACAACCTCCAAAACAGCAAACCAAATCGACGCTAATGGCGTGATTTATCAATGACCCTCCGCCCACGCATAATACAACACGCAAGCACAGGCAATACGCGCTATGAGTTCCCCGGATGGGAAGAGTCCGGGGAGTATATGCTTGCACAGGAAGAAGCACCCACGCGCACAGCATTGCTAGAATATGCACAATATCGTCGCGCGCAACGAGAGCTAGCGGGAATAAACATTAACGGCATGCTGGTTGCAACGGATGATCGCTCCAAGATTATGATTAGTGGAGCGAGACAAGCCGCCGTCAGTGATCCTGATTTTGTAACACCTTGGATATTGGCGGACGGCTCACACACAATGCTTGACGCACCAACGATTATTGCGGTTTCCGATGCCGTTCTTAACCATGTTGCGTGGGTGTTTGAGTTATACACTCAGGTTGTGTTAGAAATAGGTGAGGGCAATATTACGACTACTGATGAGATAGACGCCATATTGTAATGCGTAGAGCCACCTATGTTTGAAGAGTTAAAGCTGATTGCCGATCAAATCGGGTGGCCTCTAGCAACGTGTCTATTCATGTTGGTTATTGGTGACAGATTAGGCTTGCTATCAATAAAGGTTGGCAAGAAAAGCGTCACCTTGGAAGAGCAAATCAGTAGGTTAACTGCCTCTCTTGCTGACCTAAATCTAAAGGTTGCACGGATTGAGGCTATTTTAGAGGAAAGGCGGAAGTAGGACAATGGACAGAGCGAAATTCTACGCAGAGCTACGTCGTTCACCGGTATTGTTTGGTAAATCGTTGTCGCAAGGGCAGGTTGAATCACTAGAAGCGATGCTTGACGAAGGGCTGCGCCGCAGAGTTGAGTTGCACCAGTTGGCATACATTATGGCTACAGCCTATGGCGAGGCTGGCTCTAGCTTGAAGCCTATTACTGAAAATCTGAACTATACGAGTGCCGCACGATTGGTGCGGGTTTGGCCGTCTCAGTTCGCTAATGCCACTGCGGCAAAGCCATATGTCCGAAATCCCCAGAAACTTGCCAACAAGGTATATGCTGGACGCATTGGCAATGGCCCAGAAAGCAGCGGCGACGGCTGGCGTTACCGTGGGCGGGGGTTGGTTCAGATTACCGGCAGGGCGAACTACCGTAAGTTTGGGCTGGAGAGCAACCCCGACAAGGCGCTGGAGCTTGCTACGGCTGTTCATGTGCTGTTTGAGGGGATGCTTACGGGTGCTTTCACTGGTCAGAAGCTGGTTCAATACGTGCAGCAGACGCAACAGGATTATGTTAACGCTCGACGGGTTGTGAACGGTATCTTTGAGGCTTCGAAGTATGCCGAATATGCAAAGGCTTTTGAATCTGCGCTAGAAGCGTCAGGATACAAGACCGGCACCCTCCTAGACGTAAAGCCACCTGCCGAGCCAGTGAAGCAAGAGCCTTGGTATGTGACACTATGGCATTTGTTCCTCTATGCGATTGGAAAGAGATGATGTTTAAGAAGTGGTTCAAAGACAGCGAAACAATCCTTTGGGCTAGGCTCCAGATGCTTGGTGCGGCTATTATCGCCGCGCTGGCTGCGCTAGATCCATCATTGTTCGCTTCGTATGTCCCGACTGGATACCTGCCTATCTATATTTTTGTGTCAGGCATCGTTACGGAATTTGCGCGCCGCCTTCGGGATAAAGATCTATGACTATTCCACTTCGTATTGCTGTTGTTGCGGTTCTGTTGGTCGCTGTGGCTGCGTTCTCATTCAATGAGGGGCGCAAGTACGCCATCGGGAAGACCGTCGCTGCCGTGACGCAGAACTGGAAAGAGCGCGGCAAGATCGATCAAGATGTTTCTACAAGGGACATCAGAAAGATTTGTCGCGACCTAGGCGGAAGGGAAGATCAATGCTCAGAGTTGCGTCCTTAGTTATTATAGCGGCGGTGGTGGCGGGTTGTTCCACACAAGGGGCAACGTGCAGTGGATTTACTCGCTCTCCCGCTGCCAATGATCCGGCTAGGTTGGTTGTGGAAGAGCGCCGCCTAAGTGAATGGATCGTGTCTCATAACGAATATGGCGCTACCGTGGGTTGTTGGTAGATAAGGTGGTTTTATTCCACAAGTCAACGATTCTTTCGGCAGCATCGATCTGAAGTTCGCGTGCGCGCTCCTCGGAAACACCAAGGGCCTGCCTCAGTGGGCGGCGATAGATGTCTGCCAAATCAACGGCCCTGCCGTTTACGTCCTTGGCGTAGAGGGTCACGACGCCATCATCAGACATGTTCCAAGTCAGATTGAATGTGAGCCGCTCATTGATCGCTGCTCGGTGGGAGTTGGCAGACGCCTTCGCCTCAGCGAGGGATTTATCGCCATTTCGCCATCCGCCTTGGAAGGCCCACGCGACACCTTCCGGTCCCTCAAGAACCTGGTAGCAACCGCAGTCGCTGAGATAACGCGTGCATCCGAATGGCCCTTCAGCATCGCTCCAGATGATTGAGGCGCTCACAGCGAGCACCTCTTTTCCCAATCCTCATGGAAACGAAGGTCAGTGCGGCAACCCACCTCGTCAGCCCATTCGCGCTTCCCATCGCGGTGATGGGAGAATGTTCCGTTGGCGTTCTGCCAGACGGCGGCGCGGACCTGCCGCTTAGTCTGCATCTGTGCGATTGCTTTTTTCATTTCGTCCGTCATGTCTATCTCCTTATTTGCCCATACCCTATACGCCCATTTAGATAGCGTCAATATGTATTTGCAGGATATGGCATTAATTTATGACACCAGATCAACATGAAGTTTACGAACTAAAGCAGCAAGGCAAGACGCGAGCGGAAATTGCGGAACTAACGGGCCGCTCGTTTCGGCAGGTCAAGACGCTTCTACACCAAGCCGCGCAATATCTAAAGGCCAGTGAGGGGCAAAGGCAGGCGGTTGCTGTTACTGGCCTTTCTCATGGCGTTGCGCGTCATGGCTGGCGCGTAGTGCAGCACGAAGATGGCTCCAGGGATAGCGTGTTCTGGCGCAGTGAAGACGCAGAAGATGAGCCGGAAGATATTGTAGATCGTATTGCTGACCGTCTGGAACGCATTAAACCCGCTACAGTGCAGCCCTATAGCGGCGATGCTCGCGAGGATTTGCTGAACTTCCTTCCGCTCTTCGACGTTCATTTGTCCATGCGAGTAGGTGATTACGGAACACACGACGCGGTACAGAGATTGATAAGTGGTGGCGGAGACGTTCTGTCACGTATGCCGGAAGCGGAGACGACCGTTATCGTTAATGGCGGCGACTTCACGCACCAGAATGACCCCAGCAACCTTACGCCGCAGTCCAAGCATCCTTTACCGGTTGATGCGGAGTACGACGACACTACCGATATGGCGGTTGACGTTACGGTCGCATTGATTGAATTTGCGTTAGATCGTAGCGAGACTGTGGTGTACAAGGCGCTGAGAGGCAATCACGATCCCAACACTGCCCGGATTCTTCGTGCGGCTCTAAGGCAGCGCTACAGGAACAGCGATAGGGTTATCATCGATGATGACGGGATTGATTTCTTTGCCTACGAATGGGGCGGAAACATGCTTTGTGCGCACCACGGCGATATTAAGGGCAAGACGAAGAAAGATCTGGCCCTAGCGTTCGCAGCCAAGTACCCCGAAATGTGGGGACGCACTCGCCGCCGTGAACTATTTACGGGTCATTTGCACCATATAAGAAACGAAGACGTTTCAGGAATGCTAGTTAACCAGGTCCGCGCTATTTGCCCCGCCGACCGTTACAGCATAGAGAATTTATACGACGCACCGAGCGAAATGATTGGTATTACCTACCGCAAGGAAGGCGGAAGATATGGAAGCGTGACACATGATTTTAACTGACTGGGTGCGCAACGGCGAGATTGTGGAAGTATGGAAAGATTCCACGTTGGTAGCGGTATTTACGGATAAGGATGTGAAAGAAATGAGCAAGGCACTGGCAAGGCAGGAAGGCGGAGACCATTACACCAAGCTAAAAATCCAGCCGATGGAATACAGCATGGCGAATGGTTTGGACGCTGCGCAACATTCTGCTGTGAAGTACGTCACGCGCTTTCGTGACAAGGGTGGTCGCCAGGATCTAGAAAAGGCAATCCACAGCATTCAGTTGCTAATTGAATTTGAGTATGGTGATAAAGAATAAGGGCGCTTAGAGCGCCCCTGATTTCTCTATGTAACGAATGCAAAACTCTCTATCATCTTCTGTTAAGGCATCCGTAAAGAATGTTGCCTTATTCATAAAGGACGGGCCTCTGATAATTGTGATCATTTCCGCTGTGTAGTCGTTATTCCAGTATTCATAGTCGTTGCGAGGTGGTCTAGCAGTTTCCGCAATTTGGCGAGCCTTGCTGATAGCTGCGTCGTGCGTTGCGTTGTAGTTCATTTCCTTAACTCCTGTTTCCTTCTTATGTATGTACTATACGCACGTCCCCGCAGTCCGTCAAGCATAAAAAAGGGCGGCACCCGAAAGTACCGCCCCACTCCCCCGCACTGTCGCCTTATCATTGCGCCGCTGGGGAATCTTCCAGGGTTACACGCTTGCCCTTGCCTTTTTCTTCACGCTCTACAAGATCCTTCTGAGCGCCCTTTTCTTCGGCAACGTAGTTCTTCTTGTTGAGCGCATTCACAACAGACTCTTTGTCCGTCTCAAATGCAATCTCGCCCGTCTTTTTGTCCTTAACCACCCATCTCGTCATAAGCTCAACCCCTTAGCTGTCTATACTCGATTGGAACGCCAAACGTTTCCGCCCATTGAATGCCCTTTTCCATCCCGCGAGAGATGCCGAAATCCGTATATACCACAGATTTAGAAGCCACACGATACCAATGTAATCCAGCAATCATCCCCTTATCGCGTTCTAGTGGGTCTTTGTCGTCAAGTACCTGCGTAAATAGAAGGTGCGAGACCATTGGTGACTCGCCGCGATTGAGGCAGTCCAGCATCGCCTCGCGCGCATACTCGATATTGGTAGGTGTGTCACCTTCCGCATACGGGCTTTCGAGTATGACAAGTTCCATTGTTATAACTAAGCCCTCATAGGCATGATCAGCACCAGATAGTCTTCATTGCCGACTTCGCGCAATAGCATTGGTGCATTGCTATCGTTGAAAGCAAATTCAACTTTGCCTTCCATCTTGCTCAGTGCGTCACGCAAATACTTAGAATTAACTCCGATGACAAGCTCAAAGTTGCAATCAGCATCCAGTTCGTCAGTAGCATTATTTAACTGACTGTTAACGGATGTTGACACACCATACTCTGCCCAACTAAGACGAACAGCCTTTGTTCCATCTTCGGCAACAGAAGACACGCGGTCCACAGAGCTTGCCAATCCCTGCACGTCTACCGTGGCCCGCTGATCATTGCTCTGCGGAATGATGCGTTGGTAATCCGGGTATGTCGCATCAATCAACTTACTTTGTAGACGAGCGCCTTCCACTTCAAACGATATAGCGGATTCGCTATAACTCACCGCAACCTCATCAGCGCCACCACAAAGCTTTACCGCCTCATGTATCGCTTTTCGAGGGATAATAATACCACCTTCCGCTGTGCATGGGATAGAGTCTCGCAACGCTAGACGGTGGCCGTCTGTAGCTACAAAGCGCAGCCGTCCGTTAAAGGAGTGCATGAAGACGCCCATTAGCATGTAGCGGCTTTCTTCCACACCAATAGCTATTGCAACGGACTCCAGCGCGTCCTTCAATTCCACAGCAGGAATAAAGAACCCATCGCGCGGCGGCGTGTATGAGATTGACGGCCAATCCTCTACAGGAATCGTTGCCAGTTTGAACCGTGACCTGCCGGACTTTACCAGCATATGTCCATCGCTTGTTTCTAGTGTGCATTCTGTTCCGGGTAGCTTGCGCACGATATCCGCCAGAAGCTTGGCCGAGACTGTCTCCCCTCCATCCTCCGAAATGGATGCTGGCGCGGTGACGGACATGGTGACTTCTAGGTCGGTTCCTTCAATGCGGAGAACGTCGCCCGATGCTTGCAAAAGAACGTTGGAAAGCACCGGAATGGTGTTGCGGCTTTCGATAACAGATTGCACCTTCGATAGTGCTGCGGAAAGTTTCTTCGTCTCAATAGTTAGCTTCATTCCCAAAATCCACCCCAGTAAATAATGCCTTGCATGATGAAAGTACCCACAGCCATATCGAACGCCTTCTTAGGGCTGGGCGTGGCGCACATGCTGATAACGCTAATTACGATGATCCCCACCATCAGGATTTGCGGTGTGGTCATGTCGTTAACGCCTTCCAAGAAACCGGAAACAATGGCTCGATGATATCGCCCACCATTCGCGCCAAATCCTGCACTTCCTTCTGTGCATGTGGATCTGTGCGCTGATTGTAGAAACGAGCATACGACGCAAGGTTGCCAGTCCAGATCCAATTAACCAAAACACCTTGAGGCAGGATGAAACGGGCTTGTTCTGGGCAGATGCCATTGGCTATAAAATGTTCATAAAGAGCTACCGCTTCATTGCAGATACGCACATAGTCGTCACTAAATTCATTACTCTCTGCATGAGCATCTCCACTGCCTTGCTTTACACTGCCAAGTGGCCTAGAGCGCCATTCGGTTGGCACGTAGACGGTTGGCGTGTCAGAGATGTACCTACGGCTTTCCTCGTTCTCCACAAATCCGGCCTTATGCTTAAAGCACTGCGTCCTAATAGGGACCGGAGCCGACATGCGCAGGGTGATAGCAGTATGGGCAAAGGGACTCCAATGGTTATGTTTTGCTAGGTATCGGATAAGGCGCTCGTCTTTTTCGCACAATCCATACACATCGGGCTGGTTTTTTAGTCCACCTATCTCCTTTAACTCCCACTCACTCTCCTTCGCAAACGAAACCCGCGCGGCATTCACCACGCTTAAGTCTGTTCCGCAGTGGTCTATATACTCAGCTTTCATACTCTTCAAATTCCTCTGCAATTTCCTTCATTACGTTATCTAGCTCAACCGTGTAAAGCACATGATTGGACGGATCAACCGTTTCCTTGCGATTAAAGCCGACAATCTTCTGTGCTAGGCCAGCGTGGTACAGAATGTCGCCAACATGAACGCCCACATCAGCGGCACGGATAGCGCCACCTTCGCGTAAGTCTTCTAGCGCCGAACACACTTCGTCCAGCGTCACCATACGCCACGGCAAAACCCATTCTGCAAACCACTGGAACGCACCTTCACGCTTGTACTGCACCAGTGCGCCAGTCATAACGTCGCCAATCTTTAGGCCATGCTGCGTTACTGCCCGCTCTGGAATAAAGCACAGTTCGCCATCGCTGTCTTTGCCGACATATCCACCGCTTGCTGTGCTTGTGATTGTTACTTCATCTACCTTCGTAGGACCGCTTAGGATTCTCATTTCATTAAAGCCCTGTAAGGATGCCGATGGATATGCCAGCATACATCCACCCTGCCGTAGTGTCTTTATTAAGATTTCTGAACGCAGCCACCATGAAGCCACAAGCCAACAGCAGATGCACAATATTCAAAAATATCTGCACATATTCCCACATCTCTATCTACCTCTTCACCGCAATATATTGGAATTTTCCGTCTTCCTTCTTACGCTCTCCTACCCGCTTTTGCAGCAACAAAACCTTGCCAGCACGATAGGCATTATATGCAGCCTTCATAATGTCTGCATCCGGCACCCGCTCATATGCGGACTCGCCATATACAAACTTACGCCCTGGCTTTGCACTCTGAATAAAATCACGAAGTTTTTCTAATGTCATCTTTAAGGATCTTCTTAATTTCTGTTTCTACATACGTCTTAGCATAGTCAGGCACTCTGTCAAGGCGAGCGCGCTTTTCTGCATTGGTTTCTCCGGAAAGTATTTCCTTAGCCGCGCGCCTGAACTCCATTCCGGCTAGGGATTGTATGGCCTTTGGGGCTTCTTCGTATGGCACACGGCCCATCATAACGTCTTCTAGCTGCTCACTAGGTCGCTTTACGCCTGCTATTGTCCATATATCAGTCATTGTCGGATAGGGCTGCGTCTAGGGCATTGCTCCAAATTTCATACGCTATACCGCCGCAGACACTCGCATCGTTTGCTATTGACTCAGCCATGTCGTCAGTCATGTCACGCATCGCCTCTATAGCTATACGTGCCGTCTCAATAAACGTTTCCCACTGCACTTTCGTTTCGCTTACTGGGTATTCAGGTTCATACCCCTTTCCTTCACATATAGCCCTAGCAACCTTTTCAACCATTTCACTCATCACTTCACCTCTCTCAACGTTCGGCCCATCTTGGCGCGCTTTTTTGGATACACGTCACGGCCTTGCATGACAGTAGTGTGGTGCCGTCCACCCATCAGTTCGCCAATCCTTGGCAGATCCAGGTTTGTCTTTCGCCTTGCCCAATAAAAAATTGCCTGACGCGCAAACACCAACTCGCGCATTTTCCCTTCCGCAAAAATCGCCTGACGAGACACGCCACACACACGGCAGATCCTCTCTAGGATACGATCAAACTCTCTATCGTTTGGTGTCGCTTTGGGTTTTTTCTTCATTTCCTTCACCTGACGCAAGGCGCGCAGCTTATTGTTGCGCCGCGCCTGCCTTACAAACTTAGGATTTAGTCTGGGACGCCAGACCTCATCATCTTCCATTCTCAAGCCAATCATTAAATGCTTCCCATGCTGCTTCGTGTCCTAGAGCCACAGATACATATGCCCCACAATCTTGTGCGGCTTTCAGGTACTCAATCTGTCCTTTCTGCCACGAACTGAGCATATGATTTTTTCTCTTGATTTCCAAGACAAAAGTTGGATTTCCGGGAATTATTACGTCACTGGCTCCGGGGATGAACCCTCCCTCGGCTCGCATCTTGGCAACTTGCCGGAAATCGCGTTTGCCTTCGTTTTTGATATGTAGGCCGATAGCTCCATAAGTCCTTGGGTACTGCGCACGTAGGCGGTTGAAAAAAGTAGCTTGCTCAACCGTTTCTGACGGGCTATCGCCACGATAGGACTGATCACCATACACGTACAACCATTCTGGGAACTTCATATTGAAAATAAAGGGGCTTAACGCCCCTTCTCCTTATAATATTCAACTAGATCGTTATAACCACCTACGCCAACAATGTACGGCACTGTCTTGTGGCCTAGGAATCGGTAAAGGTTGATTTGGTCTTGCGTCGTTAGCTTAAATACCTCGTACTCATCACCCTTTTCCTGCATAAGATCAATCGCCTTATCGCAATACGGGCAACCGTCACGGCTTACAATTTTCATCATGTTATATCCACCACTTCGCATTCCCCAGCCGTGCAGGCTAGCGCCTGACTTCCTGACGTGTTGTCTTCACTTTCGTATTCGCTCAACTTGGCCCAATCAATAGCTGTTGGCATCTTTGCAAGCGCAGCCTCATACTCTTCCTTGTTGCACTCTTGGTATGGTGCCTGCTGGTAAGTATGGTCACTATGCGGCAAGAACGAAACACCGGACATTTCGTCAAAATAACGATAGACGAACGCACCCGCATCTAGCCATTCATTCTCACGAACAGAAACAGTAACTGATGGTTTGTGTTCGCACCATTCGCGCTGCATCTTAAGCCAGATATCTAGCTGCTCCCGCGATGACAAGTCGTTACGTGTAACAGCGCCTTCTGGAGCCTTTTGCGGGAAGCTAAACACAACCGTGCTTTCAGGCTTCATAACACAGGGCTCATTAGGTACGCCCGCATCGATCATAAGCCGTGTAAGCGGGTCTTTCACATCACCACGCACGGTGCGGATATAGTACGGACTATAACGAGAGTGGATGCCAGAAGCGGAATCAACCAACTGGCTAACCGTGCCGCTTGGCTTGATGCAGGTGATAGCCGCGCTCCGCTCGATACACAGCTTATCTGCATAAGACGCATTGGTGTCAACCGCCACCTGACGAAGTTCGTCAAGATTGCACTCCAGCAGCAGTCGGGGATTATCCATAATCCCAGTCAGGGATACACCAAGCAACCGTTCCTCGTTCGTGTTTTTCTGCCAAATCTTACGCAGGTAAGGAAATTTGGTGTACGTTGACTGAACTGTGCCAATGATGGTTGCCAAACGCACCTTGCGCTTTAGCGTATCGAACGTATCATTGGCACGGACTACAGTCTCGCTCAAATTGCAAAACTGTTGCGGACGCAAGATGATTTCCGAGCAAGGGTTAGTGCCGAACTCCACACCCTCAACTTCACGCCGACCATACTTTGCTGCTTGCTTACTGGAGGCCACACGGTTGAAGATTCCGCGCTCACCTGACTTGCTCTCCACAAGTGCCGTCCATTCTCGCAAGAACGTTTCCATATCTGGCTTTTCGGTGTAGCAGACAGAATTGTTAGCAAGCGCTCGTTGCGGATTGGTCTCCCACCACTGGCCCGACTTCGCATGACGCATACGGTCATCTGAAAGATTGCTAAGGCTGATCATTGCGGAGCGACGAACGCCACCAACAACCACGATTTCGCCAATCTTGCACATGATATCATGGCACTCGATTGAGCTAAGGCGACGACCTGCGGCTTTTTTAAAAGTGGAAATCGTAAAGTTGAAAAGATCGACAAGCGGAGCAGGGCCACTTGCGCGACCGCCGAACGTCTTTAGACGTGCTCCAGCAGGGCGCACCTTTGACACATCCCACTGTGGGATAACGCCGCCATACAGCAATGACAGCAATTCCCGATACGCGCCTGCCCACCCTTCCTTACTATCCTTTACATCAACAATCGTGTCTGTCGGCTCCAATCGCTCTGGAACCTCTGGAAGCTTGGCAATGTACTGTCGTTCAACGCTAAAACCAACGCCCGTTCCGCAAAGGAGAATAAACATCGCCTCATCAAACGCGCGGATATGGTCAACAGTTAGATACGAGCAATTGAAAAGACACGTATTGTCACGGTCAAGCGCCTTGCCAGCGGTCATCATGCCACGCATCGACGGCATAACTTCCATATTGATGATTGCACTGCGGATTTCATCAATAGAAGGATCGTCTTTTAGGACTGGTCGCAATACGTTATCAACATACCGGTCAACGGTTTCTTCCCACGTCTCTCGCCGCTGGAGGTCTTCCCTCCAACGCGCATAACGGGACTTATGGATAAACTCTTGGAAAAGATTCATTATTCAACGCTCGCCGGTAGAACCCAAGCCGCCTTTGCCGCGCTTGGTGATGGATAGTGATTGTACTTCGTGGAAGGAACAGCGATTGTAAGGCTTAATTATAGCCTGTGCAACACGGTCGCCCACCTTGAATTCCTGTTGTGTGCCTGTGAACCCTAGCTTTATAGAGTCACGGTAATCGCTGTCGATGATACCTGTGCCATTGGCAAGGCGCACGTCTTTCTTGATGCCGATGCTGCTGCGAACGTGTACCTCCATGTAGTGGCCTTCCGGGATTTCAAACGCCAGTCCTGTGTCATACAAAGGCCATTTACCATCTGCGATGTGCAGATCGAAACATGCGCTCCCCTTTGTGCCATATCTTGGCATAATGGCGTTGTGGTGTGTCTTTAGAACTTTGATTTTCATAGTAGTGAGTCCTGCTTTAGCTCTTCTTTCTGTGTTTGCTCAATAAAAATATCAGGCTGTCGATATGCTTCCTCTATTCGTTTGCAGGCTATTTCGAAATAGTCTGGGTCTAGCTCAATGCCTATGAATTTCCGTCCCATTTGCACACATGCAACACCTGTGCTTCCGCTGCCCATAAAGGGGTCCATTATTAAATCACTGTGAGGAATATAGTTTATGCACCACTTCATTATTGCTATTGGCTTTTGAGTGGGATGTACCTTTCCCCCGTCCATATTCATTGGACGCATAGTTTTAAGGCGGGCGTTAGAATCTTGATTGGTCCACGCGAACTCGCAATCTGCAAAGTCTCGTCCCGAATTATTCTTATCCCATATTAAAAAACCCCTACTAGGGGGCAGGTCAAAGTAATTACCGCCCCAAATGACGTAATGATCCGCAATCGCTAGGAAATTCTCATTGATAGAGAATGCGCTGCTATCCCAATCTTTTTCTTTGCCCTTTAATTTGACACGATCTGCTCGCCCTATTCCTTTTCCTGCATTAATCCCATAAGGCGGATCTGTAACGACAGCATCAACGCGCCCCAATGTAGGCATAACCTCCAAACAATCACCTAAATACAACGTACAATCACCTATAACTTCTTTCCTCACACCGGCTCCTTATCCGCTTCCTTGTTATAACCAAATACCGTGAAAAATCCTGATTTTTCCTTCTGGTATTCAACCGTTTCCGGCTTTTGTCCTCTTAGTTCCTTCCATCTTTGCAGTGCGTAATATTCCCTTTCCCCGCGTGGTTCCTTCATAATCCATATGGTGAATGACCTATATGGTGTCTTGAAGTTAACTCTGTAGCACTCCCTACCACTTTGGGTCAAGCTCTCATTGAAATCATACTCCAAAACTTCGTCACATTGCCGATTGTATGGGCTGCGCTTTAGGGCGCGAAATTCAATCTGTAATTTTTCGTTCGGGTCGATTAATTCCCCCCTGCACGAGCAACAGTAGCGCGCCGCAATGTCGTTTGGCTCATGGCAGTGAATGCATTCCTTGAATGTGTAACGGTAGTCACATTGTTCATACACACCCCTCCCTTTCTGCACCACGCCTAAGCATCGCCTGCCGTAATGCCCAGGAATGGGACCGTGCTCTGTCATAATTCGGTTGCCGTCTAGGTCAATAAAATACCCTTCCGCATCATACTCATAACCCTCGTCGTTCTTGCGCGCGCTGAATTGGTTCTCAGCGCCACAATCAGGACAACAGCATTTCAGGATGCCGGAACTTGTCCCCAACTGAGGGGCNNTCATGCAATCGCCATGCGCGCCCCATCATCTGCTGTAGTAATGCCGCAGATGATGTTTTACGCAGCAGAGCAATTATCTCCGTATGTGGAGCGTCAAACCCTGTCGTCAGCATCCCAACTGACACGATGTATCGCTTGCGACCCTCCTTGTACGCTTTAATATCCTCTTCGTTGGCCTTGTCACCAACAACCATGACACTGTTATGTGGTGGTAGGGAGGCCATGATTTCCGCTGCGTGTTGCCGTGTAGCAGCAAACAGCATTACACCGCCTTTACGACTTTGTGCTTGCGCCACAACATCAGCAACGATTGCCGCAGTCTTTCGCCCATATCCAACGAACGCTTGCTCCAAGCTGGAGGCCGTATATTCTCCATTGCTACCCAATGTTAGCCCGCTGGTGTCATAGCCCTCGGCTAGAGGCGCGCCAATCTCCATTGGTGTGATATAACCGCCCTCCAGCATTTCTTGTGCAGGCACACGGCAAACTAGCTTGCTGAAATAGGGATCGCGCGTCTGTGTGTCCGGCACTGGCTTGTCATTCTCATCAACGCGGAAGATATATCCCATATCCATGCGGTAGCATGTTCCAGAAAGAGCTATGACCCGAAGGTTTGGGTTGCTCTGGCGAAGCGCGTCAATAATGCCTCTGATTGTTGGCGTAATGCCATGCGCCTCATCGATGACTACCGCTGCATATTCCCCGCTTGTGAACCTGGATAATGAGTTTTTAACGGTCCCTGCGGTGGCAAACACCACTGGATGCCGTGTAGACTTGTACCCCGCTGACGCAGAGAAAACAGAGCATGGTTCGCCGGTTAGAAGGTACTTTTCACGATTTTGCTTAATCAGGGTTGAGGAAGGCGCTAACGCAAGGATCTTCTTTCCGCTCTTTTGGTTGATGTATTTGGCAATACCAGCAATGATATATGATTTGCCAGCAGCCGGTGCAGCATCCACCACGCATGAGTCCAGCCGCGTGGTAATATGCCTTACAACAGCGTCAACGCAACGCTGTTGATAGGGACGTAGTGTGAAGGTCATAATACACGCAGAGCTACATCATACGCTAGAATAAGGACAACCAATATAAGAACATGCTCTGTATTCATGTCAGTTTCCAATATTCGCTCTTCGCACCCCGATACGGCTCTAAATCCACTCCTGCGCAGTGGTCCTTAACAACTCGCGCATACGCCACACTTCCAGCTTTTTCGACCTTTGTAAGCTTCCTACCCCATATTGTACTATTTTTGTTACCTGCACGGTCCACCAACTCGGCAAGAACTTCCTTCTGGCGCTCTTGTGCCAGCGCAATTGCGTCTTTCAGGCTGTCATATTCTTCCAGAAGCAGCTTTGTGTGTTGCGTGTTGACTTCCTTACGAAGCGGCTCCAAGTGGGCCGGATTATCTAACTCAGAAAGATATTCCGCATGAAACTGCCGCAACGCTGGAATATTCGTTGCAAGCCAATCGTCATCACGTTCTATGCGCTCTAGCTTATGGCCTTTTGGAGAGTATTGAAAGAAGTCGCACCAATCGCGCCCCGTCACAAACATCTGGACCTGAACCTGTGCCGCGTAATGAGGCTGATCCGCGATGGGCTTAAAGTCCGTATCGCTTCGCCTACTATACGGGCATTTAAGCTCTACCAGTCCATCATCGTTCGCCAGAGCATCAGGCGACGCGCCTAGCCAATCTTCATACGGTACGAAGTAAGCCTTGTCGGTGACTGTACCCGTTACCCGCTCATAATGCATAAGCGCCATAGGCTCGTTTTCTGTTCCGTACCGCGTTGCTATATTGCCGTTAAATTCAGAGGGCGCGCCGTGGTATTCGCGAACCATAGCGCGCAATACGTCTTCGCGTGTCTGCCAAGGATTAAGGTGCAAAATAGCTCCAACGCGCGATCCAGTAACCCGACCTACACGTTGCTNNGTGCCATTCTTCTGATCTTTGTTCTGGTTGTGTTTCGGTCATTCTCTTCCTCTCTTCTATAAAAGAGCGGCCACTACAGCCGCCCTTTGTGTGCTATTCGTGTGTGCTAGAACGGGATCTCATCCCCGATAGCTTCCGCTGTTGTCTGAGCCACGGGTGCCGCCTTAACCGGCTCTGCTACAGCGCTGCGTGGGGATACAGCCGAAATCCAGTTGCCGTACTTCGTCTCGCCAGTCGCTTGGTCCTTAATTTCCCACTTCATAACCTTGATGTTCATAGGCTTTTGCAGAAGATTGACCTGTAGTGCCTGATCGTCCGGCATAACTCCAGCCTTTAGCAAGCCGCCGCCCGTATTGGCGTCAATAGCCGCCAGCATACGCTTGGCGTTGTCGCCCTGCTTGATGCGCTGCTCAGGAGTTTTGCGCTCGTCTGGGTTGTCTCCATTCACCCAAAGCTTTTGGAAGATAACGCGGTTATTGTATGCCTTTGGTGCAACAACACGCCACCGGATATTGATATATTCCGCCTCAGTCTGATACCCCTTCGTCCACTTTGCCTCCTCAATGTAGGCTTGGCACGTTGTATTGTTGGGAATAGATTCAATCGTTCCGCCTTCCTGTTCAAAGGAAGTATCAGCGGCTACCTGTGTATTGTCGGACAAGTTCCAAAATGACATTTCTTACTGCTCCTGCTTATTGAAGTATGGGATATACTGTAGGATTGGGTTTTCGCCTAATGGGAGTGGGATTTCCGCTGGCATTGCATAGCGCGTTTTGCAGTTCAGATACCCAATGCGCCCATCGCCTGTTGAGATAATTGTACGGTCCCCTGTGTCCATTAGCTTACCGTATTTTGTGACTTGACCCTTCTTATTGACTTCCTTTCCTGTTACAATCGCGTCTTTCTTAATATACAGAACTGCGTCAACCTGATTGACGTAATTGTGTACTGACTTTTCCGGCATATCAAGCGACCAAACTGCGTACTCGTCGCTATCAGGACTGGACTTAATCTTGTGAATTCCGATGTGCGCCAGAAAGACAATCGTCATTCCCTTGCGATCACGAAGCACTTCACACGCAGAACGAACCTCTCCGTGCATCTCCGACACCGCAATAAAGCCCTTGTGGAACCCACCAGCGGCATCCGCTACGTTATCTACGTCATACTTAACGCAAAGCTCATGCTCGAACATCGTGTTAAGCGTCGTCACGGAATCAATAACCAACGTTTCGCGGTCATGCTCGTTAGAGATAAGCCAGCGTAGCTGCTCAAGGATTGTCCCTTTGGTGCTTACGTCCTTTCGCGCCCTTGGAAGGCGCTCCATGAACGCTGGCTGAACATCTTCGTCCCACGCCTCAAATACAGTCTGTGCATCCTCAGCTTGGATAAAGACGGGCTTTGGGAATAATCCTCCCATAGTTGTCTTGCCGACTCCTGGCGGGGCCACAATGGTAATCATTGGGGCTTTCTTCTTAGGTTTTTGTAGCATTACTCTTCCTTTATGGGTGGTTCATATTCTGCAAAATGCGTCGGCAAAAATCGCCAATCGGGGTATAAAATGCTGCATTCAAAACCTGTGCAATATTCGTCTTCAATCAGTCTGAACGGCAAAATACCGTCTTCCTTCGACCATCCAAGATATTTCTTTTGCGTACCGCAATGTTCCCCGATTGGCTTCCAAATCATTACGCCACCCGATACTCGTATTCTGCCCAGTTCCATTCCGGGTCGTCGCACGGATGCCATTCCTTGAAGCCCATAGGCTTGCATTGAATGGTTCGCCCTTCCTTATAAGCCTGCATCACCTCAATTTTCTGCGTTACTGTCATTTCCATACCTCCGTCTTGTGTACGATGCAATGGGTAGCCTACCCCGTTCGTGCATGTCAAGCGATTATTTTAGGTTGACCGTAATTAGTTGGTAGGCTATCAACAATCACTAGAAACGAAATGGAGTGAAACAATGCACAACATCTATTGGCTGGTAGCAGCAGCAATCATCTTTGTGGGGTATTTTGAGTGATGAAGGTGGTACGCATACCTAAAGCAACCGCCGACCTTTTTGTTTCTAAAAAGCATTACAGTCGCAGACCTTCCATTTTTTGGTCTGGATTTGGGCTTGTCATAGACGGCATGATAGAGGGCGTTGTGGTGTACGGTCAGCCGTCGCCAGCGGTGCAAAAACACGCATTTAAAGACAGAGACTTCAAGCTGTACGAATTGTCGCGACTCGTAATACAAACCGACAAACGAAATGCAGCTTCTTTCTTGGTGGGCAATTCCCTAAAAATGCTCGAAGAGTATTGTGCGGTCGTCTCATACGCTGATTCCGAATACGGCCATTCTGGCATTGTGTACCAAGCTACGAATTGGCTTTACACGGGAGCCACCAAGTCACACGATCATATGTATCTCATAGATGGGATCCGAACCCACCCTATGACTCTAAGAGAGCGCGGCATTACAAACCCAAAAGAATGGGCACGAAATAATAATGTACAGACCGTCGCACCTATGGAGAAGCATAGGTACTTCTTTCTGAAAGGAAGCAGGAAACAAAAAAAGACAATGCTAACCAAACTCACTTACACCGTCATGGATGCTTACCCAAAATCGCCCGCTTCTCGCTATGATGATGGCCCGCGACTTCATTCACCAGCCCAGATAGGGCTATTCGATTTCGCATCATAAGGAAAAGTAATGCACACTGAATTTCTAGATCATGGGTTTAAGGTTTTTCCGCTTTACCCACACAGCAACGGGGCCTGCGGTTGTGGCAACCCCACATGCAAAGCAGTAGGGAAGCACCCTCGCGCGGGAAACTGGCAGTCTACTCCCGCTTGGGGACCGGACCAACTCGCATTCATGGAGGAAACAAACCAGTTCGCCTCTGGCTATGGTGTGCTCTGCACAAACCTTATCGTTATTGACGTAGACGACCGCAACGGCGGCACAGAAGCTTATGCCCGACTTGTGGACAAGATCCCGGAAGTTGCTGGCGCTGGCCTTATCGTAGCAACCGGTTCCGGCAATGGCTCCAAGCATCTGTATTTCAGAGCGCCTACAGATGTTGCCCTGTCCCGTCACCTGCCAGAATACAAAGGCTGTGACTTCCAAAATGGCGCGTCCTTCGTGGTGGGGCCGGGATCGCTCCACGCTTCTGGCGCGCGTTACGAAGTGCTGCACGGTTCACCGTCTGATATCGATGATGCCCCACAAGCCCTTATCGACCTATTGCGGGTGCCTGAGCGCCGCCGTGTGGAATACAACGGCAGCACAATCGATGTGTCCTATGACGAAGTTGCGGACATGGTTGCTGCAATCCCTAACAATGACGAGGATTACGAAACCTTTATTCGTATCGGCATGGCTATCCATCACAGCCTTGGCGGCGACGGCTTCGACATTTGGGACAAGTGGGCATCGCAATCTAGTAAGTACGAACCCGACCAGATGGATTACAAGTGGCATTCGTTCGGCAAGTCTAGCTTGCCCGTCACGATTGGCACATTGATCCATTATGCAGAATCCAACGGATGGAAACGCCCAGTGGTGTTCTCGCCTGTGGAGGAGGATGCACCCGCGCCATCTACACCAAGCCTAGATGTTGACGATATCGACCTACAGCGCCCGCCTGGGCTTGTAGGTGAGCTAAAGTCATGGATGGACGCCAACCAACGTTATGCCCGCGAAAACCTCACCCTTGGCGCTGCATTAACCGCCATCGGCAACGCTATGGGGTTGCGCTACACGGACGACATTACAGCCGCCACGACGAACCTGTTTGTCTTTGGTGTGGCTGGGTCTGCTACCGGCAAGGAGGCTGTTCTACAGTCAATTATTGAGTGTATGCGCGTTACGGGTCTTTCCCCTGCTGTACATGGTGTTATCAAGTCGGAACAGGAAACCTATCGAAATCTAATCCGCCACCAAGGCGCTTATTACATCATGGACGAGCTAGGCATCAGCCTGCGCAAAATCAAAAACTCACAGAAGGGCGGCACGGCATACCTAGAGGGCGTGTTCGGCATCCTTATGTCGGCATACTCAAAGGCGAACGGCTACCTGCTGATCAGCGGTGACGTAAAGGAGGACTTGAAGGAAAGCGTAAAGAAGGAAATCTCCAGTCTGCTACGCAAGCAAGAGCAGAATGAGCTACCGCCAAACGGTGAACAGCTTATAGAGGCAGCACAATCCAATCTGGCGGCTATCGATGATGGTTTGAAAGATCCGTTCCTTTCCATCTTCGGCTTGACTACACCAGAAACGTTTGACGACCTGATTGACGTAGAGCAAGCTACCAGTGGCTTCATCGGGCGCGCCCTGCTGCTTTCGGAAAAGGAAACCAATCCTCGGCCTAACAAGCGCTTCAAGGCAACACCAATGCCAGAGCGATTGGTGAACCAGTTGACTATGCTGCGTCATGGAGGGCATTTCGACAGTCAGGAATACAAGATCGAATACAGACAGCCGCGCACGGTCATTCCAACCACGCCAGAAGCAGCCGAATACCTCGACATGGTTCTTGACTGGATCATTGATTACGCAGAGGAACAGAAGGCACATACGGGCCTGGAGGCGGTTGTGCGGCGCTCATATGAGCTAGTCTGTAAGATCAGCCTTATCATGGCCTGCGAGGGTGTCAGGACGCTGGATCACGTGCGCTATGCCTTCAAGCTGGTGAAGCAAGACACAGAGACAAAGCTTCGCCTCGTTGTGTCCAACGATAAGACAGCCAAGAGCGACACAAAGCTCTATGCGTCTATCACCAAGCACATTGACAAGGATCACGGCCAGACATTCGGCGTCATAAAGAACAAGTTGCGGTCCTATAAGGAGGCCGACATCAAGACCGCACTCGAAAACATGGAGAGGGCAGGTGAAGCGAGGCGGGATGTCTCAACTCACCCCTTTACGAAAAAAACAATCGAAAGGTGGTACTTGACAAAGTAGCACAACCAAAGATTGAAAGGCCCTACGGGGCCTTTTTTCTATTTTAGGTTGTGCATCAATATGGGGTTTCAACCAATTTCGTAAAAAATCGTATATCCACTAGGAAGTTAGCTTACCGCTCAAAGCCTTATGTCATAAGGGTTTCAGTCAGTACTTAGTAAATATTTCACTACCCTTAAGAGAGATACTTATTATTTCCCCTAAGACACACTAAAAAAGATAGTTAAAAGGAAGATAGCCTAAGACTGTTTTTTCAAATAACAGACATAAACAATCTTAAGATATATATACTATCCTTCTATCTTATTGATTCTTAAGGGTTTAAATCGATTTAAAAGAAGGAGTGCTTAGAATATGTACTTTTCTAGCGTTTTTTCTGCTTTCTGCTGTTGACCGTTACCCATTCGTATGGTCTTATACCCCTATAGCAACGCACGGAGGTGGCATGGATTACGTTCTGGTATTTGAGCACGAAGACAGGACTGGAAGCTACCTCATAACCAGCGATCCTGTTCACGCCACACAATCCGTCATTATCGCAGCGATGGAGGATGATAACCCGGTAATCTCAAAGTGGTGCAGCTTACGCACTCTAAGAGCAGCGGAAATCTATGATGAAATCCGCGCCAATGTCCGAAATGGAGGAGACTTTACGAAGGTGCTAATATCCGCTGTGGATCGTATTGAAATGAGTCAGTATGACCGAGTGGAGAAAATAAGCGCCACCACGTACGTTTTTAACGTTGTGGGGTCTATGGTCGTATATTAGCTTGAAGGCGCTCAGTGAAAATACAGTGGGGCAGGAATCGCATATTTGAAAGGATGAGGAATGATTGAGGTACAGTTGCACGGTTCGCATGAAGCCAGATGGGGAAATTACAGTTACAGTCACCCTAGAAAAGATCCTGTAGGGCCGCTGCTGAGAAAAATGATTCAGGATGGGGCTGCGAAGGAAACAGACGTGGTATCAGTGCTGAGGGGTTCAACGAAATGTTTCAACGATACTACCATCGCTGGTTGGTCAGACTGGACAATTTCCGATAGAGATAAAGGCGGAATTCACCGAACAAGATACGTTCCATTCAATAGGGAGGTTTAGATCCATGCACAAAGACACACTTTTCTGGGTAGCAGTAGGCGCAGTATCACTGTTCGGCGTCTGGGTTGGGTTCACAGCGCTACAGGCAATCTTTTGATGTTCTTCAATATGGAAACACCGCCACCTCACGCAGAGTTTCTTTTGCGTGAGGCAATCTATAAGCAGCAAGACGCACTAGGGCGCATGTCGCGGTCACGAAAGCCGCAAACTCTGGTGCAGGAGATGGAGGAGCTAGACCCGTCAGTAAAGCGTGTTCTGATGTATCTTTATGACAACGCAGAACTGACCATAGACAGAAGTGGGGTGCAGGCAGTGGGTTCACCGAACAAGGTGCAACTCATGTTGGATCTGGACTGGCTGATTGACCAGCGCCTAGCTGGTGCTACAATCCATAAAGGAAAGCAAAAGGCATTTATCACACCTCGCGGGGAGGATTTGATCGATGGCGGTTCTTACGAAGATGAAGACGGCGGATGAGTACGACGCATTCTGTAGTCGCCAGTGGCACCACTGGAAACCCGGAACACTAAAAAAGATCAAACGAGCATTCAATAAGCGTGTAAGACAAGATGGAAAGAAAGAAGCACACAGTGATGATGGTTGACCCGCCTGGAGGTTGGCGTTACGGCTTTCCCGCGCCATTGCAGGATGATTATTTGCAGCAGCTTATCGATGCTGGTTATCCAACTGCGGAGATGGATCTTGCGTTTAAGTACAGCAGGTACTGGGAGGAAGAAAGAGATGAGTGATACCGCAAGCATGATCTTTATGGCGTTAGCTTTGACTATTGGCGCTGTGGTAGGTCATTCATACGCTACTCACAATCTAGACTGCGCATCGGCTGTGATTCAACATGGTGAAGTGCGTTGTATTGCTTTTGTTGATAGAACATATAAGCCTTAGTTATCATTCGCTAGTAGGGGAATATGTCTGATTATAGTGTGGGCTATAAAAAGCCGCCGAAGGAGTACCAAATCGGTCAGCCTTTAGGGCCTAAGCCTGGCATCACATCCGAAACAAGGCGCTTGCAGATCGAGAATGCAGAGCGGGCAACACGTATTCGTCAGCGCCTACTGGAAGCAGTGGAGAACATCGCAAACCAATTCGGTGACGAGGAGGCGCTGGCTATGGTTGACGCGCACATTAACAAGCTGCTAGTCGATAGCGAAAACCGTGGCCTTGGAATGCCGACACAGCAGGTGGATAATACTAGCTCTGACGGTTCCGTTGCACCCACAAAGATCGTAGTTCAGGGTGTTGCGGCAAAGAAGGATAAGGAAGATGATGAATAGAAGATATATTATAGGTGTGCGCCTACTGCATCGTAGATGAATGAGCACCCTAACGCTACAAATACCAGACAAACTTGTCCCCGTGTTCTCACCAGAGCGCGGGGCTGTTTTGTACAGAATCGCGAAGGGTGGACGCGGCTCAGCTAAGACAAGGACATTTGCCCTAATGTCCGCCTTGCGCGTTCTTGAAATGCGCGATAATGGCGAAAAGGGCGTCTTCTTGTGTGGGCGCGAATTTATGAACACCCTGCAAGATTCAAGCCTGGAGGAAATTAAGCAGGTCATTCAAGATGATGAGTACCTTAACAGCCAGTTTGATTGCGGCAAGGAGTATATTCGCACTAAATGCGGCTCTATCAAATACCTATTCGTAGGACTGCGGCATAACCTGGACAGCATTAAGTCAAAAGCTCGCGTTCTGTGCTCGTGGATTGATGAGGCAGAGAACGTCTCTGAAATGGCGTGGATGAAACTGACCGCCACCGTGTTGCGTGAGCCTAAGTCAGAGATATGGCTTACATACAATCCTGAATCGCCTGAGAGCGCCACGCACAAGCGTTTTGTGGAGCAATTCGACCCGTCAATAATGGTTCTGGCGGAAATCAACTACAACGACAACCCTTGGTTTCCAGAAGGACTAGAGCGACAGAGACAATCAGACTTTATCCATAGGCAGGATGTGTATGACCACATCTGGCTAGGTGAGTTTCTAACCCGTACAGAGGCACAGGTCTTCGCTGGGAAGTTCCGCTCGGAAGACTTCACACCTAATCCGAAATGGGATGGGCCTTACATTGGTGCCGACTGGGGTTTCAGCAAAGATCCGAATGCTGCCGTTCTGGTATGGAAGAGCGGACACACACTTTATATCGAAAAGGAATATTACGAAGTAGGGGTAGAGATTGACAAGATCGGCGGTGGGTTGCTTGCTGCTATTCCAGAGGCAGCTAACCACGTTGTGCGCGGCGATAGCGCTAGACCAGACCTAATCTCATATCTAAAGCGTCCAGTGAACCAGACTGGCGGCACGGGACAGATACCACGACTAGAAGGTGTTAAGAAGGGTGCGGGGTCTGTTGAGGATGGTGTGGAGTTCATACGGTCACACACCGTTGTCATACATCCTCGATGCAAGAACACATTGAAGGAGTTCAAGCTCTATAGCTACAAGGTTGACCGCCTAAGCGGCGACATTCTGCCGACCATCGTTGACGACTGGAACCATGCTATCGACGCTCTACGCTACGCATTGGAGCCAATTATGAAGAAGAACACGTTTGACTGGTCTGCTGTGAATTAAAAACCCCGCACTGGGCGGGGTTGGCGCTAACCATACCATGAAACATTTTTAAGCTGCTCTTCTTGAGCAACACATCCTTTTGCAAACTTGATCCAGTCAGCTTTAGAAACACCAGGAAGCAAGCCTTCGTCCTGAATTGCAATCTCCCATGCAATGTCGATGTTTCCGTCTTTGAACTCTTTGATGGCTTGATTGTGGGTCATGGTCATTCGTTTGTTTCCTTCGTTTCTATGTTTCTGTTATCGCATACGAAACAGGCCCAGTCAAGGGCCTTTTATCTCTTCCGCATCAATCTCAGCAAGTTTGTTGAGTGCAGAAGACCTGCGCAGTGACGAAATCTCTTGATTGAGTGATTCAATAATCTCTTGCTGAGATTTTATAGTTCTTTCTTGTGTTGCGATTAGCTTGTCCTGCTCATCAACTAACTTCTTCCCTGATCTCAGTGCTGATTGAAGGCTGCTGATCACTCCCAGGGCAGCAGCGTTTTTATTATGGATTATATTCTCATGCGTCCTCCGAAGCATGAACATCACCGCAACTCCCCACGCTTGAGCTTGTGGTTATATACCAACGTTCTGGCAAAGATGATGTAAAAGATCGGCATTACCACTGTCCAAGCCGTGAAGATCCACAAGAACGCATGGGCCACCATGCCCTTTGACAGAAGATACATCGGGCCAAACATGAACATCCAGAACCAAGGGCAAGATCCAACGCGCGGGTCATACTTATCCGCGATCTGGGGCCGCGATTCAGGGGTTACATATACGTGGGTTGTCATGCTGCCAATTCCTTCTTAGCCTGCGCCAATGCGCTATCAATATTATCTGCTACACCAATACCTGCTTGTCCGTTCTTCATCAAGATCAAGCTATATCCACTCTTAACGCTGAACGACACGGACACATAGTCTGCATTGTTCTTTCTTGCCAAGTCTTCAAGCTCCTTCATTACCTCAACTCCTCATACGCTACAATGTCTTCTGGTTCGCCAAAGTGAAACCAGTTGGAAGCACCACCACCTTCACCGTACCAATCCGCCACCGTCCCTTTGTCGCATTCATCACCATCCCGAAACCTAACCCGCACCTTCGTATCCAGTCCCAGAGGATGCCCCTTTCCGCCTTGCCATACTATCACCGCAATTACCTCTTTTGTATAAGTTGCCTGTTTCCTAAAAACGGCGCTCAATAAAGCCGTCAACAAGCAAACTATAGGACGAAGACAATGGCAAAAGCAACAGCAAATCAAAAAGAATTTTCACTTGTAACCATGACGCCTGAATGGGCGGCTAAGCTCCTAGAAACAAACACGAAAAACCGTCGCATTTCAAAGAACACTGTGGAAGCCATGGCCCGTGACATGAGTCAAGGCCGATGGAGACTGAACGGTGATGCTATCCGAATCGACCGCGACGGAAACCTTCTGGACGGCCAGCATAGGCTTACTGCCTGTGTCGCCGCTGGAGTGCCTTTCGAGACGCTGCTTATGACGGGTCTAGACCAAGAAGACCAGCTAACCATTGACCGAGGTCGGCCAAGAGGAGTAGGAGACAACCTTGCTATGGTCTATGATATCCAAGGCGGCAGGCATGTAGCGGCAACCGTGCGTAATCTGGTTATCTTTGCCCTGCAAGACTTAGGGCCGTTGCCCACTGTAGCAGAGTACAAGGCAATCATAGACGCGCACCCTGGAGTAAAGGAAAGCGCACACATTGCCTTAAACTCACAACCGGCTCGACCAGCGCTACTGGCTGCTATTCATTACATCGGCGGCACGTTCCAGAAGCACAGAGATAGGGCTGATGCGTTCGTGAACGTCTTCAAAACGGGAATTCCAGATTACGAAGGTGACGCAGCCCATGCTCTGCGAGAAATGCTGATACGTGAACGCAATCGCGGGGTGCGCCGTGCAGACTTCAAAACCTATTCATTATTCGCCAATACGTGGGACAAGTTCTGTTTCCGCATTCCTGTCAAGGCAGCGAGGTCCAAAGATGATTTCGCCATGAAGGGCTGGGATATCAGGGCTCTTTATACGCCGATTGGTGACGGCAATGGTGATGACAAAAAGGAGGCGGCTTAGAGCCGCCTTCATACCCTGCGAGGGATAAGTGAGAGTTATTCCTTGTGGGGTATAGATTTAAGCGAGAGGATGGCGGCGGCCAGTTCGATCATATCCTCCCAATCCTCCATAGTGGTTGATCGGTAGTTGTCTGACGGGTCGGGGACTTCCCTGCCAGCTTCGGTAAGGACCGCCGCTTCCTCCAGCGCCTTATCCCGCACCCTCTCAAGATCGGCGTCGGTCACATTCTTAAGGCTATCGATAGCGGCTTTATATTCCGCTACGGCTTCCTCCCGCACCGCCTCCACGTCCTCTTTCGACATGATGGTGAAGCCAGCGGCGGAGAGGGCGCGTGCTATACCTTCTGCGGCTTGTCTTCTGCCGTAGACAATGTTGCACGGTATGGCTTCAGTTATCGTTTCTATCGCGTCAATCATTGCGAACCTCACGACGGTATGACTTGTGTACTCTCGCTATCCACCGGCCAACAGAGGATGGGGAAGCAAGAACAACCGAGCCAATAATAATTATCCAAATAGCAAGGCCGCTCATGGGCGACGCTCCACGCCGGGTGTGTCGTCGAAACCGACGTTCCAGCGCTTCGCGATTTCCTTAGCCAACTCAAATGCCTCTTTCCCTGCGCCAATTAATATGGATCGATCTCCGATAGTGAGCACGGCTTCGCCTCCCCACGAGTAGCCGTCTCCGTCCCTCCATGGTAATTGTGATGCTGTCGCCTTCTTACTCATCGTCGGCTCCTTGTGCGAGGGCGGCGCGGGCTATCTTTACTGCCTGCCATCGACCGTCCGCAAAACCTCGGTTGTAGTCGTCGGGTCTGTCCCGAACCGTCTTTAAGTCAGCGATTTCCTCCAACGCCTCGCGCAGTCGGCTTTCGGGCTGCGCCTTGACACCGGCCATATACGCCGTGTTGATCCTGCTCATTTCCCGCATACTGTCGGCTGGAATTATCTGACCGTCAAGGGTCTTCGCAACAGCATAGAACGGATTGCTTTCCTCCCATACGAGGCCGCTACCATTCATCAGCTTGAGAGACTCCGCGTCCGTCGCTGGCTCGTCGTCGGGACGCAGCCAGTCTCTCGCGTTCCTTCGCATGCGTTCTGACAGGGCGTCGTTGAACGCTTCCGCCTCGTTCAGAACTTCACTAAACTCCCGCTCCGCGTCCGTCGCTGGCTCGGCAGGCTCTAAGGCGGCGAGGATGCGCTGTTCGTAATCGGCTTGTGCGGCTGCTTTGGCTGCTTCTAATTTTTCAAAAGGGTTACCTAGACCGGAATTGTCTCGATACGAACCAAACGTTCCGTCTGTGTATCTCTCGATGAAATACCATCCGGCTATTGTAAGGGCCTCGTCTCTCTCGTTCCACTCCAGCTTTCTCACCTTCACCGCGCCAGATCG
>JACYYJ010121088.1_pt7 | contig 36977 bp, 32 predicted proteins | sample 8236861 | NCBI WGS metagenome assembly JACYYJ01 (sample SAMN14103086, study PRJNA606662) | landfill metagenome | isolation source: landfill solid waste | place: India:New Delhi, Okhla landfill site | collected 2017-11-05
GCCCAGGCGGACGGCGTGCAGTTCGACTCGGTGCTCGACACGGTCGCCCGTCTGCTCGACGCCGGGACGTCCGCCGACGTCACCTCGCTGGCGCGCAGGACGGCCGACCGTCTCGCGGCGGCCGTGCGGGACGGCGAGGATCCCTCGCCGCACCTCACCGAGCAGCTCGGACGCGCGGTGTCGCTCTACGCGCGAGCCTGCACCGCCCACCCACCGCCCGCCACGGAACTCGCCGAGTGGATCGTCCGACTCGCCTTCGAGCGCCCGGACCGGTGCGAGGTGCGGCTCGCCGACTTCGCCGAAGCGCTCGGTGCCGACGGGATCGCCCAGGTCAGGGCGGCCGTGGACGCGGTCCTCGCCGACTCTCCCGTGGACGACGAGGACGGCGGCGACCCGATGCGCATGCGCGTCGCCCGCGCTCTGCGGCTGGAGATCGCCGAGATCACCTCGGACGTCGACACGGTGGTGAGCCTGCTGTCGGAGGAACTGCCCCGGCTCGACGTCAGCCTGCGCATCGTGCGCGTGCTCAGGGCGGCGGGACGACACTCGGAGGCCATCGCGCACGCGGCGAAGGCACTGGGCAACGGCGCGGCGAGCCGTACCGAGACCGCGGGTGGAGTGGTCGAGGCGCTCGAACGCGTGCGAACGCGGCAGTCGCCTGTGGACACCTCCGACGTCGAGGCGCTACTGCGCGGCAACCGGTTCGACGAGGCGTGGAAGGCCGCGGCGGGACACGAACCTTCCGATCTGATCCCGCTCTACCGCGAGTGCGTGGAACGGCTCATCGAGTCCCGGAACTCGCAGTGTTACGAACGTGCGGCCGGCCAACTGCGGAGGTTGCGGTTGCTGTACCGGCGTGCGGGCGCGTCCGCGGAGTTCTCCGCCTACCTGGCCGAGTTGCTCGCCCGCCACAAGCGCAAGACACGGTTGCGCGACGAACTCCGCAAGGCCCGCGTCGCCCTGCCCAAGGTGCTCGCCGGCTGAGTCACCGGGTGGGCGTCTCCGAGGACGGAGTCGAGCGCCGACGCCGCGTGTCGTGGACGTCCAGCGCCATCGGGCCGACGGCCATCACCGACAGCACGGCCACGCCCAGCATCCCGCCTACCCAGGTCATAATGTCCGCCATCATCGTGGTCGCCCCCTGCCGAACCGGTGTGTCGTCTCCTGTCCAGGGTCGGGCGTGGAGGTGTGCGCGGGTATCGGCCAGATGGTTGGTGCTTGTGGCCCCCTTCGGCCGATCGACCTAGACATCGTCACGGGTTTGCTCCTCGGGGTGCGGGTGTGGGCGAGCCGAACCGAACGTCGCCGCGAGAGCACCCGCGACGGCCCGGGCCGTTCTGGCCAGGGCGAGGTTCTCGGACGTGCTGCGTTCTTGCTGGGCATGCACCAGGGCGTGCACACCGGATCTCTCGCCGGTCGACGCCACGCAGCGGGCCGCGACGTCGACGCACGCCCGAAGCTGTCGAGGCGCCCGCATGCGTTGCCAGTCGTCGAGGGTGAGCTGCGCCAGCTTGGCGGCTTCGGGGACGCGCCCGAGGGTCAGCAGTGCCTCGGCGAGCACGGTGCCCGCCGACGCCGTGATCCATGTGGCCGCCGCGGCCTTGGCCCGCACGCGTGCGCGGGCGAGGAGGTCCGCTCCCCGGCCGAGGTCGGTGAGCAGCGCGGCGCGTCCCTCGGCGTAGGCGGCGAGAGCGATGCTGCGACCGGGGGAGCACTCGCGGGCGAACCGGGTCGCCAACTCCGCGTTGCGCCGTGCCTCGTGGTGGTGTCCGACGCGCGTCGCCACCAGTGACAGGAACGCGTGGGCGTCGGCTCTGCAGTGGTCGGGCACCTCGGGCAGCGCGAGCAGTTCGTGGCACACCGTCGCCGTGCGGTCGGTGTCGCCGAGGTCGTGGTACACGCTGATCAGCGTGTGGACGGCAGCGCACCGCTGGTGCGGAGTGGTCGCAAGCTCGGCGGCCCGGGCGGCGAGGCGCAGGCCTTCCTCGGGCAGTCCACACCGGAGCGCGGCGTCCGCACCGGAGGCCGCCGCCAGCGGGTGGCGCGACAGGCGGGGGTCGGGGTCACGCGCCACCGCGAGTTGCCACGACAGCAGCGAGGGCACGGGACGGTAGCGGGTGAGCGATCCGAGCAGGCCGGTGAGATCCGCGGCGAGGGCGGGTTGCTCCACCACGGCCCAGCGCAGTGCCGCGCGCACGTCGTCCTGCATGCGGTCCAACCGCCGGAACCCGGAGAGGTCGTCGTCCGGGGTCGCGGACGCCGCGGTGAGGGCGTCGACGCACCACAGCGCATGCCGTTGCCGGGCCTTGTGTTCGGCCTCGGTGCCCGCGAACCACCCCAGGGCGTGCCTGCGCACCAGGTCGGGCATCCGGAAGTGCGAGTCGGTGGTGGGGGAGAGCAGGCCTGCCCGCGCGAGCTCGGCGAGGGGATCGCCCACCGCACCCTCGGACTCGGCCACCGCCTCGGCGGCCTCGCGAGGGATGTCGCCGCCGAACACCGTCAGCGCCCCGAGGACGTCGCGGTGCGCCGCGGTGAGCCGGGCGCACGCCCCTTCGGCGAGGTCGGTCGGCCAGGCCTGCGACTCCGCCGGATCGTCGACCCCGTCGGCGTCGACCACGCGGGCTGCGAGGACCTCGATGTTCAGCGGCAGGCACTCGGCCCGGTGCAGGGCGGTGCGGCCCGCCTCGGCGTCGGCGGCGTCCCGTGGATAGTCGGGCCGGATGCGGCAGGCCCGGTCGCGCAGCAGCGTCCCGGCACGTGACTCCAGGACGTCGCGCACCCCGTCCCGGGCCAGCGGGCCCAGCGGCAGCACGCACTCGCCCGCGAGGCCGAGCCGGACCCGGCTCGTCACCACGACGGTGACGTGCTGACACCGGGCTCGCAGGCGACGCACGAGCGTGCGGGCCGCGGTGAGCACCCGCTCGCACCCGTCGAGGACGAGCACGTGTCGCCGTCCGCACAGGTACTCGGTGAGCACCCCGGCGAGGTCGTCGGCGTCGCCGGGCCCCCGCGCGTGCAGGCCCACGGCGGTCGCCACCCGGTCGACCACCTCGGCGGGATCGCTTGTGGACAGCCGGACGACCGTCGTGGGCAGTTCCGTCGTGGCCAGTGCTTCGAGGACGAGCCGGGTCTTTCCGCCCCCGGCCGCGCCGGTCACGGTGACGAGCCGATCGCGATGGAACATCGTGGACAGTCGAGCGAGTTCGTGCCCGCGGCCCATGAACGTCGTGCCGAGAGCCCGCACCGCCCGGGTCACCGGAGCCGGTTCCCGTCCGGTCACGGCGCGATAGGTCTCCCGCAGCTCGGTGCTCGGCCCCTCGCCGAGCTCGTCCGCGAGCCGCTCGACCAGCTGGTCGTAACACGCGGCGGCGTCGTCGGTCATGCCGAGCCGGTGCAGGGCCCACATCGCATGGGCGCAGGCGCGTTCCCGCAGCGGCTCCGCCGACAGCAGGGAGAGCAGCCGCCCCGCCGCGTGCTCCACGCGACCGAGTTCGAGCTCGTGCGCGGCCAGGGATTCCACGGCGAGCGCCCGCAGCTGCCGCAGCCGCGTGGCCTCGGCGTGGTCGATGCCGTCCCTCCGCAGGTCGGGCAGCGGGTCGTCGCGCCACAGGGCGAGGGCGCGCTCCAGGATGGACACCGCCTCCCGAGCCGGGCACCAGCGCGCGGCCTCCACCATGCGCTCGAAACGCACCGAGTCGAGCAGCTCGGGATCCAGGGTGAGCACGCACCCGCTCGCCGTCCACGCGATGTCCGCCTCGGGCGCCAGCAGGGTGCGCAGGCGCGAGATCCGGGCGTCGAGGGCGTCGACCGGATAGGCCGGTCGCTCGTCGGCGGCCCACACGAGCCCGACGAGAGCGTCGGCGGGCACGCCCCGGTTGACGTCGGCCACCAGGGCCGATAGGACAGCGCGCATGGCCCGGTCGTTGATCGGTTGCTCGACCCCCCGCCGGCTGAGGCGCAGGGGGCCGAGAACGCTGACGAATGGGGGAGGCGGGCCCTTGCTCACACGGGCCATGGTCGGGCCGCACCCGGGGTTCGACCACTCGGACAGTCACCGGTCCGGGTGAAAGTGTCGACGTGGTGCCTACAACTTGCGCAGCCGGACGCGGTTGATCGAGTGGTCGCAGTCCTTGCGCAGCACCAGCGTCGCCCTGGGCCGGGTGGGGCGGATGTTCTCCACCAGGTTCGGCTCGTTGATCGTCTTCCACAGGTGCCGCGCCTCGGCCCGGGCCTCGTCGTCGGGTAGACCGGCGAAGTGGTGGAAGTGCGACGCCGGGTCGGCGAACGCCGTGTGCCGCAGCTTCAGGAACCGCTCGATGTACCACTGCTCGATGTCGGCGGTGTGGGCGTCGACGTAGATCGAGAAGTCGAACAGGTCCGACACCGTGAGCCGGGGGCCGGGCTGCAGGACGTTGAGCCCTTCGAGGATCAGGATGTCCGGCCTGCGGACGACCTGCTCCTCGCCGGGGAGGATGTCGTAGGCCAGGTGCGAGTAGACCGGGGCCCTGACCTCCTCGGCACCGGACTTGACCTCGGTGACGAAGCGGAGCAGCGCCCGGCGGTCGTAGCTCTCGGGGAACCCCTTGCGGTGCATGAGGCCCCGGCGGACCAGCTCCTCCCGCGGATAGAGGAAGCCGTCCGTGGTCACGAGGTCGACCCTCGGGTGGTCCGGCCAGCGCGCCAGCAGGGTGCGCAGGATGCGGGCGGTGGTGGACTTGCCCACCGCCACGCTGCCCGCGACGCCGATGATGAACGGGACCTTGGTGCCGCGCGACTCCTCGCCGAGGAAGGTGGTCGTGGCCTCGTACAACCGCTGACGTGCCGCCACCTGCAGGTTGATCAGGCGCGACAGCGGGAGGTACACCTCCGCGACCTCGTTGAGGTCGATCTGCTCGCCCAGGCCGCGCAATCCCGCGAGTTCGTCGGCGGTCAGCGGCAACGGAGTCGAACGACGCAGTTCACGCCACTGGTCACGTTGTAGTTCGACGTAGGGACTGCGCTCACGGACCCGCGCCATTCGCTCACTCCTCGCCCGTCGATGGGCCGGCGCCGTACATCGGCAATTCACGCGCATTCAACGGTAAGTGTTGTCGAGGCGTGGCGGGTTGTGACGTTCTACACGCACGACGGTGATGTGAATCGCCGTCGCCGGGGGCGTCAGCGCCGGGCGAAAACCTCGTCCCAGGCCGCCGCCACCTGGCGGGCGCAGACGCGAGGGGACACCCCGCCGACACCCGTGCCCAGCCCCGGCATGGCGATCGTCTCCACGACGTCACGGAACCGCGTGCCGTGCTCGAACTGGCCGTCTCGCCACAGCAGGAACACCGCGCGGGCCGCGAGGTACGGGTGCACCGTGTCGTCGGGCAGCCGCTCGCCCGGTTCCCGCATCGTCGGCGCGCTGATCAACCATTCCGGCAGCGGCTCCCCGGTGGGGACGACGACGGCTTCACCGATCGGTAGTTCTCCGCCGTGATAGGCGAGGATCGTGCTGCGCACCTGCTGCTCGATACCGGGGAAGGCCTGCGTGTACACGGCGTCGACCCCGCCGCGCATCCAGCCGTGGCTGTTGGCGGGACTGACCACCGCCTGCGCGCGGATGTCGAGCACCGAACCCCGGTGCACCCGCACCGGTCCGTCCACGGCGCCCGCGACGTCGTGCCAGGCCTGGGCGAGGGAGTCGTCGACTGCGCACAACACCAGCTCCGGGACTGCGGAAGAGGTCATTGCGCCCGTGCCGTTCCACGTGTGCGTGCCTGATTCGGCGGTCACGCCCACAGCATGGCAAAAAACCCTGCCGGTGGTAACCACGTATCCAACCACCTGGACGCGCAGTGCGGGTGAGGATCGTCTCATCTCGGCTCCGGCGTAGCCTCTGACGCATGTCGCGCATCGCCTTCTTCGGCCCCGTCGGGACGTTCTCGGAGCAGGCCGCCCTGGAACTGGCCACCGATCAGGAACTCGTCGCGGTGGAGACGATCCCCGCCGCGTTGACCGCCGTGCGTAAGGGAGACGCCGAGTTCGCGTGCGTGCCGGTGGAGAACTCCGTGGAGGGCCCCGTCACCGCGACGCTCGACGGCCTCGCCGAGGACTCACCGCTGGTGGCGGTGGCGGAGGCGTTGTTGCCGGTGCACTTCAGCGTGCTGACCCGGCCGGACGTAAAGAAGGTCCGCACCGTCGCGAGTCATCCTCATGCTCTCGCGCAGGTCCGGCACTGGTTGGAGCGCAACCTGCCGGAGGCGCGGCCCGTGGTGGCGTCGTCCACGGCCGCCGCCGCCGTGGCGGTGCGCGACGGCGAGTACGACGCGGCGGTGACCGCTCCGGTGGCCGCGCGCACCTATCCGCTCCGGGTGCTCGCCGAAGGGGTGGCCGACGTCCCCGACGCGCGGACGCGGTTCTTGCTGCTGACGCCTCCCGGCCCGCTGCCGGAGCCGACGGGGGCCGACCGCACCTCGATCGTGGCCTCCACCAAGAACCGCACCGGCGCGCTGCTCGAACTCCTCGCCGAACTCGCGTCGCGGGGCATCAACCTGACCCGGCTCGACGCGCGGCCGATCAAGGGCAACTTCGGGCTCTACCGCTTCTTCCTCGACTTCGAGGGCCATGTCGCCGAAGCGCGGATCGGCGACGCGCTCGCCGCGCTGAAGCGGCGCTGCGAGGTCCGCTTCCTCGGCTCGCATCCGCGTGCGGACGGTGTGCGGGCCACCGTGGGTGCCGACGCGTCCGACGCCGACTTCGCCGCCGCGGCCCGGTGGGTCGAGACGGTCAGGAGTGGCGAGTCGGCGTGAGCTCGTGGTCGCGCACCGACACCCACGCGATCACCGCCACCACGAGCATCCCGGCCCCGGAGAGGACGAACGTCGCTCCCGCCGTGCCGAGCCACCGGGTCGTCAGCCCGCCGAGCAGCGCGCCGATGGGCAGGGATCCCCACACCACCGTGCGCCACACACCGAGCACCCGGCCCAGCAACTCCTCCGGCACCAGGGTGTGGCGGGCGGTGGCGAGTAGGACGTTGACGACCACGATCGCCGCCGCGAACAGTGCGAAGAGCACGCCCGCGACGATCGGATCGGTCACCAGGCCCATGGCGAGGAACGTCGCTCCACAGCCCACCAGCCCGATCAGCAGGGTGCTCGTGTCGCCCAGGCGGTCCAGCAGCCGTGACGCCACCGCCGCGCCGAGCAGCCCGCCGATGCCTCCGGCGAACCCGAACACCCCGAACGCCGCCTCGCTCAGGCCGAGGTCGTCGAGCGCGTAGAGCACGAGCTGCGCCTGCGCCATCTCGCTGATCAGCGCGGTCAGGCCGGCGACGAGGACGAGACGCGCCACCACGGGATGGTGGCGAACCCAGCGCAGGCCGTGCACGATGTCGGCCCGCACGGACGCCGTGGGCGCCGTGGAAGCCGTCGACTCACCTTGCCCCCGCTCGGGGCGGTAGCTGCCCGGCAGCACCGCCAGCAGCACCGCGCCCAGCGCGAACGCCACCGAGTCGATGGCGAAGGGGAACGCCGCGAACAGCGCGAACGTCAGGCTGCCCACCGGGCCGCCGAGGAAGGTCTGCCCCACGATCTCCGCGGCCTGGAGCTTGCTGTTGGCGCCCGCGAGACCACCGCGCTCCACGACGGCCGGGATCAGCACGTTGGTCGCGCTGTCGGCCACGGTCTCCGCCGTGCCCACCAGCAGCGCGGCGACGTAGACGAGCCAGATGCTCGTCGCGTCGAGGTGGACCAGCAGCGCCACGAGGCCCACCACCGCGGCGCGGACGGAATTGGCGACGACGACGGCCTTGCGGCGGTCGATGCGGTCGAGCAGCGCACCCGCCAGCACACCGAAGAGCAGCCAGGGCAGGAACTGGGCCGCCGACAACCCCGCGATCAGCAGCGGGTCCTGGGTCACCTGGACGGCGAGCAGCGGGAACGCGACCTTCGCGATGCCGTCGCCGAGGTTGGCGAAGGCGCTGGAGCCCACCAGAAGGTTCAAGCGCCTGGTCTGCGGAACGGACTGCTCGCTCATCGCGTACCCGGCGACGGATCGCCGGTCGCGTCGGTGCGGGGCGACCGGGGAACTCGGTTCATCGGACTACCCCCAGCCGAGTTCGTGCAGCCGGGCGTCGTCGATGCCGAAGTGGTGGGCGACCTCGTGCACGACGGTGATCAACACTTCTTCGACGACGTCCTCCTCCGTCTCGCAGATCAACAGGATCGGCTCCCGGTAGATCGAGATGCGGTCGGGCAGCACGCCCCCGTAGTCGTGACCTCGCTCGGTCAGAGCGACGCCGTGGTAGAGCCCGAGGAGGTCGTGCTCCCGCTCATGGTGATCTTCGACGAGAACGACGACGTTGTCCATCGCCGCGGCGAACTCCGGGGGAAGTTGGTCGAGGGCGTCGGCGACGAGTTCCTCGAACCGCTTCCGGCTCATCTCGACGGGCATGTCTCAACCACCGCTTTCCTGGCCCCCGGGCGAGCTCGGCCGGCCTGCGCCGTCCTCCGGTGGGGCGTCGCCGCCCGCGTCGTTCTCGCCGTCCCCGCCGTCCGACGAGCCGCCGTCGGCGTTCTCGCCGTCGCCGTCCGCCGCGCCGCCGTCCTGGCCGCCTTTGTCGCTGCTGTCGTCCCTGCCCTTGTCGTCGCCGTCGTCCCCGTCCTTCTTGTCGTCCTTCTTGTCGCTGTCCTTCACACTGCCCTGGACGGGCGCGAGCCCGCTGTGGTCCTCCAGCGTGGCGCCGACCTTGCAGTTGACGAGCGTGGAACCGGCCTCCCAGCTCTCCTCGGAACGTGTGTCCCAGCTCAGGATGAGCCCGTCCTTCGCCAGCGCCTCGACGTCCTTGCCGCCGGTGTACTTGTGCACGAGCTTCGCGCACTTCGGTTCGAGCCACTCCTTCTGCTCGTCCTCCGACGGGTAGGAGTCGAACTCGTCGGAGAGGTCGACCGTGGCGACGATCTCGTAGGAGTGTTGCGTGTCACAGTCGATCGGATCGCCGACAGTCTTGTCGACCAGTGCGAGGCAGGTGCCGGGTTCCCAGACGTAGGACTGGTCGAGGTCGTTCGCGGGCTCCGTCAGGACCTGGAGGCCGCCGCCGGGGCCGACCCACTGGAGCCCGCAGTGCAGCGTGCGGTTGCCGTTCGCCCACTGCTTCTCGTCGGGGCGCAGCACACCGATGCTCAGCTTGCCCTCGGGGTCCAGCGGGTCGTCGAGATAGTCCTCGACCAGCGGTCCGCAGTGTTCCTTGGTGAGCTCCCGCCACGCCTTGTCGTCCGGCGGGGGTGCCTTCGGACCGTGTTCCGACTTCAGATCCGCGACGCCGACGACTTCGAACAGGTGCTCTCCGTCACAGGACACCTTGTGCACGTCGCCCGCGTCCGCCTCGGTCCAGTTCAGACAACTGCCGGGCGGGGAGCGGAAGGCCGCCTCGCGCACCTTGGCCACCTGCTCGGCCTTCTCCTCGGCCTGCCGTTCCGCCAGAACCTGCGGGTCTTCGGGTACCCACGAGAAAATCCAGCTGAGTGCCATCGCGACGAGGGCACCCACGAAGGCACCCCCCATCAACACGCGGGTACGCAGGGCCGGGTCGTCGGGCCGGTGAGCAGGCTGGTCGGACATCAGCACCATCATGCCTGTTCCGGCCTGCGCTCGTGAGCGAGTGGCTAAGGTGACATACCGCATGGCCCGCGGTCTTGGAGTGCGCGATGACGGATGACAACCAAAAGGATGATCGGCGCGGCTCGATGCGCTTTCAGAATCCTGAGACGACCACGCCCCGGGAGCCGACGCTCGCCGAGAAACGGGCCCGGCTCAAGGCGGTAGAGGAGCAGCGTCGCCGTGCCGAGGAGGAACAGCAGGCGCGTCAGGCCGCGGAGGAGAAGGCCCGCAGCCGGCGCAAGCTGCTGGGCGCGGGCGGTGTGACGGTCGGCCTGGTCGGCGTGGTCGCCGCCTGGTACCTCGTCGCCGTGCCCGACGAGGTCACCGCGGTGTGCACGACCGCCGACGGCACGATCGTGGACGACGACTACTGCGACGACGACTACGTCAGCTCGCACCACGGCTACCACAGCGGCGGCTGGGTGTTCATCCCGATGCCGGGCGGCGGCACCCAGCAGTACCGCTACAACTACGGCGGCACGGGTACGGTGGGCCAGCCGGTGAGCGGCGGTACGTACACGCGCCCGTCCAACGCCTCCATCACGACGAAGTCGGGCACCACGGTGCAGCGGGGCGGGTTCGGCATCAGCGGCGGCAGCTTCGGCAAGGGCGGGGGTTCCTGACGTGCGGCGAGAGACGGGGACACCCCGCGCGGACTGGGAGAAGATCGTCGGCGAGCAGGGGCTGGTGTTCGGCACCCCCGCGCGGTACGCGACGGGTCAGCCTCGCCCGTACTGGGACGAGTCCGTGCACTACGTCTTCGACATGGCCGAGATCCTCTCGATCGAGGCGGACGTCGAACTGCTGCACTCGATGTGCCTGGAGGCCGTCGACCACGTCGTGACCGCGGAGCGGTACGCGGAGTTCGGGCTGCCCGAGTGGGTGTGGCCGCACATCGCCGAGTCGTGGCGCCGCGGCGATCCGCACGTCTACGGCCGGTTCGACGTGCGCTACGACGGTCGTAGCCCGGCGAAGCTGCTGGAGTACAACGCCGACACCCCGACCTCCCTGCTGGAGGCGGCCATCCTGCAGTGGTACTGGAAGGAAGACGTCCACCCGGACGACGACCAGTGGAACTCGCTGCACGAACAGCTCGTCGAACGCTGGCAGGCCGTGGGGGCGAAGCTCCCGTCGAACGAGGTGCACTTCAGCTGGTCGGGCGCCGACCCGACGGGCGAGGACCACCTGACCGTGACCTACCTCCAGGAGACGGCGGCCGAAGCCGGCCTGGACACGGTGGGGCTGGCCATCGAGGAAATCGGCTGGGATCCGCTGCTCAAGCGGTTCGTCGATCTCGAAGAGGCTCCCATGGACAACATCCTGAAGCTGTACCCGTGGGAGTGGGTGATCGACGAGGAGTTCGGCCGCTACGCCGTCGAGTCGCTGCCGCAGACACTGTGGATCGAACCACTGTGGAAGATGCTGCTGTCCAACAAGGCGATCCTCGGCATCCTGTGGGAGAACTACCCGGGCCACCCGAACCTGCTGCCCGCCTTCAACGACCAGCCCGGAATGCTCACCGAGTACGTGCGCAAGCCGAAGCTGGGTCGTGAGGGCGCCAACGTGCAGATCGTCGCTCCCGGGTACGAGACCGAGACCGGCGGCGTCTACGGTTCCGAGGGTTTCGTCTACCAGGCTTTCGATCCGCTTCCCGAGTTCGACGGCTACCGGCCCGTGCTGGGCGCCTGGATCGTCGGTGACAACGCGGCGGGTCTCGGGATTCGCGAGTCGTCCGGTCTGGTGACGGATGACGGCGCGGCCTTCGTGCCGCACCGCATACCGCAGTCGTGATAGGACACGACCGCAACCTGCTCAACCGACCTGGGAGACCCTCGTGCTCGTCGCACTGTCCGAGAATTTCGGTACCGACCTCGCCAGGGGCATCGGGGCGATCATGCTGTACGCGATCGTCGGCCTCGTCCTCATGGTGCTCGGCTTCTACGCCATCGACCTCACCACGCCGGGCAAGCTGTCCGAACTCGTTCGCGCGGGTCTGCCGAACGCCGTGGTGATCACGGCGTCGGGTCTGGTGTCGATGGCGTTCATCGTCGTCGTGGCCATCTGGACGTCGGCGAGCGACCTGCTCGAAGGCCTGATCACCTCGCTCGTGTACGGCCTGGTGGGCATCGTCGCCCAGGTGCTGGCGGTGCGTTCGCTGGAGTGGGTCACCCGCATCGACGTGCGCTCGACGATCGAGAGCGAGAAGTACACGCCCGCGAGCTTCATCGTGGCCGCCGCGCACCTGGCGTTGGGCCTCGTGGTCGCGGTCGCCATCTCCTGACGCCGGCGTCCGGGCATCCAGGCCGTCCAGGCCGACCGAGTCCCGCGAGTCCCCGATCCATCGGGGGCCGCGGGACTACTCGTCGGTATCGCCTTGGTCTCCAAAACCCGGTTCGGGGGAAAACCTCCACTACGGTGTCTCCGTGCGGTTACTGCGGACACCCGAAGACCGATTCGACGACCTGCCCGATTTCGATCTGCCCGCCTTCCACGCGGACGTCGACCACCCGATGGACGGCATCATCAGAATCGGCTACGTGGAAGCCGGCCCGCCCGACGGTCCGACCGTGTTGCTGCTGCACGGCGAACCGAGTTGGTCCTACCTCTACCGGCGGATGGTGCCGGTGCTCGCCGAGGCCGGGATCCGCGCCGTCGCGCCCGACCTCGTGGGGTTCGGACGCTCCGACAAGCCGGCCGACGTCGCCGACCACACCTACGCACGCCACGTCGAGTGGATGCGGGCGTTCGCGTTCGACGCCCTCGACCTGCGTGACGTGGTCCTCGTGGGACAGGACTGGGGCGGCCTGATCGGACTGCGGCTCGTCGCGGAGAACCTCGACCGGTTCGCGGGCGTCGTCGCGGCCAACACCGGACTGCCCACAGGGGACCAGTCGATGCCCGCGTCGTGGTGGGCGTTCCACGACGCGGTGCAGAACGCGCCCGTGCTCGACATCGCCCGGTTCGTGCAGTCGGGGTGCACCCGCACGCTGACCGAGGCGGAGCGGGCCGCCTACGACGCGCCGTTTCCCAACGAGATGTACAAGGCCGGTCCGCGCGCGATGCCGGCGCTGGTGCCCACCAGGCCCGACGACGAGGCGTCGCAGGCCAACCGCGCCGCGTGGAAGACGCTGGCGGGATCGACGCTGCCGTTCCTGTGCGCGTTCTCCGACGGCGACCCGATCACGGCGGGCATGGAGCCGATCCTGCGGCGGACCATGCCGGGGGCGGCGAACCTGCGACACCCGACCATCACGGGAGCGGGTCACTTCCTGCAGGAGGACAAGGGCGAGGAGTTGGCGGGCATCGTGGCCGAGTTCGTGCACGGAGTGAGGGCGCGGAGCTGACCGCGCCGACGGACGGGAAATCGGCGAAAACGAGTGACCGGGTTGGCGGGGTGCGACAGGCCCCGGTCTAGGCTGGCTAACCGTGATTGACCTGAGGACTCTGCGCGAGGAACCGGACGTCGTGCGCGCGTCGCAGCGCGCCCGCGGTGAGGACGTCGGCGTTGTGGACAGGTTGCTGTCCCTCGATGCCAGGCGCAGGTCCGCGATCGCCACCGCCGACAACCTCCGCGCCGAACAGAAGCAGCTCGGCAAGCGCATCGGCAAGGCGTCCGGGGAGGAGCGCGAGTCGCTGCTCGCGCGCGGCAAGGAACTCGCCGCCCAGGTCAAGGCCGCCGAAGCCGAGCAGAAGCGGGCGGGCGAGGAGTTCGACGAGCTCCACCGCGTGGTCCCGAACGTCGTGCACCCAGAGGTGCCGGCGGGCGGTGAGGACGACTTCGTGGTGCTCAAGCACGTGGGCACCCCCCGGGAGTTCGACTTCACGCCGAAGGACCACCTGGAGCTGGGCGAGACTCTCGGTGCCCTCGACATGGAGCGCGGGGCCAAGGTGTCGGGTGCCCGCTTCTACTTCCTCACCGGGATCGGCGCCCGGCTGCAGCTCGCCCTGCTGAACATGGCGGCGGCACAGGCGGTGGAGAACGGCTTCCAGCTGATGATCCCGCCGGTGCTCGTGCGGCCCGAGGTCATGGCCGGGACGGGTTTCCTCGGCGCGCACTCCTCGGAGGTGTACCGCCTGCCCGACGACGACCTGTACCTGGTCGGGACGTCGGAGGTGCCGCTCGCCGGGTACCACTCGGACGAGATCGTCGACCTGTCGGCCGGCCCGCTGCGGTACGCGGGGTGGTCGTCGTGCTTCCGCCGCGAGGCGGGCTCCTACGGCAAGGACACCCGGGGCATCATCCGCGTCCACCAGTTCGACAAGGTGGAGATGTTCGTCTTCTGCACCCCGGACGAGGCCGAGGCCGAACACGCGAAGCTGCTCGCGTGGGAGGAGGAGATGCTCGCGAAGATCGAGGTGCCCTACCGGGTGATCGACACCGCGGCGGGCGACCTCGGTACCAGTGCCGCGCGCAAGTACGACTGCGAGGCGTGGGTGCCCACCCAGCAGGCGTACCGCGAGCTGACGTCGACGTCGAACTGCACGACGTTCCAGGCGCGCAGGTTGTCGGTGCGCTACCGGGACGAGGACGGGCGCCCGCAGATCGCGGCGACGTTGAACGGCACGCTCGCCACCACGCGCTGGATCGTGGCCATCCTGGAGAACCACCAGCAGCCCGACGGTTCGGTGCGCGTGCCGGAGGCGATGCGTCCGTTCCTCGGTGGACTGTCCGTTCTCGAACCGAAGGCCTGATTCGAGCTTTCCGCAGGTCGTCCCACGATCGGGTTCGGCGCACTAGTCTGTGCCGGAAGGCGATCCGGGAGGTCTCGTGCGGGGGAGTGTCTTCGCCGTTCTGAGTTGCGCGACGGTGTTGCTGGCGGGATGCACGACCACGGTGACGGGCACGCCGGAACCGGCGTCGCCTCCCAGCGGTGAGGCCCAGGCGGTCGCGGGCGAGCCGTGCGAGTTGCTGACGCCGGAGGAGGCCGCCGCTCTCGACTACGAGGACGAGGGCGCGTTCACCGCGGGCGATCCCGGGCAGTTGCTGCCCTCGTTCTGTACCTGGTCGCCTCTGTACGACGACGTGGGCCGGGACTCGCTCGACGTGTACTTCTCCGTCGACATCCCCCTCACCGACTACATGGCCGGTGTGGCGCCGGAGTGGGAGAAGGAGATCGGTGGGCTGACGTGGGCGCGCTATCCGAGCACGGTGGGCGGTGAGTCGCTGTGCTCGCTCGTCACCGAGCTCTCGCCCTCGTCGTTCGTGCTGATCATGAGCAGCGACTTCGCGGACGAGTCGCAGGCCTGTGAGCAGGCCGAGGAAGTGGCGCCGTTCGTGTCCTCCCACCTGCCCGGCGGTGCGCCCGCGACGATCGAACCACGGGAGCCGAGTCCGCTGGAGTCGGTCGACCCGTGCTCGCTGCTGACCGCCGAGCAGGCGGAGGAACTCGGTCGGCGGGGCGACGGCGACTTTCTCGAGGCGCAGGACTCGCTGCCCGCGCGGTGCGAGTGGATCGCCGCCGACGGTGACCGGCGGAACTCCACGCTGGTGACCGTCGCTCCGGACCGACCTCTCCCGGAATTCCCGCTGGACACGGAGCCGAAGGAGGTCGAGGAGGGCGACCGCACCTGGCTGGTGTATCCCGCGTCGATCCCGGGGCTGTGTCAGGCCGACCTCCCCGTCACGGACCACTCCTACGTCGCCATCACTGTCGTCCAAGGCGACGTCGAGGAGGACGAACTGTGCGCGATGGTCGAGGACACGATCCCGTTCGTGACGGAGAACCTGCCGGAGTCGTGAGCACGACCGTGTGGGGTGCACGGCCGGGCTCACGCTCGGCGATCGCGCTATCCGCGGAACGCGGGCAGCTTCGGCCACAGGAGCTCGGCGATCCACTCGGCGCTCTCGCAGCGGTCCGGATCGAACGACACGGTGCTGAGTGTGACCATCTCGCGCTCGTGGGGGCGGCTCTCGGAGAACCGGATGTGTGGTGTGCTCACCCGGCAGCCGTACTCGAGTGGGCGCACCTCGGTCGGACGGCCCGCGATCGTCGTCGTGAACTCCGACAGATCGGTCAGATCAACCCCGAAGCTGAGTTCCACCGTGGCCCTCTTGAGGCCACTGCCCAACGAGCAGCCGTGGTTGTCCAGGTGTTCGTAGGACTCGATGCCGTCCTCGAACAACGCCGGGACGCCGGCCTCGTCCAGCAGCTCGCACGCGTCCGACTCCGCGAGTGATCCCGGCCGGAAGGACTGGGTGGGCGCGGCCTCCGACAGGACGGTCGTCTGTACCGCGTCGGTGACAGCGTCGGCGACCTCGCAGAGGCCGTCGTGATCACTGTGCTCGACGTCCGTGGGAGGTACCGCGGTGATCTGCAGAGTGATGTCGTCGGCGAACGTCAGAGCGCGCACACATCCGTCGTCCTCGATCTCGATGCTCTGCCTGCGCAGGGAACGCGACACCTCGACGTCCTCCGAGGGCCAGACGACGTTGTCGCTGTTGTCGAACAGATCGCCGACGCTCACCCACAGGCTCGTGGTGGCGGTGACGCCGATCGAGCAGTGTTGGAAGCCCGGGACCGTGAAGTCGACCTCGGCATCGGCTTTTTCGAGGGCCGTGCCCAGGGCCTTCTCGTCGAGGAGGGCGCAGAAGTCGACGGCGGTGAGGTCGCCGAGGGCGGCCTCGGCCGTGAGTGGAGGTTCCTGCGCGGTGGTCGACGCGGTGTCGGAGGAAGGGCCTTCGGTCGGCTCCGGCGGTTCCGACGCGCCGCAGGCCGCGGTGAGGAGTGCCGCCAGCGTGGCGGCGACAAGTCCGGAATGTTTTGTGAGCACGATTCGCTTATCGGCCGGGCGGCCAGGACGTGACCTGCCGTGCCTGCTTCGTGATGATCACGAGAGGCGAGCGTTGCCTCCCACGTGACCGGGGACGATGCGCTCACACCCGGCCCGACACGGCCCGTCGGGTGACCCCGCGCCGTCGGGAAGCGAGTAGCTTTCTGACTGAGGGTGCGATGCTCGGAGCAGGCGGGGTGTGGTGGTGACAGCGGTCACGTTCGTGGCGTGGCTCGTCTTGGCCGTGGTGTTGGTCATCGGGTGGCCGCGCATCAACGCGCAGCGGTCCTGGCGGTTCGCCGCGCTGGGGCTGACGCTGCTGCTGTCGCTGTTCCACCAGCTCGTGTACGCCACCGTCGCCGGTGACGCCTACGTCACCTTCCGCTACGCGCGCAACCTCGCCGACGGCCACGGCCCGGTCTACAACATCGGCGAGTACGTCGAGGGTTACGCGAACTTCCTGTGGATGCTCCTGGTCGCCGTGCCGGGCACGGTGTCCGACGACCCGGGCGTCATCGTGGCCACCGGCGTCGTCCTGGGTGTCGCGAGCGCGCTCGGTTGTGTGCTGCTCGCGTACACGCTGACGAACCGGATCGTGCGCCTGGCCCAGCCGGGCGGCCCGGGACTGCCGGGACTCGGCGTCCTGGCCGCCGCGCTGACGGCCGCCGCGAGCTCGCTGGCCGCCTACGGCGCGTCGGGGGTCGAGGCGCCACTGTTCGTCCTGCTCACGCTCACGCTGTGTCTCGCGTTGACCTCCGGGCGGGCGGTCGTGGCCGGGGTGACGGTGGCCCTGGCGGTCATGACGCGGCCGGAGGCACTCGTCTTCGCTGTCGTCGGCCTCGCGTGGTTCGTGGTGGAAGCCGTGCGCGGCAGGCGGGCCGGGACGGCCGCCGTGGCCTACCTGGCCGGTGCGGCCGTGCTGCTGGTGCCTTGGACGGTGTGGCGTCTCACCGTCTACGAACACCTGCTGCCGAACCTCGTCGTGTCACGGTGGAACGGCTCCTGGTCGAACCGGCTGGCGAGCGGCTGGGACTACGTGGGCGGGTTCGCGCTGGCCTACCAGGCGTTCGTCGCGCTCGCCGTGGTCGCGATCGCGCTTCTGCTGACCCGCCGGGGGCTGCCTCCGAGCGTGCTCCGCGCCCGCTCCGTCATGTGGTTGCTGGTCGCGCTCGCGGTCGGCCACGTCGCGGCCGTGCTCGTGTCCGGCGGCGGGTTGATGCCGGTGTGGCGCCTGCTCTCCCCGGTGCCCGTGCTGCTGGCGGTGCTCGGCACGGCGGCGTACGGGTTGTTCGTCGTGACCAGCCCGGCGAAGACCGCCCCGGCGTCGTCCACGGACCCGGACCCGGACGGGGAGAACGCTCGCGAACCGCTCGTGCGCAGGCGGACGGTGCCCGTGGTGGCGATGGTGCTCTGCGGCTTGTCGCTCGTGGTGACGGTCGTCCATCCCCGGGCGCTGCCCGCGATGGACGAGCTGAGGACGTCGGCGACCCAGCTCGCGGAGATCGGTCGGTGGTTCCACACGTCGCTGCCGCCGGGCACGGTGATCAGCACCCACAACACGGGTGCGCTGGCCTACGAGGCGGGCCCGGCGATCGTCGTGGTGGACGTGTTCGGGCGCACCGACGAGCACATCGCCCGCGAGGGCACGCCGATGGAGCTGGCGACGCGCGGGGTGTACGTCGCGCGGGACTTCGACTACGTCGTCAACGAACGCGCACCGGCGGTGGCGATCGACGACACCGGGTTCACGACGTCCCAGCAGTGCGGCATCAACCCGGCGTACGCGGGGCTCTACGAGGTGGCGAGCTTCCGCCGCGAGGGCACGCCGTACTGGGTGTCGGTGTACGTGCGGCGGGTCGCCGCCACGCATCTGATCCAGCTCCTCGACCGGCACTCCGCCTTCACGTACGTCTCGTGCCTGTAGCGCCGACTCCCTGGATCGCGGCGGTCAGAACCAGCGCTCCAGCACCTGTGCCACACCGTGCTCGGCGTTGGAGGCGGTGACCTCGTCGGCGGCCTCCAGCACGGTCGGGTGGGCGTTGGCGACGGCGACGCCGTGCCCCGTCCAGGTGAGCATCGGCAGGTCGTTCGGCATGTCGCCGAACGAGATCGTCTCCTGCGCCGACACGCCCAGCCGCTCGGCGACGTCGGCGAGCCCGCTCGCCTTCGTGATCCCCGGCGAGGAGATCTCGATCAGACCACCGCCCGTGGAGAAGGTGATGTGCACGCTGTCGCCCAACACACTGCGTGCGGCGACGGCCATCTCGTCCGACGTCATCTTGCGGTGGCTGACCAGCAGTTTCACCGCCGGGTGACCGAGCACCTCCGCGCGGTGGGCCTCGACTCCCTCGCCGTCCTGCCACGGGTTGTGGTAGTCGGCCTCGATCACGAAGTTGCGCAGGTCGTCGTCCACCGCCTTGGTGCCGATGCGCTCGGCCGCCAGAGTGCAGCCGGGCAGCGCGTGGTCGAGCGCCTCGGCCAGGTCGTTGAGGTGTACCGGGTCGAGCCGGCCGGGGACGTCGACGACCCGGTCCTCGCTGATGTCGTACAGCACGGCGCCGTTCGCGCACACGGCGTACCCGGTGAGGCCGGTGGCCTCCGCGACCGGCGGGATCCAGCGCGGTGGCCTGCCGGTCACGAGAATGACCGGGACACCGTCGTCGACCGCGCGGGCGACGACGTCAGCGGTTCGGGGCGCAACCTGCTCCATCGGGGTGAGCAGGGTGCCGTCCACGTCAGAGGCGATCAGGCGGGGCTTCTCCACGCCACCAGTTTCCCAGATCGTGCCCACGCTGCGGGGTGTCGTGTTTCACCGATAGCGTCGACGGCGTGCGCGTAGGCATTGTGATCCTCCCCGAGGACAGGTGGTGGGCTGCCGAGCCGAAGTGGCGGGCCGCCGAGGAATACGGTTTCGACCACGCGTGGACGTACGACCACCTCGGTTGGCGTTCGCTGGTCGACGGGCCGTGGTTCGGTGCGGTTCCCACGTTGGCCGCGGCGGCCATGGTGACGTCCACCATCAGACTCGGCACGTTCGTGGCCTCCCCGAACTTCCGGCATCCGGTGCCTTTCGCCAGAGAGGTCGTCACGCTCGACGATCTCGCCGACGGGCGGCTCGTGCTCGGCCTCGGTGCCGGCGGGCTCGGCTACGACTCCGCGGTGCTCGGTGGCCCGGAGCTCTCCGCAGCCCAGCGCGCCGACCGCTACGTCGAGTTCGTCGAGGCCCTCGACCACCTGCTCCGCACCGACGGTGCCGACCACTCCGGCACGTACTACACCGCCCGCGGCGCACGGAACCTTCCCGGATGCGTCCAGAAGCCACGGTCGCCGCTGCTGCTGGCGGCCGACGGGCCGAGGACCATCCGCTTCGCCGCGCGCTCCGGCGACGGCTGGATCACCACGGGTCGGCCCGAGGAGGGCCAGACGCACGAGGACTGGTGGCGCCGCGTGGAGGAGCTGTCGAACCGGTTCGACGACGCGCTCGACGAGTCGCGTCGCGAGCGGGTGGTGCGGTGTCTCAGCCTCGACTCCTCGCCCGTGTTCTCGTTGTCGAGCACCGAGGCGTTCGCCGAGGCGGTGGGCCGGGCCGAGGAGCTGGGGTTCACCGACGTGGTGGTGCACTGGCCGCGCAGCGGCCCGCCCTACCAGGGCAGGGAGTCGGTGCTGGAGGAGGTCGCCGCCGACCTCCTGCCCAAGGTGCAGGGCCGGGACCAGACCAACTGAGTCGCTCGAACGGGTGAATTACACCGAGTGGCGGACCCGGACGGCCCTCCGGCTCGTCGAAAAGCCGGTGACGACGTGATCGAAGACGCCCGGGGAACAGGGAACGCGAGGGGCAGCTCGGCCCTCGTGCGGCGGGGTGGAAGCGAAGTGGCAGCAGTCCACTTAACAGGGTTTTCATAACCACGGCCCACCGCACGGGGGTCGGTCCGCGTGGGTAGCCTTTCGCTCGTGAGCGCGGACACGAACATCACAGACAACAGCAGCGGCGCCTACACCGGTTTCGACCTGGTCGTCGTCGGCTCCGGTTTCTTCGGCCTCACCGTGGCCGAACGCGCCGCCAGTCAGCTCGACAAGCGCGTGCTCGTGCTGGAACGGCGCGACCACATCGGCGGCAACGCGTACTCGGAAGCCGAGCCCGAGACCGGCATCGAGGTGCACCGCTACGGCGCCCATCTGTTCCACACGTCGAACAAGCGGGTCTGGGACTACGTCAACCAGTTCACCGAGTTCACGGGCTACCAGCACCGCGTGTTCGCGAAGTACCAGGGGCAGGTCTACACGTTCCCGATGAACCTGCACCTCATCAACCAGTTCTTCGGCAAGTCGCACTCGCCCGACGAGGCCCGCGACCTGATCGCCGAGCAGGCCAGCGAGATCGACACCAAGGACGCCACGAACCTCGAGGAGAAGGCCGTCTCCCTCATCGGGCGCCCGCTGTACGAGGCGTTCGTCAAGGGCTACACGGCCAAGCAGTGGCAGACCGACCCGACGGAGCTCTCGCCGTCGATCATCACGCGGCTGCCGGTGCGCTACAACTTCAACAACCGGTACTTCAACGACACCTACGAGGGTCTGCCCGTCGACGGCTACACGGCGTGGCTGGAGAAGATGGCCGACCACCCCAACATCGAGGTCCGCACCAACGTCGACTACTTCGACGTGCGCGACGCCATCCCGGAGGGCACGCCGACGGTCTACACCGGCCCGCTGGACCGCTACTTCGGATACTCCGAGGGCAAGCTCGGCTGGCGCACGCTGGACTTCGAGCAGGAAGTCGTGCCCACCGGCGACTACCAGGGCACGGCGGTCATGAACTACAACGACATCGACGTGCCGTACACCCGCATCCACGAGTTCCGGCACTTCCACCCGGAGCGGGAGTACCCGACCGACAAGACGGTCATCGTGCGGGAGTACTCGCGGTTCGCCGATGACGACGACGAGCCGTACTACCCGATCAACACGCCCGAGAACCGGGACAAGCTGGAGCGCTACCGCGAGCTGGCGAAGAAGGAGGCGGCGGAGCGCAACGTCCTCTTCGGCGGTCGTCTCGGGACGTACAAGTACCTGGACATGCACATGGCCATCGGGTCGGCGCTGTCGGTCTTCGACAACAAGGTGGCGCCGCACCTGACCGACGGCGCTCCCCTCGACGGGTCGATCGATGCTTGAGAAGCGATCCTCCGAGAGGGCCGTGGGTGAGGAGATCCCACGGCCCTCCGGGGAGCTCGCCGTCCTGGCCGGCGTGCAGCGGGCGATCGCTCGCCCCGCCGTGGTCAAGGCGGCCCGTGGGTTGTCGCACTTCGGTGAGCACAGCGCCGGCTGGTTCGCGCTGGGGCTGGTGGGCGCGGCCGTGGACTCCGGGCGTCGCAAGGAGTGGCTCACCGCGGCGGCCGGTGCCGTCGGGGCGCACGCGGCCTCGATCGCGGTCAAGCGGGTCGTGCGCAGGCGCAGACCGGAGCACCCCGCCGTCACCGTGGGTGTCGGCACACCCAGTCAGTTGAGTTTCCCTTCGTCACACGCCACGTCGACCACGGCCGCCGCTGTGCTGTACTCGGGGCTGGTCGGGCGTAACCTCGTGCCGGCCATCGTGCCGCCGATGCTCGTGTCCCGACTCGTGCTCGGCGTGCACTACCCGACCGACGTACTCGCCGGCGCCGCCCTGGGTGGTGCCGTCGGCGGCGTGCTGCGCCGCAGACTGACCACACGGAAGCGGACCTGACGATGAGTGAGACGACCGAGCGTACGGGCGTCGAGGACGGTGCCTCCACCCGCAAGGGGCCGATCCCGACGTTGTTCGGTGTGGTGCGGACCGCCCGGCCACGCCAGTGGGTGAAGAACGTCCTCGTGTTCGCGGCACCGTTCACCGCGGGCCAGATCACCAACGTCGACGTCCTGGTCGACGCCGCGGTGGCGTTCGTGGCGTTCTCGCTCGTCGCGAGCTCGGTCTATCTCGTCAACGACGCCGTGGACGTCGAGGCCGACCGTGCGCATCCCACCAAGCGCAACCGGCCGATCGCCGCCGGGATCGTGCCGATCCCGCTCGCGTACGCGTCCGCGGTGGTGTTCTTCGGCGCGGGAATGGCCGTCGGTGTCCTCGCGGACTGGCGGCTGCTCATCGTGCTCGGCGTGTACGAGGCCGTGCAGCTCGGCTACTGCTTCGGCCTGAAGCACCAGCCGGTGATCGACCTGGTCATCGTCGGTTCGGGCTTCCTGATGCGGTTGATCGCCGGTGGTGTCGCCACCGGCATCAGCCTGTCGCAGTGGTTCCTGCTGGTCACCGCCTTCGGCTCGCTGTTCATGGTGGCGGGCAAGCGGTTCGCCGAGGTCATGCTGTTCGAGCGCACCGGAGCGAAGATCCGGTCGTCGTTGAAGAAGTACTCGGGCAGCTACCTTCGGTTCGTCTGGGCGACGTCGGCGGCAATACTGATCATGACGTACTGCCTGTGGGCGTTCGAGCAACAGCAGCGGGTGCCCGGCACGGTGTGGAGCGTCATCTCCATCGTGCCGTTCGTGATCGCGGTGCTGCGGTACGCCGTGGANNGTCGACGGCGGCAACGCGGGTGAGCCGGAGGAGATCGCGCTGCGCGACCGCGTGTTGCAGGTGCTGGGCGCGAGCTGGGTCATCACGCTCGCGTGCTCGTACTACCTGTGAGCGTTCACCGCGGCAGTCCCTCCAGCGGCGGCGCCACGTAGTCCAGGCGGAACACGCTGATCTCCTGGCGCATCGCGTCGCCGCGCAGGTAGGTCGGCACCGGCACGAGTGTCGCGACGTCCAGCAGCGGCGCGTAGGGGCCGCCGGCCTCGGTCGTGTACGACATGCCGGTGAGCCAGCGCAGTCGCGGTCCCACGGTCACCAGGTGGGTCACGGGCTGGGTGACGCCGTGGGCGACGGCGGCCGGTCGCCGGCACGGCAGGAAGAACGCGTTCACCCAGTCCAGCGCGATGGGCTGGGACGCCGGCAGGTAGTCGCCGAGCGGGACGACCTGAGGCAGCCGCGGGGTTCCCACGGCGAGCCGGCCGCCCTCGCCGTGGTCGACGGCCACCACGCGGACGCGGGCGGCGCCACGCGGGTCGAGGCGAGCCTCCCGCCACGACCCGTCGCCCAGGCGCAGCCGGTTCTCGCGGACGACGCTGCCGTCGGCGCGGGCGAACTGGACGGTCGCCGACACCGCGCCGTGTCCGGTGAGCGGCACGACCAGGGGCGACGAGCCGTCGGTGCCGGGCGGCAGCGGATACCAGGGGCTCGTCCAGGACGTCGGGGAGTCCTGATCGGCGCTTCCCCAGACCGGAGCGTCCGGTGTGCCGTAGGGAGCGGGTGGGGGTCTGTCCTCCGGGTAGCCCGCGTCGAGGCGGAAGCCGTGCTGGGAGCCGGTGCCCGGCTCGGCCCGGAGCAGTCCCGCGCGCACGTCCGGTTCCACGTCGAGCCAGTCCTCGACTCCACAGCCTCCGGTGAACGACGCCAGTGTCGACCCCGCGACGCTGTAGGTGTGCTGGCGGGAGTGCAGCGGGTAGGCCAGCGACACCAGTTCGAGGGCGACCGTGCCCAGTGCGAGCAGCGGCAGCGACCAGGCCGGCGACGGCAGGCGCCGCCACGCGCCGAGCAGTCCCACGACCGCCAGCAGGATGCCGCCGCCGAGGACGAGGTCGGCGAGGTCGACTCCGCCCACGTCCGGTTCCTCGCGCGACCACGGCACGCCGAGGTCGGCGACGAACCACCACCGCAGCGGCGCGGCGAGCGCCCAGGCGCCGGCGGCGGCGACGGCGACGAGGAACAGTGACCGCTCCAGGGGGCGGCGCAGCGCGCCCGAGCGGACGGTGTGGACCACCGCGGCGACGAGCACCGCGGCGATGGCGCCGAGGGCGCCGAAGTGGTGGGTGTACTTGGTCGGGGTGAAGGCCAGGGCGACGAAGAACAGGACGGCCACCAGCAGCGCTCGCCGGGTCGGGCGGGTCGCGAGGCCGGGCGTGCGCCGGGTGGTCAGCAGCACGGCGAGGACGAGCATCGCGAGCCACAGCAGCACCAGCGGCATGCGCCGGTTGAGGCCGCCCTGCACGGGGTCGAGCAGGTCCTCGTAGCGTCTGAACTCGTCGAACACACCGAAGGCGGGACCGATGGCGGTGCGCACCTCCGTCGAGTGCACGACCGCGGCGAGCGACTGGTCGGCGAACATCACCAGCAGCGGGAGCGCGGCCGCGCCGAGTACGACCGGCACCAGCACCACGCCGTAGTGCCGCCCCAACCGCACGAGACCACCGGCGGCGGCCACGAACGGAGCCACGGCCACCACNNCCGGTGGGGGTGACGGCCACGGTGAGTCCGGCCGCGAACACCGCGACGGCCAGCGCGGCGGCGCTCCGTGTGGCCACGGCGCGTTCCAGCAGCAGGAACACCAGGACCGTGCCGAGCATGACCCACGGTTCCGGGCGCAGGCCGATCCCGAACGGGAGGTACCAGAGAGCGAAGGCCCCGGCCGCGCCGTAGCGCGCCGCCGCGCTGGTCCCGCGCGTCAGCCGCGGCAGCAGCAGCCGGTCGACGAGGAGCCACACCACAACCCCGAGCAGCACGGACGGCAACCGCAGCCACCACAGCGCGTCGCCGACCTGCACGACACCCCGGTACAGCTCGTAGAACCAGCTGAACGGCGCCTCCGGCGCGTTGAGCCAGCGGAAGTAGTTGCCGACGAAGTCGCTGTCCGCGGCGGCCTTCAGCATGGTGACGATGTAGCCGTCGTCCACCGTGGGAGCGCCGACGACGAGCCAGCCCGCCAGCGCACCGAGCACGACGACGTCCGGCCCGCGGGGCCGCCACCACCCGCGAGGGAGGAACCGGACCCGGCGGCGTGTGCTCGCCTGTTCCCGGACGAGCAGCACCAGCATCGCGGTCGCCGCCGCCGGGGCCACGACGGCGAGCGCGAGCCGGGCCGGGCCGGGCGTGCTGTCGAACCGCGTGTCGGCCACCACTTCCACACGGAGATCGGTTTGATCCGCCGCCTCGGTGAACATCCCTGTCACCACAGGCGTGTACGGGGTGTGTGCGATCCGTTCACCGTCGACCGACACGACCGTGCCGTGGGGGCCGGACGACACCGCCCACTCGCAGTCGCGACCCGCCGGGGAGGTGACCAGTGTTTCGTCTCCGACGTGCACCGACACGAGATCGTCGGCCACTTCGACACCCAATCCGGTGCCGATGTGCTGTTCGACAGGCGCGTCAGGGGGTGCCGTGGTAGACAGCAGCAGACCCTCACTGAGCGTGTTCACATCTGTACAGCGGAAGGTGACATCCATTCGGTGGGGTTCGTACGGAAGGAGCGGCAACGTCCTGTCCGCCACCTGAGCATCCGGCCACTCGTACGTCACGGTTCGCGTCTCCACCGGTGCGAGCACGAAGAGCCCGGCTGACACCATGGACAGGAGGCCGCACACCGTGATCAACCAGATACGGAAGGTCACCGTTGGAGCCTAGAGAACGGTTCGACGTTGTCTCTCGCCGGGCCACCTTGCTGGTGGTGACCGGCTCCGCCCTGCTCGCGGCAGGGGTCTTCCTCGTCGTCAAGGACGGCCTCATCGACGACGCCTACATCACGCTCGCCTACGCCAAGAACCTCGCCGTGCACGGTGAGTGGGGACTCGTGCCGGGGATGCAGGCCAACTCCGCCACCTCGCCGCTCAACGTTCTGCTCCTCGGTGCGCTCACGCTGCTCACGCGCGTGTTCGGCGAGGCGCAACCGGTCGTGGCGCTCGGCGCGTTGACGGTGCTGGCCACGGCGGTGCTCGCCTGGGGGTGGACCCGTCTGGCCCGGGTGTACCGGCTGCCGGTGCCGGTGGTGTTCCTCGGCGTGCTGGTGGTGCTGACCAACCCGTTCGTGTTGTCGGCCATCGGTCTCGAGGTGCTGCTCATCCCGGCGGTGCTCGTGGTACTCACGGCGTTCGCCGCGGAGGGGCGCCCGGTCGCGTTCGGCGTGGCGGCGGCGCTGACCGTGCTGGTGCGCCTCGACCTCGTGATCTTCGTGCTGGTGCTGGCGTTCTCGGTCGCCGCGATCCGGCGGCGGCTCGGCAAGGCCGCGCTCACGGCCGTGTTCGTGGCCGCTCCGTGGTACGTGTTCAGCTGGATCGCGCTGGGCTCGGCCGTCCCGGACACGCTCGTCATCAAGCAGGAGCAGGAGGGGCTGTTCGGCAGGTGGACCTACGCGACGGGCCCGGTCATGTACTACCTCGGCGAGAAGTTCGCGGTGGGGATGGCCTTCGCTCCCGCGTTACTGGGGGTCGTCGCGTGGTTCGGCCTCGTGGGACTGCGGCTGGCGCGACGCTGGACACGGTTTCCCGAGGTCTCCGCGCTCGTGGCACTCGGTGGGGGCGCGGTCGCCTACTTCCTCGTCTACACCGCCCTCGGGGTGGGTCCGTACCACTGGTACTACGTGGCACCGGCCACCGCGCTCGGCATGTTCGCCGTCGCCGCGCTCGGGGTGTGGTGGCGGACGGCGAAGCAGGACGACGCTCTGCTGGATCGCACTCCACTGGTGGCACTCGGCCTGGTGGCCGTGTTCGTGGCCGGCGCCGTGACGGTCGGTGCGACGCGGGGCGTGCCCTGGCGCTCACCCGTGATCTTCGGGAACTGGGCGAGTGCGTCGGACTACGCGCACGTCGGGCGGGAACTGCGCGAACGCGTCGGCGGTGACACGGTCGCCTCGCCCGGGGAGATCGGCACGCTGGCCTACCACTGCGAGTGCCGCATCGTCGACGTGTTCTCCGACCGCGGTCGGGTGGCCGAACTCGTGGAGAAGCGCATCGCCGACGCCGGGCCGGTGTCGGCGGCGCTGCTCCGGCTGAACTACCTGTTCTTCGACGGCAGTGTCGAGCGGGCCGAGGTCGACCACCGGCTGCGCTACAAGCGCGGGCCCGGTGCGGGCGAGAACGTCTGGCAGGTGCATTCCGACGCCCTCGGGGTCGGGCACTTCACCCTCGTGCCCGCGGAGGACGCGCAGCGGACGCCGCCCGTGTCGACCACCACTCGGTGACGGCGGTCGGCTCAGCGGTGGGCGTGCGCCCGGTCCCGAGCCCGGCGCACCTTCAGCACCGCGTGCACGTCGCGCGTGTACAGCTGCGAGCCGTCGGTGAAGTGGAAGGCGATCACGGGACGAGGCGGGATGCTGTGTCCCAGAAACGGTGCGTCGAGTGCGGTGAGGTGCTCGACGTCGCGTTCCTCGAACGTCGTGAACACCGGCGCGTCGACCACCTCGCCGCTCGCTGCACCGGCCAGGACCGCCGTCGGGTACACCACCGCGATCCGGCGATCGGTGACGACCACGCGCGCCTCGCCGTGGCTGGCGGCGAGGTGGTCGGCGATCCGGAGGGCGATCTGGTCGGCGTGGTCGGCGGTGGCCCAGTATCCGAGCGTGGGGTCGTCGGTCCAGTCCTCGGCGGGCAGGTTCTCCACCGGGAGCGGCCACCGCGGGCGGTCGCCGCGCACCGCGGGAAGGTCCCGGGCCGGTGCGTACGGCACGTGGCGGCGTCCTCCCACGAGCGCGCCGACGTGCGCGCGCACGGGCGGGCAACCGAGGAGGAGCCGCTCACCGTCGTCGAGCCAGTGCCGGGCGAGCTCCGTCTCGACGATCTCGTCGTTGTGCGCCGCCCGTCTCGGGTCCGCTTCCATCAACGTTCAAGCCCCAGACACAGCATCCACTCGAACACGCTCTCGTCGTCGACGCCGAACAGCAGGTCGAGGCCGGAGCCGTCCACGAAGGACATCCGCAGGCACGGTCGGGTGCGCATGCACAGGCGGCGCCGGGACACGGTGATGTCGCCGATCCGGCTGCGTTCGACGGCTGCGGTCACCGTCATCGGCGGGCAGGTGACGGGCACGTCGGCCGCGTTGTCGCCGTAGCGCCTCGCGCGGTCGGTGACGATGTCGACGAGTTCCCTGCCGAGGCCGATCGTCTTGCGCAGCAGCGACCCCGTCCGTCGCTGCACCGGCACTCGATGGACGTCCAGCACCAGCAGCCGCGCCGAGGTCAGCGCCCACGTGCGCCACTCGCCGACGCCGGTGGGCGCGACGTGCCGCAGGGTCGTGTGGGCCAGGCAGCCGGGGTGATCACCGAACACGACGACGTCCGGAGGCTGCCCTCCCGGACCGGGGTCGAGCTCGGTCGGCACGGTGGTCGTGCCGCGGCCGAGTTCCCAGACCGCGGCGGTCGCCTGTCCTTTCTCGTCGAGCCCGGTCACGTCGTGAGCGATCCGGTTGCCGCTGGCCGCCCACAGCACGGTCTCTCCCGCGGGGACCACCTGCCGGGCCAGTGTGGCGGGGCCGGGTACGCCGACGAGCCCGGCGAGCGGGGACTCGCGTCCGGCGGATCGATGCCGCCCCGTGGGGCCGGGGCGCTGCGTCGGGACGGAGTGCAGCGCCCGGTTCCGATGCTCCCACCGTGTTCGGCTCACGATGCTCCCCTTGGGTTCGCGCTTGCTGCCCGCTCACTGTGCTCGTTCGGACGTGCGCGCGTTGTCATCGGTTCCGTCGGCGAGGGGAGCGCGTCGGCGGTCCGGCCGACACCGAGCCGAGACACTCCGCGCGGTAGTGGTCGAAGAGGGCGTCCTGGGCGGCCTTGACCTCGGCCGGCGGCTGCATCGGCTCGGACGGGACGTCGCCGCCGGCTTCGGCGGCGCGGATGGCCTGGACTCGCTCCGCCCAGACGGTGAGGTCGTCGGCCGGCTCCCGGATCGTGTCGAGGAGGTCGAGGACAAGGCGCTGGGATCGTCGATTTCCGCGGCCCCTGACCCGAACCCGAACGGTGTCACGCCGGGCCGGAGCGCCTCCCCACCGGCCGGAACGGGGAAACAGCCGGTAGCTTACGAACCGGGTTGGGCCGAACGAGTTGGGTGGAGATGACCACGGAGACGGACAGACGACCGGATGGCACACCGGCGGACGACATGAGCGACGAGGGCCGTGGCCGGACCACGCCCCGGCGCTGGTCGCCCCGCCCCGGGAACCGGCCGGAATGGCTCGTCGGGGCACTCGCCCTGCTCCTGGGCTGCGTGTTCGTCGTCGTGGACCTGGCCTTCAACCAGGGCACGCTCATCGCCCCGATCGACGACGCCTACATCCACCTGCAGTACGCGAGCCAGCTCGGCTCCGGACATCCGTTCCAGTACAACACCGGCGATCCCGTCTCGACGGGAGCGAGCAGCCTGCTGTACGCGTTCGTGCTCGCCGCCGCACACGCCGTCGGGCTGTCGGGGACGGCGTTGCTGGCGTTCGCCGTGGCGTTCGGTGTCGCGTGCTTCGCCGCGACCACGGTGTTGGTGTGCAAGCTCGGCGCGGCGCTCGTCGGTCGCGTCGTGGGCCTCTGGGCCGGTGTGCTCACGGCCGTGAGCGGGCCGTTGCTGTGGGGCGCGGCCAGCGGCATGGAGGTCGGGCTGACGGCGGTGCTGGTCACCGGCTCGGTCCTGGCCTTCGTGCGTGAGCGTCCCGTTGGGCTCTTCCGGTGGACGCCGGTGCTCGCCGCGCTGCTCGCACTCGTCCGGCCCGAGGGCATGTTCTTCGCGTTCACGCTGTCCGCGGCGATGGTGTGGACGCTGTGGCGCGCGCACGGCTTCCGGTTCGGGCGCCTGGCACTCTGCTGCCTGCCGCTGCTCGTGGGCGTGGCCCAGTACGCGTTCTACCGCCTGGCCACGGGCACGTTCAGCGCCAACGGCGTGCAGTCGAAGTCGCACCTGGCCGACCGGCCGATCTTCTACCTCGGCGAGTTCGTCGACCGCACGTTCGCCAACATCCGCGGGATCGTCGACCACTTCAACGGCCTCAACAACACCGACTTCGTCTTCCCGTTCGCGCTCGCGTTCTTCCTCGGCGGTCTCGCCTACCTGCTGGTGATGCGCCCCGAGTGGCGTGCTCTGGCCACGGCCGTCGTCGTCGGGTTCGCGCTCGTCGTGCTGTCGGCGTCGACGCTGAGCACCGCGCTGATCCACGAGCTGCGGTACTTCCAGCCGTTCCTGCCGCTGTTCGTGCTGTTCGCGGCCACCGGCGGCTACGCGCTCACCCGCCTCGTCCCCCGGGAGCGCGAACGCAGGATGGCCTTGCACGCGGTCCTGCTCGTGATGGTGCTGTTCACCGTCGTGGCCACGCCGACCTGGGCCGTGCGACTCGGGCGGCAGGCGGCCACCATCCGCGACACCGACGTGTCGGTGGCCGCGTGGATCAGCGACAACCTGCCGCCCGACGCCGTCGTGGGGGTCAAGGACGTCGGCGCCATCGCCTACTTCGGGCAGCGCCGGGTCGTCGACACCATCGGACTGGCCACCAACGGCTTCGCCGAGGCCAGCAACAACGGCACCGGAAGCCTCTACGAGGCGCTGCGGGCCCTGCCCGAGGGGCAGCGGCCCACGCACTTCGCGGTGTACGAGCCGTGGCCGGGCGCGTCCATGCAGCCGTTCGTCGACGCGGGCGTGTTCGCCTCGCCTCCGCTGACGACGTTCCCCGTGCGCACCCCGCCCGACCTGAACAACCGGCGGATCGTGCCGTTCACCGAGATCGACGTCCACCGGGCGGACTGGACGCTCGCGGGCAGCGGCGACCGCGCGCCCGTGCCGGGCGAGGTCAGGGACTACCTCAACGTGGGCTCGTTGGAGAGCGAGGGCCGGCACGACCACGAGGTGCGCACCCAACAGCCCGGCTGGCAGCCGTACACGGTGCTGCGCAGGCAGGGCGACGTCGTCGACAGCGGTCGCGTGATCGTGGGAGGCGAGAGCTTCACGGCACGCGGCCTCACCCCGGGCCAGGACCTCACGATCGCCACGCGGGTGCTGTCGTCGGCGGAGAACCGCGACGTCCGGGTGCGGATCGACGGGCGCGACGCGGGCGTGTGGCGGTTGCCCGAGTCGCCGGACGCCTGGACGACCGCCGAGTTCACCGTCGCGGGCGAGCTGATCACCTCGCCCGAGGTCACCGTCGAGTTGGAGCCCACGCGGCCGCTGCTCTCGCCGTACCCGGAGTACACCTCGTTCGGGTACTGGTTCGTGCAGTAGAAGCCGGGGACGGACGCCGGTTCTAGATCGGCAGCTTCCGGAAGATCGGTCGCGGAACGTGCCGCAGCACCGACATGACCAGCCGGAACGCGCCCGGCGCCCACACCAGGTCCTTGCCCTCACGTGCGGCCTTCACGGCGATCTCGGCCACCTGCGGCGCGGTCTGCTCCAGCGGGGCCTTGCCCATGCCCTCGGTCATCTTCGTGCGCACCTGACCGGGCCGGACCACCGTCACCGACACGCCGTCGGGGCGCAGCGCCTCGCCGAGTCCGAGGTAGAAGCCGTCGAAACCGGCCTTGGTAGAGCCGTAGACGAAGTTCGACCGGCGCACGCGCTCCCCGGCCACCGACGACAGCGCGATGATCTTGCCGTGGCCCTGCTCCCGCAGCTTCTGCGCCAGCGGCACGCCGACCGACACGGCCGAGGTGTAGTTCACCGTGGCCATCCGCACCGCGGTGGCGTGGTCCTGCCACGCCTGCTCCGCGTCACCGAGCAGGCCGAACGCCACCACGGCGACGTCGATGTCCCCGTCGGCGAACGCCCGGTCGAGCACGGCGGGGTGGGAGTCGGTGTCGAGCGCGTCGAAGTCGATGCTCGTGACGTCGGCGCCGGCGGTCTTCAACCGCTCGGCCGCCTCGTCCCGGCGCTGCGACGGCCGCGCCGCCAGCACGACCCGCAGCGGTCGCGCGGAGAGGTACTTCTCCGCGATCGCGAGTGCGATGTCCGAGGTGCCGCCGAGCAGCAGCAGCGACTGGGGGTTGCCCACGGCGTCGATCACAGTCCGAGCCTCCTGGCCATGTCGGAGATGAAGATGCGGTCGGGGTCCACGGCGTGCCGGATCTTGCGCCACTCGTCGAGCCGCGGATACATGCGCGCGAACGTCTCGGGCGAGGTCCGCGAGTCCTTCGCCGTGTAGAGGCGCCCACCCGCGGCGAGCACCTCGGCGTCGAGCTCGTCGCAGAACTCCGCGAGGCCCCGCTTCACCGGGAAGTCCACACTGAGCATCCACCCCGGCGACGGCCACGACAACGGCGCGGGGTTCGCCTCACCCATCCGCTTGATGACGTTGAGGAACGAGTAGTGCCCCGAGTTCGCGATGCGGTGGCAGAGATCCTTCAACGCGTCCTCGCGCCCGAACGGCACCGAGAACTGGTACTGGAGGAAACCAGCACTTCCGTAGGCGCGGTTCCACTCGCCCAGCATGTCGAGCGGGTGGTAGAACTGCGTCAGGTTCTGGATCTTCCCGCGCGTTCCCTTCTTCGGCACGGTCCGCTGCCACAGCGCGTTGATGGCGCCGAACGTCAGCTTGTTGCCCAACCCGTTCGGAAAGACGTCGGGCAGCGTCATCAACTGCGGCGCGTCGAACTTCAGCGGGTCGGCCTTCAGCTTGTCGGGAAGCTGGTCCACCGTGGCCAGCGAGCCGCGCGAGAACGTGGCCCGGCCGAGCCTGCCGTCCCGCGAGATCAGGTCCGGCACGGCCATCGAGTAGTCGTAGTGCAGGTCGGAGCCGTTGCTGAACAGCTCCAGCGTCTCGTCGAGGTTCGCCGTGCGGTCGGCGTCCACCACGAAGTACGCCGACTCGGTCTTCTTCATCCGGATGGTGGCTCGGACCACGATGCCGGTGAGTCCGATACCGCCGACGGTGGCCCAGAACAGGTCCTTCTCCGGCCCCTCGGGCGTCAGGGTGCGCACCGAACCGTCGGCGGTGAGCAGGTCCATCGACACGATGTGGTTGCCGAAGCTGCCCGCGCTGTGGTGGTTCTTGCCGTGGATGTCGTTGGCGATGGCGCCGCCGATGGTGACCTGCCGGGTGCCCGGCAGTACCGGCACCCACAGCCCGAACGGCAGCGCCGCGCGCATGAGCGAGTCGAGGCTCACGCCCGCGTCGAGGTCGACGAGAGCGGTTTCCGGGTCGATCGAGTGAATGCGGTCCAGCGCCGTCATGTCGATCACGAGCCCGCCCGCGTTCTGGGCCGGGTCGCCGTAGGAGCGGCCCAGTCCTCTGGCGATCACGCCCCGGTCACCGGCCTCGGTGACGGCGCGGGCGAGGACGTCGACGTCGGGGGTGGAGAGGACGTCGGCCGTGGTCGGCGCCGTGCGGCCCCATCCGGTCAGTGTTCGCCGTTGCGTCCGCCGTTCGGTGCTCACCCGGACCAGAGTAGCGGCGTCGAGGTGCCTAGACTCGGACGGGACGACCCGGAGGTTTTCGCGTCCGCGTGGCCTCTCACTGCCGACGAGGTACTGCATGGTGGCAACGGAATCGCAGGCGAGTGGGACCGACAGCTCCCCACGCGCGCCGTCGCCCGGCCTGCTCGGCCAGATCTCGCGGTTCGTCCTCATCGGTGGTTTCTGCGCACTCGTCGACTTCGGCCTCTACTGGCTGCTGCTGCAGGCGGGCACCTGGGTCCACCTCGCCAAGGCGCTGAGTTTCATCGCAGGAACCACGACGGCGTATTTCCTTAACAGACGTTTTACGTTTACCGCGGCACAAAAGGGTGGAGTTGGGCAGCTGGGTGGTTTCATCCTGCTGTACACGGTGACGTTCTTCGTCAATGTGGGTACGAACGCTCTGGCTCTCAGCCTGCTCCCGGACCTGCGGTGGCGGGTGGCGATCGCCTGGATCGTCGCGCAGGGCACAGCCACCACCATCAATTTCATCATGCTCAAGTGGGTCGTGTTCAAGGAACCGCGCTCATGATGGGCAGCCGTCGGGATCACTCGATCGGCCTGTACCTTACTGGGCGACTCCCGCGTGATTGCTTTTCATTTGGAGGACTGAGGTCTCATGCCCGGTAAAGCGGCACCGGCCACCGCACCAGAGCAGGCCAAATCCGGCAAAACCGCCGCGAGCAAGGCCACGAGCACAGACAAGGCCCTGTTCTCCGAGCACGCCGGCACAGGCAGGCTGCTCGCGCAGCGCGGCCTGTTCGCCGGTCCGTCCGAGGTGGTGAGCAAGGACCTCTACGCCGAGATCCTCGAGGGTGTGGCCGCCCGCGAACGGGGGAGCGTCACGCTGGAGCCGTCCGCGCGGATCTCCGGCAACACGTACTTCGGTCGGTTCCCCGCGAGCTACTGGCAGCGCTGGACCACCGCCAAGTCCGTCTCCGTCGAAGCCGACGTCACGGGGTCCGGGCAGCTCGCGGTGCGCGCCTCCGACATGGAGGGCGACCCGAGGACCGTCAGCGTGCACACCGTGAGCGGTGCGAAGCACGAGCGCGTGACGCTGGAAGCCCCGCTGGACAAGTTCCTCGACGGCGGCGCGCTGTGGCTCGACCTCGAGACCGAGGGCGAAACCCTCACCGTGTCGAACGTGCGCTGGACCGTCGACTCGCCCGAGACGATCCGGCCCACCGCGGTCACGATCTGCACGATGAACCGCGCGGATGATTGCCTGAGCAACCTCTACGCGCTCGCCGACTCGCTGCCCGCGCTCGACACCCTCGACGCCATCTACGTGGCCGACCAGGGCACCGACACCGTCGACTCGCGCGAAGGTTTCGCCGAGGTCGCCAAGCGCCTCGGTGACAAGCTGCACTACATCAAGCAGCCCAACCTCGGCGGCGCCGGCGGGTTCACCCGCGGCCTCTTCGAGGTCGCGGGCAACACCGAGACCGAGCACGCGAACGTGCTCTTCATGGACGACGACGTGCTGCTGGAGCCCGACCTCGTCATCCGCTTGACGGCGTTCTCCAACCGCGCCGCCAACCCGATGATCGTCGGTGGGCAGATGCTCAACCTGCTGCACCCGAACCAGCTCCACGTCGGCGCCGAGTACGCGCGCCTCAACACGCTGGAGCCGGGGCAGCCCGTCCCGCACAGCCTCTCCACGGCCGACCTGCTCGACGTCGACCCCGAGACCGGCAAGCCGAACCGCCAGGAGCGGCGGGTCGACGCCGGCTACAACGGCTGGTGGTCCTGCCTCATCCCGTACGAGGTCGTCAAGCAGATCGGCTACCCGATGCCGTTCTTCTTCCAGTGGGACGACGCCGAGTACAGCTACCGGGCGCGCGCGCACGGGTTCCCGACGGTGACGCTGCCCGGCGCGGGCGTGTGGCACGCCGACTTCCACTGGAAGGACTGGGACGAGTGGCACCGCTACTTCAACCTGCGTAACTCGATCATCACGGCGGCCCTGCACAGCCCGTTCGACACGAACCTGCTCTCGCGGGTCCTGCTGGCCCAGCTGGTGCGCTACCTGCTGAGCATGCAGTACGGCCTGTCGGCGACGCTGATCACCGCGGTGGAGGACTTCCTCAAGGGTCCGGAGGTCCTGCACGACGGCGGTGTGGCCGCCATGAAGCGCATCCGTGAGATCCGCGCGCAGTACCCGGAGACGAAGCGGTACAAGCCCACCGAGGTGCCGGGCGTCGCGTCCAACGACATCGGCATCATCAACACCGCGCCGCGGCCGAGCATGCAGCGGCTGGTGCTGCTCAAGCGCATCATCTACCGGCTGCTGGGCAAGCACCGCTTCGAGCTCGGCGCCATCCCGAGCGACGAGGCCCACTGGTGGCACGTGTCGCAGTTCGAGACGGCGATCGTCACCGACGCCTCGCAGGAGGGTGTGCGCGTGCGCCGTTACGACCGGCAGCGCATGTTCGAGCTCGCCAAGCAGGGCGTGCAGGTGATCAACCGCCTGCGCAAGGAAGGCAAGCTCGTGCAGGAGGAGTACAAGCGCGCCATGCCGCGCCTGACCAGCCGGGAGAACTGGAAGCGCCTCTACCAGCTCTGATTCCGGACGCACGACGTCGAGGGGCCGTGGGCAGTGTGCTCGCGGCCCCTTCGCCGTCTCTGGGGTCGGTACGGGCTCAGTGCAGTCCGAAGACCTTGCCCTGGCGGTGCAGGTCGTCGAGGTAGGCGGCGGCCACGTGCGCGAAGTTGACGGCCACGGTTCGATCTTCCGCCGTGCGGACGGTCTGCACGGAGCCGTGTTCGAGGTGGAGGTGCAGTCTGGAGCGCAGCTCGTCCACCTCGTCCGGATGCAACGTGAACAGCAGCGGTTCGCCGCCACTGACGAGGTGGAGGACGAGAGCGGGTTTCTGTTCGGCCATCCACTCAGACCAACAGGCGATGCCCGGGCCGCGCAATGCGGTTCGCTGAGGGCGTGACGAGGCGTTACTCGTTCGGGTGAACGTGTCGTGGCGTGACGGCAGGCTGCTACCTTCCTGTGCGGGTAAGTGAATTTTCAGTGGGGGAGCTGGGAATGGTGCAGTCGTTCTCGTTGTCGTTGGCCGCCGTCGACATCCTGTTCGAGCAGCTCAAGCTGGGCCGAGCGCCATTCCCGTTCGAGGTACCGCATCTCGGCACCACACACACCGAGCGTTCGCAGATCAGGCAGGCCGTGTTCCGCGACCTGGAGAGCCGCGACCTGATGCGACGCGGCAGACTCGACGCCGATGCGGAGGCGGCGCTGAGCACGTTCGCGCGGGGTCGCGTGGCGGTCACGGCGGCGGCGAAGCTGGAGAACGGCTCCAAGCTGTTCGCGCGGTCGGCCGGCGAGGGCCAGTTCGCGGTGCTCGCCAAGCGCGACGGCAACCTCGTCGTGT
>JACYYJ010019271.1_pt2 | contig 36864 bp, 32 predicted proteins | sample 8236861 | NCBI WGS metagenome assembly JACYYJ01 (sample SAMN14103086, study PRJNA606662) | landfill metagenome | isolation source: landfill solid waste | place: India:New Delhi, Okhla landfill site | collected 2017-11-05
TTTGTATGACTGGTGATTAAACCCAATCCCCCCTGCTTACGTCTGCTCATTCTTTTTACTTCTTTCCTGTACGAAGTCTTTCGTTTCATCGCAATCGTTTTAATAAAACTAGCTTTTGCCAAATAATATAATGGCCTAAGATAGTGTCCATTCATTGCAAGTTTATAATAGTTGGTTATGCGAATTAATTCCGTGTTATAAATATGGAGGATTTTAGCTTCTGTATAATGTAGAAGCTTCTTTCGAGGAGTTGCTTGAAAGCTAGTTATATCGCCATATCCATATTGGAAAGCCATCTGATTTACCATTTTTTTCGAAATATATAATTGTATCACATAAGATTTTGTACTCTCTTGGATTGGTAAATCATTTCCCTTAGTTTGATGGAAATATTTCTGTTTAACCTTACAAAATTCATAGTCAAGAAAGGGAATTGGGCGTGTCATATGTGTAATATCGACTTTCTTCCATTCCAAATAGAACTCATGCTCTAGAAGATTTATTACCCCTTGTTTTATCATTCTGACACATTTCTTTGAAGCTCTAACACCAATTAAAAAGCTATTCTGATAACGGATATACTGTAATTGAGGGGTAAACCCATCACCTGGTTGGTCAAATTCCTTAATGACATACTTCCATTGCTTCTCCATAAGGTAATCAAACCTATCAAGATAGATATCTTCAAGTAATAATGGCAGGGAGGTCTGTTGTCTTTTACCATGAATATCCCTAGAATCTTGCCTTGTAACAGCTATTAAAGCTTGCTGAATAAGATTCACGAAACGTTGATCCCTTATTCTCTTAGAAATATAGTTAATCAATGACGTTTGATTAAGATGACACCTAACATTGCCAACATTACCATGCACACACCAAGTCAATCCCTTCCATGAGTGCTGAATATGGGTTAATACTTTATGTTCGGAGTGATGTTTACTATATCCATAAGCTCTCCCCATTGGTGCAAATACTTTGTCCAAAATTATGCAGATAACTTCTTGTACTAAATAATCGTTAGTATAATCCTTCTTTATTTTTTTCGTATGAGTGTTGCACAAGTTTTTGAATCGATAATTTCCTGTTCGAAGTAATGTTATTATTCCCTCAAGCCTTCTAGTTAGATTTCCTTCCTGACTTGGTTGCTTCATCTCTGGAAATAATCTAAAATAAGCTTTGATCCATAGTTCCCTTCTATACATTAGCCTGTAACAATCTGTAATGACTCTTCCTTTTTGAGAAGCTTTCCGTATAACGTCCAATTGATGAAATGGATCTTTTGCCATATTCATGACTCCTTCCTTACAGACGTTAAAATCAACCTGTCTTCCTTCCCCATGCTAAACTCATTACAAGCAAACGTAGAGTAGTATGAAGACTCCGTTACCCTATGCAATATTCGTCAACCGATCGTTGAATAGCCACAGTGGCACTTGCACTTAGGCAATCCCTGCATTATGTTTTCATCTAGAACGTGATAGTTAGGTATCCCTTTTGACGGTTTCCTTGTACCAAGGATTGAAGGACAGACTCTACTATGATAGGCACTCTGGCAATATGTCTATATTCTCTCCACATTGTCTGTTAGCTATCATTAACAATGGCGCACCCTACGCTCATTCGTCTAGGATTCAAGCAGTTTAGCTTTTACCATATATCACTTGGTCTGAAGAACTCACTCGATTTAGATAGCTTTATCGTCTTTTCTCCTTTTCACATCAGGCTTTTTTTCCTATTTTGGGTTTCCCCTCGAGGTTAGATGCTGACCATAGAACATTGTAGAGAGTTCTAGATTATTTTTCATAATCACTAAAATGAAACACCTTGCAGGCGCACACCAGAAGGGTGATTATGTGCACAAATTACGGATGCTGCAGATCTTTTAATAGCTTCGCGGTAGATTTCACGGGGGTGAACAATCGAGGCATTGAGGCTTCCAATGAAGATAGTTTGTCGGTGGATGACTTGGTTTTTTGTGTTAAGGAAAATGGCGACAAAATGCTCTTGTTTAAGTGCACACATTTCCTCCATCAGAAAATTCGCCCCATCCTCGGGGCTTCTGATAACATAACGATCTTTTTCTTGAAAATGTTGGATTCGTTTTCCTAACTCCACTGCAGCTAGTAAAACAACCCCCTTTGCTTGACCAATACCTTTTACCTTTATTAATTCCTCTATGGTGACTTCTCTTAGCATTCCAATCCCCTCAAAATGTTTAAGTACTCGTTCTGCTAACTGATAGACATTCTCCTTTCTAGTGCCAGTACCAAATAAGATCGCCATTAGTTCTTGATTAGACAAGTTTCCTGGGCCATATTCGATTAACCGTTCTCTTGGACGATCTTGCTTTGGCACTTCTTTCATTTTAACAATTCCACTTTCCATCATAGCCCTCCTCTCAAACAGCCAATAATTGCTGTTTGTCTTTGTATTTTACCGATCTATGGAGGCTAATACAAACTGCTCAAATCTACTTTTCTAAAAAGGAATACCAACAACAAATGATTATTTCCCCTTACATTTCATATTATTTGGATAGGTTCACATACTGATACCAAATTTTTAATAAATCAACCATTTCCGCCTTCGCTGTGTATGCCTTTACTTTATCAATTAATGGAGCTAATGCTTGGGATAATTCCTCTGGGCTTTTCGCTAACCATTGCTCTAATTGTGTTACATTAGTAGGATTAGTTATTAACTCTTTTAAAATGGTGTCAAATTCTTTCATCCATTCCGCTTCAGCTGTATCCACTGATAATTGAACAGGCTCTGTTGTCCACTCCTTACCAGCATAAACTTCCCAATTCTCTAAATGATCCTCTTCAGCAAATTGCTTAGAACCATCTGTTGTTGCATGAACCCCGACAAATACATGGTAGTTATCATCTCTCTGCCAAATCATGGAGGGGATGCTAGCGTTGTTCAATTGATCCAATAATTCCTTTGCCGTAGTTTCAGAGCTGAATACTCCTGCTTGAACAACATAGCCAGTAATTGGAACACCTTCGAATGTACTAGTAGTCGTATTGGCTTCAGTGGCATTTTTCGTTTGCTCCTTTGTCGTACTTACGGCTTGCTCTGTTTGATCAAAAGCCATTTCTTCTGGATCAATATCTACAAATATTTTGAGCATGATAAAGCCAAGAAATGTACCAATTAGAACAGCTGTTAACGAAGAATATATAAATGAACGATATTTTTTCCAGAATCCGTTTTGTCTTTTCTTCATGCTTGAATAATGTGGAGGACTACTTACATGTTCATTATAGTATGGCTTGTCTTCGTCTAAGAGCTTACTCTCCGCCTCCAGCTTACGTTCTATTTTTTTCTTAGGCTGGTTTATTTGAATAGATATGCCTTTATTTTCTCTCATTCAAATCCCTCGTTTCCGTGCTTTTCTATCACCCTACCATAATATTAGTAAGATGTAAGACGAGTTTTGTCAGAAGAAAAATAAAACTTTCCCGAAAAAAAGACAGAATGACAGAATTTCTTCGCCCTTCCTTCGATCCAATCCATGCTATCGCGTCCAACCAACAAATTACGATGTCAGCAGATGCTGAAACAGTTCATAATATGGAAGTAGATTTTTAATAGTATAGAGAGAAATACCAATCCAATAAAGTACTTCCATAAAAAAAGACTGTCCCTCCTGCTAGAATAATCGAAGGACCAAATGGGATTAGGGGTGATTCCCCTTTGTGTAGCAACTTCTGAAGTAAAAAAAAGACAAGCCCATATATGGTGGCCACAAAAAGTGTTAAAAACACGTGAGGGAAACCAACTAAGTATCCTATTACGGAAAATAATTTCATATCTCCTGCCCCCATTCCACCTTTACTAAGCAGAATAATGATAGCAATCAATCCAAATCCAGCAATTCCTCCTAATACAGAGAGCCACCATGGATTAGTTGGAACAATGATTCGGTAAATGATAAATAGTGGGAGAAAAAAGAGAAGAACTTGGTTTGGAATAATCATATAGGTATGATCAGAAACGAAAACAATTGCTAGCATACTAACAAGCAAAAGACCTATACCTATTTCTAATGGAGAGTTAATAAAAAGACAACAGAAGGCAAATCCTACAGCGGTAAATAATTCTATGATGGGATATAAAGGAGAAATAGCTTTGCCACAATGCTTACATTTTCCCTTTTGATAGAAAAAAGATAACAGAGGCACGAGTTCCTTCCAGGAAAGAATATGATGACAGGAAGGGCATGCAGATCTTGAAGAGGAAAACATTTTTCCATGAGGGACTCGCAAGCCAACAACATTATAAAAAGAACCAAATACTAAACCAGTGATAAAAAAGAAAAATACGACATTGTGCTCCAACTAGGAAGACCCCCCTTCTTCAATTATCGTTTCTACACCAGGTGTTCCGTTCGGATCATAATAGAATCTCCCATTATCGAAGATTAGACTTCCTGGAGGGACTTTGTCTAAAGACAAATAGTGATAATGGATTAATTCCTTTGGGGTTACCTCGGTAGCATTCTTTTCACCGTCAAACACCCAAACAGCCTCTTTTGACTCTTCTGGGTCAGCTTTTGCATAAATATAAGCAAGCCTTGCTGCATTTTCCATTAATTTTACATTAGCATCCTTTTCTTGCTCTTGATGCATTACATTACTCAGAATAGGAAAGGAAAGGAAGGTAAGCATACTGATGATTGTTAGAATGGCTAACCATTCCATCAGCCCAAATCTGAGTTGCCTTGGTAATAATTTCATTAGCTAAAATCGCTCCCTTTTCCGAGTTGCCGTTAGTATTAAATACCTAATAAAATATGATAAAAAGTCCGGTTTTATAATCTTATTTTACTAAATAATCATTACTTGTCAAACGTTGCCGAAAAGGGAACATTATTGTTGTACTATTTAATAATTCGTTTCATCTGTTCCACAAAATGCAATGAGCCTGTTATCAATAGCAGGTCCCCTTTTTGTATAGTGTTTTTGACCACTTCATACGCTTTCTTTGCATTAGGTATGTAATCCCATTCCGCGTATAGATCCTTGCTTTTTAAGGCACGTGAATGCTCAAAGGAAGTAACAACAAGCCTTGTCGCCATTTCGTCTAAATATTTAAGCATTTCATTTACCTCCTTATCCCTGAAAGCACTAAATAAGAGATAAACCTTTTTATTGGGATAAAGCACTTCTATTGTTCTTCTTAATGCCTTTATACTAGCCATATTATGTGCTCCATCTACAATAGTTATTGGGTTTTTCGCAACAACTTCCATTCGATTTGAAATCCTTGCATGCTTCATCCCGTTTCGAACGGACTCTTCATTGATAGTCCAGCCTTGCTCTTTTAAACACTCTATTGCCATCATGGCATTTGCTGCATTCTCCATCTGATGAATGCCCTGCATAGTGATTTCTATCAACCATTTTATTTGTTTATATTGAAACAAAAAAGACTGATGTTCCCAATCTGAGTGACTATCATGGATATTAAAATCTGCCCCAAGAATATACATTGGCGCTCTCTCTTGTTTTGCTTTATCTATCACAACCTGATGTGCCTCTTCTGGTAATCTGCCTAAGATAACTGGTGTATTCTTCTTAATGATGCCAGCCTTGTGAGAAGCAATGGAAGCTAGAGTATTCCCCAAAAAAGCGGTATGATCAAAAGAGATCGAAGTAATGATTGTAAGGATGGGAATAACCCGATTTGTAATATCCTCTTTCCCACCCATACCTGTCTCTATTAGGGCGATGTCCACCCTATTAATGAAAAACAATAAGCAGATTACCATTAAAATCTCGTATTCTGTTGGAGCCATATCTTTTTGATCCATTTCTTCTATCGTAGGGACTAATTGATTAAGAAGCTCAAGAAAAACTTTCTCACTTATTGGCTTGTGGTTCCACAATATATGATCTCTTACGGTTGGAAAACCTGGTGATACGAATGAGCCCACACGATAACCATTCGCTATTAATACTTCTTGAATAAAGGTTAAGGTAGAACCTTTTCCATTTGTACCTGCTAGATGTATAGTCTTTATTTTTCTCTCAGGATGATCGGTTTTTGCTAATAAATAATCCAGTCTTTCCAGCCCTGGTTTAATACCAAGTGTCCTACGAGATTCTAAGTATTCGTTCACTTCATGAAAAGATAATAACATTGTATTTCACACTTTCCTTGTTTCATTTTTTTAGTATACCTTGTATTATAACTATTAGAAGATATAGCGGGGAGTGATGAAAGATGGAAGGATGGGTCATTTATAATGGGCACATGGCGAGTCATGCTTTTTTACAATTTCCAAAGGCCATTCAACAAGCTGCAGCCCAATACGATATATCAATTGAACTAGTAGCAAATGATGCAGTGGTTAATTCTGTCGATGCAAATGGGCATGACATTCACGCATTGAATGGTTTATCAAAGCCAAGCTTTGTTATTTTCCATGATAAAGATATTGCGCTAGCACGTCAATTAGAGTATGCTGGAATACCTGTATATAATAACGCCAACTGTATCGAAATATGTGATAACAAAGTTATTATGTACCAAAAGCTCGCAGAACATCATGTTACGATACCAAAAACGTTAATCGCCCCAAAAGTATTCACTGGTGCAAAGCTACTCCACTTCGAGCATTATTTACAAATTGCTTCATCGCTGAACTATCCCTTTGTTGTAAAAGAAGGGTTTGGTTCTTTTGGTGAGCAAGTCTATCTTGTTCACCATGAAAAAGAGTATAGGGATATTGTAAAAAAAATATATGACAAGCCTTTTGTAATGCAGGAATATATCGAATCAAGTTACGGGAAGGATATCCGGGTATTTATCGTTGGCGGAAGGTTTGTTGCTGCATTAAAGCGAACCTCTCAGGAGGATTTCCGTGCAAATGTATACCAGGGAAGCCGAATCGAGGCATATAGCCCATCAGAAGAAGAAATCCAGTTAGCCATCAATGCCGTTCACGCTGTTGGGGCCGATTTTGCGGGTGTTGATTTATTATTTGGTAAAGGGGACCGTCCAATTGTCTGTGAGGTCAATACGAATGCACATGTTGCTAATATTTTAACCTATACAGGTATCAATGTCGCAGAAAAAATTTTACAAAAGGTTATTTTACCAGCACTATAAAGTCAGAAAACTTGCTTTAAATCAAAGAAGACTACTTTTAATGTGACGAATTTCATTGTTAGAGACAAAAAGCATGGAGTTCCAAACTCCATGCTTCTCTAATACCTTAGCCTTTTAATTCATTCATTCGTGATTTGACTTTTTCTCTTTTCTCCATATAATCTTGTTGCTTTGCCTTTTCTGCTTCTACAACATGTTCTGGTGCCTTTTTGACAAATCCTTCGTTGGAAAGCTTCTTATCGACACGCTCTACTTCCTTATCAAGCTTTTCCAACTCTGCTTGCAAGCGAGCTAATTCCTTATCAATATCGATCAGCCCTTCTAATGGTAAGAAAATCTCCGCACCTGTTACGACAGCAGACATTCCTTTTTCAGGCACTTCCACCGTAGTGTCAATCACAAGCTCACTAGGGTTACAGAAACGATCAAGATACACACGATTCTCTTCCATATTTGCTTTTCCTTCTGGATCATTTGCTTGAATATAAATCGGAATCTCTTTGGATAAAGGTGTATCAACCTCTGCACGAATATTACGTACAGATCGAATTATCGCTACAAGCTGTTGCATGATGTCAGATGCCTCATGGTTAGAAAGCTCCTGTTGAGCTACTGGCCATGATGCACGAACAATAGACTCTCCTTCGTGAGGTAATTGTTGCCAAATTTCTTCTGTGACAAATGGCATAAATGGATGAAGCATTCTCATGGTTTGGTCTAAAACATGGGCCAAAATAGATCGCGTCGTTAATTTTGCCGCTTCATCATCCCCGTATAATGGTAGTTTAGCCATTTCAATATACCAATCACAGAAGTCATCCCAAATGAAATTATATAAGTAACGACCTGCTTCTCCAAAGTCATATTTGTCAACATGACGAGTAACTTGCTCTATCGTTTCATTTAGGCGTGTGAGAATCCATTGATCCGCAACAGACTTTTTCCCTGTTAAGTCAATTTCCTCAAATTTTAATCCATTCATATTCATTAAAGCAAACCGTGATGCGTTCCAAATTTTATTGACAAAGTTCCAAGTAGATTCTACCTTTTCCCATTGGAAGCGCAAATCCTGCCCAGGACTTGAACCAGTGGAAAGGAAATATCGAAGTGAATCAGCACCATACTTCTCGATCACTTCCATTGGATCGACTCCATTTCCTAATGACTTACTCATTTTTCTTCCTTCCGCATCCCTTACAAGACCGTGAATGAGTACATCCTTAAAAGGACGTTCATTGGTAAATTCCTTCGATTGAAAAATCATACGAGCTACCCAGAAAAATATGATATCATACCCTGTTACTAGAGCATTAGTTGGAAAGAAATGCTTGAAATCCTCATCCTCTGTATCTGGCCAATTTAATGTAGAGAAAGGCCATAATGCAGATGAGAACCAAGTATCTAACACATCTGTGTCTTGTTCCCAATTCTCGATATCTTCAGGTGCTTTTTTCCCTACGTAGACCTCTCCAGTCTCCTTATGATACCAAGCAGGAATCCGGTGGCCCCACCATAATTGTCGAGAAATACACCAATCACGAATATTTTCCATCCATCTTAAATAGGTTTTTTCAAAACGAGCTGGGACAAAGTGGACTTTTTCATCACTGTTCTTTTGTAATTCTAGTGCTGCATCTGCTAATGGCTGCATATTCACAAACCATTGTGTTGAAAGGTAAGGTTCCACAACGGCACCACTTCGTTCAGAATGCCCAACTGAATGCATATGTTCTTCTATTTCAAATAATACCCCCTGCTCCTGAAGGTCATTAACAATCTGCTTCCGGCATTCAAAGCGATCCATTCCTTGATATTTACCAGCATTTTCGTTCATCGTCCCATCTTCATTCATAACCAAAATACGTGCAAGATTATGACGATTTCCGATCTCAAAATCATTCGGATCATGGGCGGGCGTGATTTTTACAGCACCGGAACCAAATTCCCTATCCACATAATCATCTGCAACGATTTCTATTTCGCGTCCAACGATCGGAAGCTTAACTTTTTTACCAATTAAATGCTTGTATCGCTCATCTTCTGGATGAACGGCTACAGCTGTATCTCCAAGCATTGTCTCAGGACGAGTTGTGGCAATTTCAATATGTCCTGAACCATCGGCTAGTGGATATCTCATATGATAGAAATAGCCTTGGACATCTTTATAGATAACTTCAATATCTGAAAGAGCGGTCTTTGTCTGTGGGTCCCAGTTAATGATATACTCTCCACGATAAATTAAATCCTTCTCATACAACTTAACAAACACTTCTTTTACTGCATCTGATAAGCCTTGATCAAGAGTAAATCGTTCACGGGAATAATCAAGTCCTAATCCCAGTTTCGACCACTGCTCTCGGATAAAGCTTGCATATTCTTCCTTCCAATCCCATGCCTTTTCTAAGAACTTCTCACGCCCTAGATCATAGCGACTAACTCCTTCTTCACGAAGCTTCTCCTCTACCTTTGCTTGTGTAGCAATTCCAGCATGGTCCATTCCAGGTAAATATAGAACATCATATCCTTGCATACGCTTTATCCTTGTAATAATATCCTGTAATGTGGTATCCCAAGCATGACCAATGTGTAGTTTTCCTGTAACGTTTGGTGGTGGGATGACAATCGTAAATGGGTCTTTCTTTGGATTTCTTTCAGCCTCAAAGAATTTACCATCCACCCAATATTGATAACGACCTTTTTCTACTGTAGTGGGATCATACTTTGGTGGTAAATTCACTTCCTGTTGATCAGCCATATAATTTCCTCCTTGTTATTTCCAGTTTCTATGATATAGGAATCAAAAAAACCTTTTCATCCTAGTAAAAAGGACGAAAAGGTTTGATTTCCGCGGTACCACCTTTGTTTATAAGCAATAAGCCTATACAACTTCTTAAAGAGATAACGGTTCACCCGGCTTTACCTACTACTCGTTCAGTAGAGCTGCATCAGAGGCTACCTTCTTTCACCTTTTATCGAGAAAATCTTTCAGCCAATGGACTTTCCTCTCTTGTACGATAAGCATGAAATACTCTTCCTCATCATCACATTTAACTCCATCAAATAATGGTGTCATATATTATATGTTATTTTATCCAAAAAAGCGTCATTTCGTCAAGGATAATTATCACAGTACATAGGTGAGGGAGTAAAAATATTTTATAATTCAAGCTGTGCCCTTTTGTTAAAAAAGGTTTTAAATCCGAAATATAGGAAGATAATTACTGACAAAGAAACGCTACCTGTAATACCGAGCATTATCGCAATCTGGTATTTGATCGCATCTAACGGGCTTGCCCCAGATAAAATGACCCCTGTCATCATTCCAGGTAAAAAAACAATACCCATCCCAACCATATTGTTTATTGTCGGCAAGATTGCTGAATCAAAGGCATTGTTCACCATTCTTTTGGAAGCTTTACTTGGTGTTGCTCCAAGCATTAAAGCTGCCTCAATTTCTTTTTTTCGTGAACGAAAGCCTTCTAAAAGAGCACTTACGCCTAATGTAATACCCGTCATTGAATTACCTATTAACATTCCAGCAATTGGAATGAAATAACGGGGATCATACCATGGTGAAAATTGTACAACAATAAAATCAAAATATAAAAACGAGAAGAGTGTACCAACAATCATAGCAATCGCAATAATCTTCTTCAGATTTTTTGTAAGAGGCATTTTAGTACGCTTATAAATATTATAAACTGCAAAAATCTCCATTAACATTAGAACCAGAATAGAATAGATCCAGTTCTCATTTTCGAATATAAAAACGAGAACATAGCCCACAAGCACGAGCTGGATTGTCATTCTAAATGTCGCAATAACAATTTCCTTTTCTCGAGGAATCCTACGCCAACGAACAATAACAAGTAATAGAACCATGAAAATATAAGCAGAAATCAATTGCCAAAGAGTGATATCCATCATCTTATTCATGATGAAATCACCTCCTTCTTATTTATATCCTCCATGTAGATGATTTGATCTGCATATTGTTCTGCTACCTCTTTTGAATGGGTAACGAATATAGCGGTTAATTGATTTTGTTGTACACGATGTATCATAAAATCCATTACTTTGTGTTCGGTCCCTTCATCGAGTGCTGAGGTTGGCTCATCCAAAAGGTAGATGACAGCATCCATTAATAAGATTCTCGCAAACGCAACTCTTTGCTTCTCACCACCTGATAATTTATCTGCTTCATCATCCAATGATTTACTTAATTCCAGCTCTTTTAACAAATTGAGCAGCTTCGCATCCTCTACCCTTTCACGCTCAGAAAAATCCAGTCCAATCAATAAATTATCTCGAACCGTCCCCTCAAACATAATAGGATCTTGTCCCAACATCACCACTTTTCTTCTAAGCTCTATTGGGTTATATTCTAGTATCGATTGGTTCTGAAACAAGATCTCCCCATGATCATGGGTCAATAATCCATTTAACATTTTTAATAAAGTAGACTTTCCACTACCACTCTCCCCAAATAGACAGATTACTTTACGATCAGGAATTTCTAGCTTATCAATATGTAAAATATCTCGGAATACTACGTTATTAAGCATAAACAATGGACACACCTCCTTTAAACATTTAGTATGCTGCAATGGTGCAAAAAAATGTAAGGGAGTAGATGTCTACGTTAAACACCTACTCCCGCAAATTTATACTAACGAAAATCTCTTTTATCCTCTAATTTTCTGGAAACAAGAACATAAAAAATCGTTGCAATAATAGTTAGCAATGTATAGAATAAAGTGTTTTTCATCACTTCTACCTCCTTACTAAAATGGTCGGAACTTTCCTTTTTTCAATACTAATCCAGGACCTCCAAGTAAAAATAAATAGCGGTCATCTATCACATGCTTCATTACTTTCGCTTGTAATCCATAAAGTTTATGACCATCGAATACTGTACCCATCGCTTCTGATCCACCAAGTGAAGCAACCGTTCCCTTATCATCAAAGGTGAATTCTCGTAATGTACCACCTTGAATCATTGTTTTAATATTATGAGCACAAACATCTGCTTCTTGAATCGCAATTTGAGCAGTTGGTGGATACGGACGACCGGTATCCTTGTTCATCACCCATGCGCAATCTCCAAGAATAAAGACATCATCATGTCCCGGTGCTCTTAACATCGTATCCACATTGACTTTTCCTTTTGTTAACTCAAAGCCTGATTCCCCGACAATGCGATTTGCCTGTACTCCACCAGTCCATACAAAGGTTCCGGCTTTGATTTCTTCCATATCGTCTCCAACAATGACCGCATCTTTTTTTACTTCCTTAATCATGGTTCCTAGCCTAAATTGGACTCCTCTAGCTTTAAGGGAGCGTTGTGCATATTCTAACAATTCTTCATCAAAATTTGGCAATATAGTAGGAGTTGCTTCAATATTAATGATTTTCACTTTTTTACGGGGAATATCATATTTCTTGCATAGTACCGGAATACGTTCGGCTAATTCCCCGACAAATTCTATTCCAGTAAAGCCGGCTCCGCCAACGATGATCGTTAATATATCATCACTAGGGTTATCTTCTGTTTTATATCTAGAAAATTGATATTCAATATGATCACGGATCATACGGCTTGTATCCACAGACTGTATAGAAAAAGCATGCTCATCCATTCCAGGAATGCCAAATGTCGCTTTTTCAAATCCTAATCCAATCACTAAGTAATCATAATCAAGTTCGCCATTTTGCAATAGAACCTTTTTTTCATCCGCTTTTATCCGTTCAACCGTATCTTGGACAAGATGAACTCGTTTCGTGTTAATCACATCAGAAATCATAATACGTGAACGATTGACATCTATTGTTCCTGCTGCCACTTCATGTAACCAGGTTGTTTGATAATGATAGTTGTGCTTGTTTACAAGAGTGATCTGTGCCTCATGTGGAGCTAGTTGTTGGATCAATCTTTTCGTTGTCATCATACCTGCATAGCCTGCACCTAATACCACAATATGTGGTGTCGTTGTCGACATAAAATTCATCCCTTCTCCAATAAATTAAATGATAACAAATATAGATTGTGTTACTAATTCAATTTATATGTATCATTTACCAATTATCTAAACTTAGTATAACAAATGGAAAAAATAACGTCTAATTATGTCCAAGGTTTCATTACTTGATCGATATTAGAAAAACTCGCATTCGCATGTCCCTTTAGCGGATGCGTTAAACTTTTCTTATACTTTAGTCTTCAAAATTCTCGCTTTGTCGCATTTCTTCCTGCAAAAATTTTATAATTTCCAAATGTAAAAAAGAGACTATTTGAGCCGTAGCCCAGAATAGTCTATGAGTAAAGTGTCCGTATTTCTGATCAATTAAATCATATCACCATCATGAATCATGCACATTTTTCTTTTTTTCTCTATCAATAAATGCCTTTATTTCGGTTATCGTATATCCTTGCTCTTTTGCTTTTAACAATAAGTAAACCCACTCGTAATCCATGTTTAATCCCTTGCTATTCAATTCTAATTCCTCCTAAAATACAAATCTGTATTCCAGGCAGCACAGCCATCCGTTTGCAGTTGTGCTTTAGGATCTGTAACTTTGCGTCCCTACCTTACGATAGGTTTGCCTTTTTCTGAGATAATTAATAGTAAATAGTACTTCTACTACAAAATGATAATTTCTAATAAAGTGAGAATTCACTAGCATCCAAACTATCGAGTAGGCCTGATTTAACCAAAAGTCTCTCCTCGATTTTCTTTATGTCTCAGCTTAAAGATAATAGTATCTAAAGTAGACTAAGGACATTCGGAACAATTGGATACTTTGTTCTCCACTCTCTTTATACCAGCACTAACCCATCAGTGAAGGTTGAAAAAACACGAATGGAACTCTCACTTTATTGACCTATATACTATTTGCTTCTCATGTGTAACATAATCATGATAACGGACACGATGATGTCTCCAATATTGGTTTTCTATTTATATTCATTACCAATATTAAAATTGTACACCCCTAGCTATTCAACAATCTCTTTTGCCTAAGTAGAGGAACTATCTTATATATATTCTATAAAAATTGGCAAAATCCTGCAAAAAAAACTGTTTTTTGAAAGAATTTATTTGCTATTTTACGTTCGTTGCTAGCCAAATCAGCTTCGACTAATTAGAATAGCACAAAGAATCGTGATAAAAGTTGCTAATTCCCTCACTTTTATTGGAATCCGTGCATATAATGATAAGACTAATCTAGTGAGGTGAGAATATGGGACGATATTATCGATATAAGTTACCTCCATGGGCACGAGAATGTATCATTGTTTGTCAGCGTTGCATTGTTCCGATTGTAATTTTCCAAGGTATTCGTACAATATTTATCCCCACGACATTCGATGTACTCCTTCTAGGTATTTTACTTTGTATTTTAATTGCCTTCCATTTGGAATGGATCTAATCCATCTCCACCTGCTGGATCGTCGAAAATAGGTCTTCTGAAAGCTGAATCGAGAACAAGAGCTTACGATATTCCTTCTCAAATCGAATCGATTCATATATAACTGTTTGTTTATTCGGGGTGTTGTGAGCTTTTAAGCAATGCATATATTTTTCCATAGATAATAATTGTAATGCTAGTTGACTTTTTTCCAGATCGCCAAATGGAATATATTGAAAATAAATGCGAAGTCCTTCCTTTAATTTGTTTATCTGACAATCATGGTATTGAAAGTTAAATAATAAAAAACTGATAAGATCATGTACAGGTGAAGCCATCTGAGCATGCTCCCAGTTCAAGAAATATGTTTGATTGTTTGTCATGATATAGTGGGTAGGGTCTAGGTTCCCATGACATAACACAATACTGGTCTTATCCGATTTTTCTAGAGCATCAAGATATACTTGCTGCCATTTCTCCGTTTCTTCTAATACCCATTCCATATCCCGATAATACATGCAAGCTTGTAATTCAACTGGTGACATAAAACGTTTTGCTTCAAATAAACGAATATATTGTAGTAGCTCATCACTATTTCGTTTCATTTCACTATGGAAATATGCTTGGTACTCTGCTTGATTTTGTTTTTGCTGATCTAATTCAATCAACTGCAATGTACTAGCATGTAATTTTCCCAATGCATGAAAAAAGGATGTCCACTCATCTGTTGGTCGCTCATGTGGAAATGATTCTACCCAAGGCATCAGATAAAAAATGGATTGTTGATTTGTAACAAAAGGATCTCCTGCTACAGTGAAAAAAACAGGAAGAAACCCAAGCACCTTTCGTTGATCGAGAAAATGATGTACCGCCTGCCAGTGACCAAGCTGTTGATCAGATAAAGAAGTATGTTTTAATGCGTAAATCCGATAATTTGTATGAATTTTAAAAACACGATCTGTCACTTTTTCCACTTTAGTTGGTTTTATTTGATATGCATCAAGAACGGGTTGAAGATCTATCACTTACATACACTCCTCATCATTAATAAATGTTAGGAAAACGAAAGTATCTGCCTCGTCCCATAGTGGGAGCCGAAGTTTTACAAATATTTTTAATAAAATATTATTCTTATAGTAAAAAAATCCCTTGCTTCAAAATGACCAAGGGATTTTTATCGTTATTCATCTGAAGTAATTGGAATATAAATGAGTTGTCCGGAGGTAACATCTTCATCTTCTAAATGATTCGTTCGCATGATCTGTCGTGGAGAGACATCATATCGCTCGGCAATAGTATGCATTTGGTCCTCTGGCTGTACAATATATAATTTCAATTTTGAATAGCTAGTAGCTTCCTCTTCTTCCGAGAAAATATTTAACAGATAAGAAGTATCATCCACGCCTTCTGATCTACCTTGAACATGTATCTTCTCTTCTTCTCTTTCGTCGTCCTCTAATGATTGTTCATCTTCCACTTCATATTCATCAACTACCTCTTCTTGCTCCACTTCTTCACGATGACTTTCTTCCCAAACATTTTCCTCATGAACTTCTTCACGTTCCATCACAGGTTCCTCACTCTCAGAAGTTGTTTCACTGCTCTCTGTCAATGGAATGACATTGTCTTCTTCCTGTTGAAGGTTTGCTTCTTGATTAACGGTGAACTGAAATTGCTCCTCTTCACGTAATGAATAGTCCGACTCCGCTTCAGCGTCATATCTAACTAACTCTTCCTCTGGGTCCCTTTCAACAATCACAGCTTCTTCTGTTAAACCATGAATCGCCAGAACAGCTTCCACATTTATCGATCCTGGTGAATTCAACACATAATCAAAATGGTCTACCTCCACTGCAACATCCTCCATGGAAGCAATTCTTTCCATCGGAATCGTTATATCCATTATAAATTTGTGAAAAAATTCGCAAGTCTCATCTGAAATTGGCTCCACCCGTTCTACCTTGTTACCTTGATATTCTAGTTCCTCCGCTCTAACCTCTTGTTGATCTGTCTGAATGTATTCACCTTTTAGTTCCATCACTCCACGAACAGACAAGCTTTCCCCTAATTCCTGAATAGAGATAACAGGCTCTAGCCCAATACCTAACATTTCCTTCATTAAAGGTTGATCTTGAAATGAGATTTTCTCATTAATATTGAATGTAAATACCTCACCCAACTCGGTTCCCCCTTCCATATACGATTAGCGAACTAGCTATCTCTCTTAAAATATATGAAGAAGGAATCGAGATTATGAAGAAGTTGATTGATCTTTTATATCTTGAATTTCCCTAAACGTCCATCCAAGTAAAGATAACCATGAAAAAGAGTTGTTCTAAAGTAAGTGGCCCTCCCTCGATAAGGCACCTTTTTTAAAACAACTCTTCATATAATCGTTATAATTTAGAAAATGCTTTTTCAGCAGCTTGAATAGTTTTTTCTATGTCTTCATCGGTATGTGCAGTGGAAAGGAACAAACCTTCGAATTGGGAAGGTGGTAGGAAGATTCCCTCTTCTGCCATTGTACGATAATAGCTTGCAAATTGATCGAGATCTGAACGAGAAGAAGTAGCATAATCAACAACTTGTTGATCAGCAAAAAACACGCCTACCATAGAGCCAGCTCGATTAATTTGAAGATTAAGCTTATATTTCTCCGCAGCTTCCTTGTAACCTGTCACAAGCCGGTCGACCTTCTGATTAATTGCTTTATAGGCATCCTTATCCATTGCCTTTAATGTTTCGAGGCCAGCTGTCATAGCAAGTGGGTTCCCTGAAAGAGTACCTGCCTGATAAATATCTCCAACAGGTGCAACGGACTCCATTATGTCACGCTTTCCACCATATGCACCTACCGGTAACCCTCCACCAATAACCTTTCCTAAACAGGTTAAATCAGGTGTCACACCAAAGTATCCCTGTGCACAATGAAATCCGACACGAAATCCTGTCATGACCTCATCAAAAATTAATAGACTGCCATTTTCTGTTGTTATTTTTCTCAATTCTTGAAGGAAATCGCCTTTCGGTGGAACGACTCCCATATTACCCGACACTGGCTCTACAATCACTGCCGCTATGTCCTTTCCAAATTCATTGAAGGCATATTTCAGACTTTCTATATCATTATAAGGGACTGTAATGGTATGTTTGGCAACACTTTCAGGCACTCCTGGACTATCTGGTAAGCCTAAGGTTGCCACACCAGAACCTGCTTTTATTAATAAAGAATCTCCATGGCCATGGTAATTACCTTCAAATTTCAAAATAATATTACGCCCTGTATAGCCTCGTGCTAATCGTAATGCACTCATGGTAGCTTCTGTTCCAGAATTAACCATTCGAACCATCTCGATAGATGGAACGCGATCAATTACTAACTGAGCTAATTCATTTTCTAACAGTGTTGGAGCACCGAAGCTAGTTCCTTTCTCTGCTACCTCCTTTAATTTTTGAACAACACCTTCATGAGCATGTCCTAGTATTAATGGACCCCAGCTTAGAACATAATCAATATATTCATTTCCATCAATGTCATAAATTTTGGAACCTTTACCGTGATCCATAAAAATCGGATTCATTCCCACTGATTTAAAAGCTCTAACAGGAGAATTTACACCACCAGGCATTAAATCTACTGCTTCTTTGTAAGCATCTACTGATTTTTGATTTTGTAGCATAATGAGGATCCCCTTTCATCTCTATTAGGATTTTTCTTGTAACCATTCTGCAACATCTTTTGCAAAATACGTAATGATAATATCTGCCCCTGCTCTTTTCATACTTGTTAATTTTTCTATGACAACCGCTTTTTCATCTATCCAGCCATTTAAACTAGCAGCCTTAATCATAGAATACTCTCCACTAACATTATAAGCCACGACAGGAACGGGATGGGCATTTCTCATTTCCCGAATAATATCCATATAGGACAAAGCCGGTTTTACGATAATAAAATCCGCTCCTTCTTCTATATCTGATTGTGCTTCACGCATCGCCTCAAGACGATTGGCAGGATCCATCTGATAGGTTTTTCGGTCGCCAAATTGTGGAGTACTATCTGCTGCATCACGAAATGGGCCATAGAATGCGGAGGCATATTTCACAGCATACGACATAATAGGTATCTCACAGAAACCTGCCTCATCTAAGCCTTTTCGTATCTCTGTTACAAAACCGTCCATCATGTTCGATGGTGCAATAATGTCCGCTCCTGCTTCTGCCTGAGTTACGGCTGTTTTTACATGTAACGGCAATGACTTATCGTTATCTACATCATGATCATGAATGACACCACAATGACCGTGAGAAGTATATTCACATAAACAGGTGTCTGCTATCACTAATAATTTATCTGTTTTTTGTTTAATTTGGCGAATGGCTTTCTGCACGATACCATGTGGATCATAAGCTCCAGAGCCAACTTCATCCTTCTCCTTTGGAATTCCAAATAAGAGAACAGCTGGTATGCCAAGCGTAAGAAGTTCATCTATTTCTTCATCTAAATAATCTAACGAAATTTGAAATACACCAGGCATCGAGCTTACTTCACTCTTTATTGTTTCACCTTCTACGATAAACAAGGGATATACTAGATCAGATGTATTTAACTTCGTTTCTCTTACTAATGATCTTAACGTAGCAGATTTACGTAATCTTCTATGGCGGTCAAATTCGTTCATAGTCATTCTTTTTTCGTCCTTTCGTTTTGGAGGTAAGCAACTAATTGCTCTACCATCGCCTCAATCGTATATTTCTGTGGATAAATAACATGTTGGAATCCTTGTTTCTTTAGCTCTGTTGCTGTTGTAAGTCCAATGGCAACAGCAAGTGTTTCCTTTTTCGTCTTTTCTAAGTAATAAGCATCAGCAAATTCGATAAAAGTCTTTACAGTTGAGGGACTCGTAAATAAACATGCATCCATTTCCTGCTTTAAAGCATACCTTAACTTTTTTCTTCCCGCATCATTTTTCATTGTACGATAAATAGCCACCTGTTGAAAGGAAACGTGATTTTTTTGTAGTAAATCCGGGATTTCATCTCTCGCACTTTCTCCACCGATCAATGCTATCTTTTGTTCTTTTCCGAATTTATTAATAAATTCTGGGACCATCACCGCACCACTATAAATGGATGGTTGAAAATGAACAGTATATCCATATTCCATAAGAGCGTGACTAGTTTTCACCCCGACGGCAGCTATTTTCTGACTAAAGGTTAAACCTAATTGTTTTCGGTAAGCTTCAAAAAAATAAACGGTATTAGCACTTGTAAAAAACAGCCAGTCAACCTGTTCTTGTATCTTTTTAAGAGCTTGTTCATTGTTTTTAGAGTATATCGGCTGAAACTGAAGTAAAGGTGCTAGAAATGGTTCTGCACCAGCGTGTTGAACAAGCTCAACTAATGGCTGAGCTTGTTTCTCCTCTCTTGTAATTAAAAGCTTTTTACCTTTAAGTGGTTTGCTCATTCCTTTTCATTCTTTTCTATCGCTTCATCTACTAGTTGTTGAGCACCCTTTGCCTTTAATCTCTCTGCAGCTTCTTTACCTACTTCAACTGGATCAATTCCTGTTACCACTTCTTTTAGAACTGTTTTGCCATCACTACTTGCTACTAAAGCGGTTAGATTAACCTCATCGTTGTCTAGATAAGCATATCCACCAATAGGGACTTGACATCCACCATTCAGTAAATGAAGAAAAGTTCTTTCTGCTGTTACCGTTTTTTCTGTATAGGAATGATTTATTTTTTTCAATAATTCAATAAGTTCCTGATCATCCTCCCGACATTCAATGGCAAGAGCACCTTGTCCTACTGCGGGCACACATACTTCTGGCTCCAAGAATTGGGTAACCATCTCTTCTCCCCACCCCATTCTCTTTAAGCCTGCCGCTGCTAGGATGATAGCATCAAAATTCTCTTCCTTTAATTTTCTCAATCTTGTCTCAATATTTCCTCTTATCCATTTAATTTCTAGATCAGGACGTTCCGCTAATATTTGTGATCCTCTTCGAAGACTACTTGTTCCCACTATAGAACCAGCTGGGAGATCTTCTAATCGGATATGGTCATTTGATATAAACGCATCTCGATGATCTTCTCGCATAGGAATGGATCCTATAATAAGCCCCTCTGGCATAACTGCTGGCATATCCTTCATACTATGAACAGCGAAATCAATTTCATGATCATACATTGCTTTTTCAATCTCTTTTACGAAAAGGCCTTTTCCACCGACCTTGGATAAAGTCACGTTTAAAATTTGGTCCCCTTTTGTTACAATTTTCTTTATTTCAAATGAAAATTGATCCCCAGTATATTTTTTCAATTGATCAATGACCCATTCAGATTGAGTCAAAGCAAGATTACTACGTCTAGATCCTACGACTATTTTTCGCATTTTATTACAACCTCTTTTCTGTCATTAAATATGAAAGTTAGATAAAGTAGTAAACAAGAAAAAGTTTACTAATAGTAGTAAAAAAGAAACTATGTTGACGAATAATATATTTTTCCCTCGATAGTTTCCTTTTGTACGCATATATAAATATAGCGCATAGATCAAAAAAACTAAAATGGAACCAATGGTCTTGCTATCCCCCCAATAGAATTCCGTTCCGGTCTTGTAAGCCCAAACGACCCCTAAAATGATCGACAACAATAGTAATGGTTCAGAAAGTACAATTAATTGAAACGACTTTTTTTCAAGTCCTTCTAGGTCACTTAATCTCTTTAACCATTTATAACCTTTTTTCCATTTTAGTAAACGGTATTGAGTAAAATAGAGTAGGGCAATGATAAACGATACCGTAAATAGTCCATAGGCTATTAACGCTAAAACGATATGGGCATAAAGCAATTCGTTTAACATGCTTGGAATTTGAGATGAATCGACGATTTGCAATGATCTTATTGTATGAATAACCATAACCAAAAAGCCGAAGACACTTATAAAAAACATAAATAAATCAAGATGAAAATATCGGTGTACAACTAATGAGAAAGTAACAATAATCCACACATAGGTATATAATCCATCATTGAATGTCCCAATAGGGAGCGATGATGTGCGAATCACTTCCTGTAACAAAAAGATGGTTTGAATAACCCAAACCATCGCAAGGAACCAGAAAGCAATCCGATTCGCTTTCTGGTTGTGATACAAAAAATCTATAAAATAAAAAATGACACTAATTCCATAAGCGAGCAACATGCCCTCTTGAATAAATCTTTCTGGAAACATAAAGGAATACCATCCTTTTAATGTGTAGAAACATTTTGTAATTTTTGGTATGACTTTTCATTATTTTTATCAAATGAAATTACCTTTTCTTCTTGTTCTGTCTTAGGAATCACTTTCTCTTCTAGATTAAATATTTTCGTAAATAAGGCAAGTGCTTCTTCTGAGTTTTTCTGTCCTGCTAATTCTTTCGCTTGAAGTATTGGCTGTTTTAACATTTGATTCACAATACTTTTTGTATGTTTATTTAACACTTTTCTCTCTCTATCAGTTAAATTTGGCATTTTTCGCTCAATGCTTTGCATTGTATCCTTCTGAATAGTAAGTGCTTGCTCTCGCAATGCTGTAATAATAGGAACAACTCCAAGCGTTTGTAGCCATGTACGGAAAGCGATTATCTCTTCTTCAATCCATATTTCAATCTCCTCAGCAGCTTCTTTTCTCGCTTCGAGATTAGCATCTACAACATTTTGTAAATCATCGATATCATATAAAAAGACATTATCTAATTGAGCAAGATCTGGATCTAAATCACGGGGAACGGCAATATCCACTAAGAATAACGGACGTCCCTTTCTTCTCTTTTCAATTTGTTGGTACGCCTCTTTTGAAATGATAAAATCATTGGATCCTGTTGAACTAATCACAATATCAGCATCTAATAGAATGTCATTTAATTGACTAGTCGGCTTTGCAACGCCATCAAACTGCTCTGCAAGCTGAGTTGCCTTTTCAATCGTCCGGTTCACAACCGTTACTTGCTTAACACCTGATCCATAAATATTTTTGGCTGCTAGCTCTCCCATTTTACCTGCACCTATGATAACCACACGTTTATCTGTAAGATCGGAGAATATTTTCTTCGCCAACTCTACCGCAGCATAGCTAACAGAAACAGCATTATCATTAATATTGGTTTCCCTTTGACTTCGCTTTCCAATGGTAATAGCTTGTTTAAATACTTCGTTTAGAATGGTACCAGTCATTTCAACTTCTTGAGCTTTTAGAAACATCTGTTTCACTTGGCCAAGAATCTGTGTCTCTCCCATAATCATCGATTCTAAGCCACAGCTAAGTCGAAATAAATGTTCCACTGCTGCTTCATTTTCATAAAAAACCAAGTGTGGAGTAAAAGACTCCTTATCCAAATCGAACCAATCTGCTAGAAATTGTTTAATGAAATGTCGCCCTGTATGAAGTTGATCAACGACTGCATAGATTTCCGTCCGATTACATGTAGAAATAATTACATTTTCCAAAATGCTTTTACGTCCCTTTAATTCTGTCATTGCTTCTACAAGTTGCTCTTCACGAAAAGCTAGCATTTCGCGCACTTCAACAGGAGCTGTTTTATAATTTATCCCTGCTGTTAAAATATGCACATTCATCTACCCCCAAAAAAAAGAAAAACAAACACCTATACACATATTGTTAGTATAACATGAATTTTTTATTAAATCGTGATGAAATTATGAACAGTGTTAGAATAAAGTATGTTAAAATATACTTTGTTTGTTCCATTCATCTCTTTTGTCAATAGTACTTTAACATAACCAAGACATATAAGCAAGAAATTAATCTAAATTAATAATTATTTTAATCTAGGAGCGATTTAGTTGAAAAAGAATGGCTTAGTTGCATATTTGTTTATTGGAATAGGTATTTTCTTTTTATTAAGAGAACTAAAATTACCTATCCTTACTGATTTTTATTCTTGGCCAACCTTACTCATATTACTTGGAGCTGCTTTCCTAATTTATTCCTTTCGAGCAAAGGATTTTAGTAGTGTGGTACCTGGTGTCATATTATTAGGCCTTGGAATTCACTTCCATGGTTTGAATCACTATCCGTTTTGGATTGACCACTGGGGCGTTTACCCTTTTATTATTTCGATCGCGTTTCTTATCCGATATTTTAAAACAAAAACAGGGCTTTTACCTGGTTTAATTCTATTAGCCATTGCGGTATTTGCCGTGTATGTGGACAATAAGCCGAGTTGGTTTAGCTGGATTCATGAAGGTATGGTGTTTATCGAAAGATTTTGGCCATTATTATTAATTACTATCGGTATTTATATGCTATGGAGAAAAAAATAAATCGCCGTATAATCAAAAGAAAAAGACGAACGATTTGATAACGTTCGTCTTTTTTATGTACGCTATTATAATTATGTTCCACACGCATTATTTAGCGTTATTTGAAACTTTATCAATGAAGAAACTCCTTATCTATCTATAGTTATAGATATTGTTCAAGGTAATGCCAGACATCTTCTTTACCTTCACCCGTTTCTGAAGAAAAAGGGATCACCGTGTCTTCTGGATCTAAGTCTAGTGTTTGAATCACCTGCTCGAGGTGAGCACTTTTTTTGTTTTTTGGAATCTTATCTAACTTTGTAGCAACCACTAGAACTGGAAGCTGGTAATGTTTTAAAAATTCATACATCATTACATCATCATCAGTAGGCTTATGTCTGATATCTATAATTAAAGTAGCTAACTTCAATGTATCTCTAAGGGCAAAATATTCCTCCATCATTTTGCCCCATTTTTCACGTTCTTTTTTCGAAACCTTTGCATAACCATAGCCTGGTACATCTACGAAATAAAACTTCTCGTTAATCCGATAAAAGTTTAATGTTTGAGTTTTCCCTGGCTTGGAAGAAGTTCTAGCTAAATTTTTACGATGAATTAAGCGATTAATAAAGGATGATTTTCCAACATTTGACCTCCCTGCCAATGCAATTTCAGACAGTCGATCCTGTGGATATTGTTTTGGTGAAACGGCACTGATGACTATTTCTGCTTTATTTACCTTCATTGTTCCCCTCCAGTAGTGCATATTCAAGCACTGTATCAAGATGGTCTACTGGAATAAAAGTAAGTTCCTGACGAACACTTTCTGGTATGTCCTCTAAATCCTTCTCATTATCCTTCGGAATAATAATCGTTTTGATACCTGCACGATGAGCACTTAAAGATTTTTCCTTGAGACCACCAATTGGTAATACTCTACCTCTTAACGTGATTTCTCCTGTCATTCCTACCTCTTTACGCACCGCTCTTCCAGTCAATGCAGAAACTAACGCAGTCGCCATCGTAATACCTGCTGAAGGTCCATCCTTTGGAGTTGCCCCCTCTGGAACATGGATATGAATATCTTTTTTCTCATGGAATTTCGGATCAATATTTAACTCATCTGCCTTTGAACGAATATAGCTAAATGCCGCTTGTGCAGATTCCTTCATAACGTCACCAAGCTTACCAGTTAACGTTAGTTTTCCTTTTCCTTCTGAAAGGCTAACCTCTATTGACAAAATATCGCCACCAGCAGAAGTATAGGCAAGACCTGTTGCAGCACCTACTTGATCCTCTACTTCCATTAATCCATATCGGAATTTCGGTTTTCCCAAAATACCCTCAAGCTGCTTTCCTGTCACAATAACTCGCTGTTTTTTCTTTGACACAATAATCTTAGCAGCTTTGCGGCAAACTGATGCCAATTGCCGTTCTAATCCACGGACTCCTGCTTCTCTCGTATATAAGCGAATCAACTTAAGCAAAGCATCATCTCTTAGTTGGATATTGCCTTTTTTCAGACCATTCTCTTTGATTTGTTTTGGCAATAAATGTTCTTTTGCTATATACATTTTCTCTAGCTCCGTATATCCAGCTATGGAGATAATCTCCATTCGATCTAATAATGGTCGTGGTATTGTCGATAGGTTATTTGCTGTTGCAATAAACATAACCTTAGACAGATCGTAGGTTTCTTCTAGGTAATGATCACTAAACGTATGATTTTGTTCTGGATCTAATACTTCTAGCATCGCAGCAGAAGGGTCGCCTCGAAAATCATTAGACATTTTATCAATTTCGTCTAATAAAAAGACCGGATTAATCGTATTGGCTTTTTTCATTCCTTGAATAATTCTACCTGGCATTGCACCGACATATGTTCTTCTATGCCCACGAATTTCAGCCTCGTCACGCACACCACCTAAAGAAATTCGAACAAAATGACGATCAATCGCTCGCGCAATGGAACGAGCTAAAGAGGTTTTTCCTACTCCTGGTGGGCCTACAAGACATAAAATGGGACCTTTTAATGAATTCGTCAGCTGTTGAACAGCTAAATACTCGAGCACTCTTTCCTTTACCTTTTCTAAACCATAATGATCCTCATCTAATATTTTTTCAGCATTATTAATTTCTAAATTGTCTTCCGTTTCTTCGTTCCAGGGAAGTGCGAGAATCCATTCAATATACGTACGGATAACCGAACTTTCTGCTGAGCTTTGAGGAATTCGTTCATAACGATCTAACTCTTTAAGTGCTACCTTTTCCACTCTATCTGGTAACTCCTTTTCCTCGAGCTGCTTTTTTAAATTAGCAATTTCACCAGTTTTCCCATCCTTGTCGCCGAGCTCCTTCTGAATAGCTTTCATTTGTTCTCGTAAATAATATTCCTTTTGCGTATCTTCCATAGATTTTTTGACACGTTGCCCGATTTTTCGCTCTAATTCCAATACTTCTTTCTCATTAGAGATAATATCTAATAATTTTTTTAAACGTTCTTTTACACCAACAGTTTCTAAAAGGAGCTGTTTATCAGACATTTTTAGGGTTATATGGGATGCAACCATATCTGAAAATTGCGCTGGCTCTTCAATATCGAGTACTGTTGCCAACGTTTCTTTACTAATTTTTTTCGAAATTCGTGTGTAATGTTCAAATTGTTCGAGTAGTGTACGCATGAATGCATCCTCTTCTACTGGATCAACATGGACGTCCTCAAGTTTTACAATTTCAACAAAGAATTGTTTTTCCTCTTGAATAAAAGATTCAATTTTAGCACGATAAAGTCCTTCTACTAGGACACGCATGGTTCCATTAGGTAACTTTAACATTTGATTTACTTTTGCTACTGTACCAATAGTATATATATCATCTTTCTTAGGTTCGTCTATGGCACTTTCCTTTTGGGCGGCTAAAAGAATTTTCTGATCATTCATCATTGCCTTTTCTAATGATTGAATCGATTTCTCTCGGCCAACATCCAAATGAATAACCATGCTAGGAAATACAATTAATCCCCTTAGTGGTAATAAAGGTATATGTAAAAAGTTCTTCTCTGTCATTTGGCACCTCCGTCAAAATTACTAGATGTCGATTAAGAGTAATGTTAGCTTGTATGCCAATATTGTTAGCAATAGCTTGTCCCTCTATCGTTATCTTTCCCTAGTTCAACCTCTCTATTGTACTTAGTTTAAAGAAAATAAGGGTTTTTGTAAATCTTTATGTATATCCTCCATAAAAATAATCGTTCTTATTTTCTATTAGAAAAACTTGCATTCACTCACCTTTAGAGAATGCCTAGTTTTGCTTATACTTGGTACCTTAAAATTTCAGCTACGTCGAACTTCTGCTGTGTAGAAATTTTCTCTAACTTATAAAATAAAATTACCTTGTCTGAGATAGTTTTTCCTATCTTCCAGGAACTTATGCTCAAACAAAAATCCCTTGTTCACTGAGACAAGGGATTTTTGATTCCTACTATGCACTTTCCTTTGGTGATTGCTTATCTTGATCAATTACAGAACCGTCTTCGTGAATGAGCTTCGGATTACCTTCATTAGCTACTGTCTCCTTTGTGATGACGCATTTCTTAATATCATCACGTGAAGGGAGATCAAACATCACTTCTAGCATGATCCCTTCTAATATAGAGCGTAATCCACGTGCCCCCGTCTTACGTTCAATAGCTTTCTTCGCTACTTCTTCTAAGGCACCTTCTTCAAACTCTAATTCTACACCGTCGATTTCAAACAGCTTATTATATTGTTTTACTAATGCATTTTTTGGTTTGGTCAGGATTTCTACTAATGCAGCTTCATCTAATGGTTCTAAGCTTCCAATAACCGGAAGACGTCCTATAAATTCTGGAATTAATCCAAAACGTAATAAATCCTCTGGAAGAACCTTCGATAGAAGTGTAGCTTTATCTAATTCTTGATTATCAGCATCTGCTCCGAAGCCGATAACTTTCTTGCCTAGACGACGTTTGATAATTTGTTCAATCCCATCAAATGCGCCACCACATATGAATAAAATATTGGTCGTATCAATCTGAATAAATTCTTGATGTGGATGCTTTCTACCACCTTGAGGTGGGACACTTGCCACCGTACCTTCCAAAATCTTAAGTAATGCCTGCTGTACACCTTCTCCAGACACATCTCGAGTAATGGATGGATTTTCTGACTTACGCGCCACTTTATCAATCTCATCAATGTAAATAATGCCTTTTTCTGCCTTTTCCACATCGTAATCTGCAGCTTGAATCAGTTTTAATAAAATATTCTCTACATCTTCCCCAACATAGCCTGCCTCCGTAAGAGAAGTAGCGTCAGCAATAGCAAACGGAACATTTAAAATACGGGCCAATGTTTGAGCAAGTAATGTTTTACCACTACCTGTTGGTCCAATCATCGCAATATTACTTTTAGCTAATTCCACATCATCTTTCGATTTCGGAGAATTAATACGTTTATAATGATTATAGACAGCTACGGATAAATTCTTTTTTGCTTTCTCCTGCCCGATTACATAATCATCTAAAATATCACAAATCTCTTGAGGCTTCGGAATGTCCTTATATTCAACTTCTTCATCTACCCCTAATTCTTCCTCTACAATTTCCGTACATAATTCGATACATTCATCACATATATAAACACCTGGTCCTGCGACAAGCTTACGAACCTGGTCTTGACTTTTCCCACAGAATGAGCACTTTAATTGACCTTTTTCTTCATTAAACTTATACATGCCCTTCACCCCTTATCCAAAAAATATCATTTCTTTCCTGAAATGCAAAGTTTTTAATTACTTTAGCCAATCATATCAAATTGTAAGCAAATTAAAAAGTAAAACACTTTCTAGCTGATCCCTTGCCCATTAATATGGGAGCGGAGACCTTCTACTATACATACCATATTTATATGCCGTTCAATCGTACCAGTTATTCTTACTGATTACAAACCGTATGTTCTTATGTATGGTGATGAAGTATTGTCTATAGTATATGTAAAAAAGTCGTTATGTATATCACAAAAAGTAAATTCCTTATAATGGAGAGAAAACAAGGCGCGACTTCGCACCTTGTTTTCTGTTTTTATCTATACTATCAGAAATTATAAGATTTTTATTTGTGAATAGTATAAGAAAAACTTGGAACTCGCTATTAAACGAGGCGAATGCCAAGTTTTTCTATGTTATATTATTTTGTCTTACTATTTTCCACAAGTACATCAATCGCTTTTTTGAATTTCAAATCGTCTTTTAGTCCTTGTGTATTTCCACCAAGTGCTTGTTTGATTTGGTCTAATTCCATATTGTACATAGAAGCCATAGATTCTAACTCTTTTTCAATATCTTCTTCCGTTACTTCTACATTCTCTGCATTCGCTATAGCTTCAAGGGTTAAGTTCGTTTTCACACGTTTTTCAGCATCTTCTTTCATTTGCTCTTTTAACGCATCTTCGTCTTGACCAGAGAATTGGAAGTACATATCTAGTGTCATGCCTTGCATTTGTAATCTTTGTTCAAATTCTTGAAGCATACGATCTAATTCAGAGTTGACCATAGCTTCTGGAATTTCAACTTCTGCATTATCAGAAGCTTGTTGAATTAATGCTTCCCTTTTATTGTTTTCCACTTCATTTTCTTTTTGCTCCTGTAGACGTTTCTTAGTCTTCTCTTTTAACTCATCAAGAGATTCCACTTCGTCATCTACATCTTTAGCAAATTCATCATCAAGCTCAGGTAATTCTTTAGCCTTAATTTCATGAATTTTCACTTTGAAAGTTGCTTCTTTTCCAGCAAGGTCTTCTGCATGATATTCTTCTGGGAAAGTAACCTGTACTTCTACATCCTCACCTGCTTTTTTACCAACTAGTTGCTCTTCAAAACCTGGTATGAAAGAACCAGATCCGATTTCAAGAGAATGATTTTCGCCTTTACCACCCTCAAATGCTTCACCATCAACAAAACCTTCAAAGTCAATAACAGCTGTGTCACCGTCTTCGACTGTACCTTCTTCTTTAACAACTAGTTCTGCTTGCTGTTCTTGTTGCTGTTTTAAATCATTTTCGACATCTTCATCTGTAATTTCTGTACTTTCTTCCTCTACTTCTAGGCCTTTATAATCTCCTAGTTCAACTTCTGGCTTTACTGTTACTTTAGCTGTAAAAATAAGATTTTTCCCTTTTTCAATCTGCTCGATATCTACTTCTGGTTGATCCACAGGCTCGATTCCAGTTTCTTCGATCGCATTTGTATATTCACCAGGTAAGATAATATCTACTGCATCTTGATAAAGAGATTCGACACCAAAGCGTTTCTCAAATAAACCTCTAGGCATTTTCCCTTTACGGAAACCAGGGACTTGTACTTGTTTTACAACCTTTTTAAAAGCTTGATCTAAGGCACTATCAAATTTATCTGCATCAACTTCGACAGTTAATACACCGACATTACCTTCTTGTTTCTCCCATTTAGCTGTCATGTAAATTTCCCTCCAACAAATAAATCTGTATATTTGACGTTCATTCAATATACCATCATATAATAGACCGAACGCAAATCGCAACCATCTTATTATAACATAATTGCATTTTCTTTCAATAATAATAATGTATCCGCATGATTTTTGCAATGAAATGGCCACTGCTATTCTCCCTGTCCCTAGGGGGGACAATTTCCATATTATTAGAACATACAGTTACCGTTCCGAAAGTGATGACTATAGACAAGTAATTAGGAGTTTCACGTGTAGTTGAAGAAGTAATCCGCTTTTTCGACTACCCAGTTCGACTATATTAATGTTTCTTTAATTATTATTTGGCGTCAAATGATTCACTTGATTATAATCATGGATTTGCCATTTTTCTTGAATGTATTCAATATTACTTATGCAAGCATTTAGAAGCCTTGTTTTACCTGCTCCGATCTCACCTTCTGAGAACATGGATAAAATAGTATTAATCACTCCACCGTGTGCCACTAACAATATCTTTTTTCCAGCATATCGTTCAATTATATGATCAATTCCTACCATAACTCGTTTATTTAAAGCATTACGGGATTCTATGTTTGGATACTTACTGTCAGGATAACGATTATTCCTCTCTTCGAACGTCATTCCTTCTGCGTCTCCAAACGATCGTTCCGAGAACTCTGCCATCACAATATGTTCGATATTCAAACCTTGATTAATAATCTCCGCTGTTGACTTAGCCCGTTTTAATGGACTTGAAATAATAAGATCCCAATCAAATTCTTGTAAATAACTTCGGCATTCTTCTGCTTGCTTGATTCCATTCTGATTTAGTGGTATATCTGTTTTTCCCTGTAATTTCCCCTGTGCATTCCAATCTGTTTCCCCATGTCTTACTAAACAAACGGAAGTCATCTCAATTACCCCTTTCTTTTCCTTGCGATAAATGTAATTGCCTTTGTTTTTAATATAACCTCTCTTTCTTCTCTTTTGATGAGATATTCCTGTGGTCTCACTATTTGTTTGAGCCATTTCCAATCATGAAAATGCTTTTTAAGCTTTTCGATTATTTCTTTGGTAGAAAGATTCAGTTCAATAAATGCTTCAAGCTTCTTGCCAGTCTCACGATCAATTTCTTGTACTTCTGAATTTATAATGATCCCATTTATTCCACCGATTTCCGTTCCTTCCGCCACATGATCAAGAACTTGGTCTAGCATGGGTTCATTACTTATGTGCTCTAAACTAGAAACAGCTAGGATAAGATCATAAGTATCTTGAAAGATTTTATAATTATCGATGTCGGCTTTTACCGGAATAATTTCCTGTTCAACATCATGTTGTTTACTATTATTTCTCAAGTGATTGATAGCAGAATCTAGTAAATCGACACAAACCACTTTCACTCCATTTTTCTTTAGAGCTTTTGCGATTGGTATACTGTTTCTCCCTACACCTGCACCTAAATCTAAAATTTTCAAGTTCTCCTTGTCTTCCAAAAGCGGTATTAGATCCATTAAAGATTTACAGGCTTATGTAACCAGAACCCTTGTTCAAATAATTGATAGCTTTCATAACATTCATCATGATGTTTCCTCTCCTGTTCACGGATAACCTTAATATTGTCCAAGCTTACTCCCTCCGTTAATAATCTCTTGTTTTGCTACACCGAATGTTCGACGACTTAGCATATTTTGAATTTTGGCAACACTTTCATCTGGATTCAAAATAGATGTATTAATTTCTAAATCATATATCCCAGGCTCGTGAACAAACTTTTGCCACTTCTCTACTGGCTCAGGTACTTCGCCGTTTTCATCATATCCCTTACCCCATGTTTTGATTCTTCTATTCATAAGCTCATCCATTTGACAAAAAACTCCTACGAAAGCAACAGGATGATTTTCTAGGATTTTCATACATCTAGGAAGTAGGTTTAGTGGCTTCCGATAAAAATTATGATGACCTACATCAACCACAACATTCAAGCCAGTTCGACTAAAGCTAGCAATAGAATGGTACAAAGATAGATACATTTTTTCTACAATAGGCTCTAAATCAGGTCTCTCTCCACCAGGCCTTAATCCAATTCCCGGCTGATATTGCTTTGGAGTCATATTCATCATTTGGTCGACTCCGAAATTCATCCAAATACCGCCCAATTGCTCCTGGATTTTAGTAGCCATCGTAGACTTACCAGATCGAGGCGGACCATTAAGGATTACTATCTTACCTAATTCATGCTCACTAGTCATACACTTCCTCCTCTTCATTTTTTTGAAACCTAACCCATTTATAAATCGTATACTATATATAGACATTTGGAGGTAGATTTCATGAAAAATCCCTTTGCTAAAGCATCACTTAAACAACTAGAAGAATTAACGCAAGCAAAAACCTTTCAGACAGATAAAGATATAAAAATTCTGGAGAAAATGGACCAACTTTCTGAAACTTGTGACCATTGTCAAAATTATTTAATAGCATTCGAGAAAACATTGGATAAAATAAGTGACGAGGAAGGCGAAAAACAAACTGAAGCAATAAACGCTTATCATTCCCTCGTTAAGAAAATTACTTCTCATTTAACAAAAAAGCATAAAATAGTGAAAAAAGGATATTATTTGTCTCTTTATATGCCTCTTGGAACAAGTTTAGGTGTAGTATTTGGGTTACTTTTATTCGATAATCTTGCTTTAGGTATTCCAATTGGTGTAGGACTAGGACTAGCGATTGGAAGTCTGTTGGATGAGGACGCAAAAAAGAAAGGATTAACTATATAACGATTGATGCTTGTCGAACTGTTTTGACAAGCATCAATCATTTTTATACATCTAAGATGGAACCATATAGCGCTTCAGATAAATCAATCATTTTTATGTATTCTTCCTTCATTCGTTCCCCCTGTAGCACAGACTGAGCATCAAAAACTTCTAAGCTTCTATCCACATAGTATTCTAATGCTTCCGCAAGCAACTGATAATTTTCTTCTTGTGGTAAAAAAGGGACATATACATAAGTAAAACGTTCAAGAATAAATTGGATCATTTGAAAATTTGTTGGTTCATTCTGTTCGATCTCTTCTAAGTACTGGTACACTCCATCATAGAATTTTTGTAAATTAAAAATGGTTGCGTTATGTATTGGAATGGTATCTTTGACCTGAAATTTTTCTATTTCGATATGATCGGTTATATCGGCTTTTCGATAAAATTCTAAAATTGCTGTTTTGACTACGGGATGGATATCACTTGTTACTAACATTTCCCTAAGAAGTGGAATATCTTCACGAATATTCAATGACACTAGCCTTTTAATCATATACCATTGTTGCCTATCGTTTTTTGCGTCAATTGCCTCATTTAATACTTTTAGCACTTCTTGATAGGATTTCTTGTCCTCTTGTTGCTGTAGTTCTTTACTTAATTGATACATTTGCTTTAATTGTTCTTCCATTGCTTCGGTTATGATCCCTTCATGGAGGGCATTTTCAATTAAGTACATTACTTCTTTATATTTACTTGCTTGAAATAATAAGGTTGCGTAAATATGTACATAAGATGCGTAATAGTCGTCCTTCTCAGCAATTAATTGTTCACACAACGACTCAACTTCTTCATCCATATTCAATTCCATCATACAAATCAGTTTTCCTGTGAGTACTTCATGTGAGTGAACGCCGTTTTCTGTTAACTGGTGAAAGTAATCATAAGCTTTTTTGTAATCATTTTCTTGCATGGCTGATTTTGCTTTGCCTTCAAGATCGTCCTTCCACTTTGGAAATATTATAAGATTTTCCTCTTTCATCCTTTCACCTACCTTTCGGTTACTTCTATTATATGGTGTATCGGGTTAAGTAACAAGTTTTGTTAGCTTTGATATTAGTTTGAACAAGCTCACATTTTTTACACTATCGGTATAGAAAAAATTTGATGGCTAACAGTTTGACATAATAGAAGCTCTCATATAAATGTTTAGCTATATATTCCCAATAAAAATTATTTCAAAACAAGTCAATTATACTATCCAAAAGAAGGTATAGCCCTGAACTACAAAGTAGAATATATGTAGTTATTCGAAATATCTTCTCTGTAAATAGAGTGAATAAATAATTACCTAAAAGCAGTCCAAGTATAACGACAGGTATCACAAATAAGCTTGATTCCCATATTAGTTTGCTAGTCCCAGCAAAAGTAATTTGAGTTAGAAGACTAACGAAATATATGAATAAGTAAAAAGCAAGTGTTGTAGCTCTTAATTTTTCTTTTTTTGTAGCTGTCCCTGTAAAATAAAGTAATAATGGTGGTCCTGGCATTCCAATACTTGTGGTTAAAACTCCTGATAACCCCCCAATAATATAATCTCTAAATGGTGTTGCTTTGATTTTAAATTTCACTATTAATAATAAGGTTAAGAACAAAAGTAGGCAACTTACACTTAATTTAAAAATGCTCAGGTTCATGATTAAAAAAATCACGATACCAAGTGGTATACCAAACAAACTTCCTAGTGTAAATCTTTTAAAAAGTTGGAAATCGACTTCACTTCTAATTTTCCACATTAAAGCTAAAGAGATAATTAAAGATAAAATAATATTGATTTGGATCGCTTCTTGTGGCCGAAATAAGTACAATAAAAAAGGGGTTGCCATAATGGAAAAACCAAAACCAGTGCTCGTTTGTAGAATCGATGCTACCAAAATAATTACCATAAAAATAAACAAAGCATCCAAAGAGTCTCCTCCTAGCAGTAATGTTGTAAGTAAATCTTTTTAATAAACCTAGAAAAGATTCGAGCTCCCGTCAAATCACTTTGAAGAAATTTTATAATTATTTAAAGCATTAGATTATTCTACTATAGCATAAAGAAAACATCTTCTTAACCTTGTTTCAACTATATTAATACGGATGCAGCTATTCACTATAATAAGAACGTAAACTTTTTACCAAATAATGAAGGATAATGTTGTTTAATAGCATATCTTGAAGCTTTCTTTTCAGCCATATGTGCAAAAAAATTAAATCTAAAATCAAAGCAATCTAGAAGAAATCTACAACCAATTATTTGCTACGATAAGAACAGTAAGTTTGAATTAATAATAGGAGGTCTTGGAATGGGAACAAATAAACCAGTAACGATGACAGTTGAAACGACAGTTCATGCTCCTATTGGAAAGTGTGGGAGTATTGAACGAAGCCAGAGCACATAACAAAGTGGTATTTTGCTACTGATGATTAGCATGCACCAAACGCCGAAAATGATTTAAGGGTTGGAGGAAAATGCGTTACCAGAATGGAAGCAAAAGACGGGAGTTTGGGTTTTGATATTAGTGGGGTTTAAGCTGAATTGAGAAAAAATGAAATTATCGGATTTACTCTTGATGATGGACGAAAAGATACTGTAACTTTTATTGACCATGAAAACGAGACTAGGATTACGGAAGCTTTTGAAGCAGAGGACACTAATGAAATCGCAATGCCAAAAAAGGATGGCAAGCAATTGTAGACAATTTCAGAAAATATATTGATTATTCTAACTAACTGTTAGAAGTCTTGCACGGTAATATTCTTTTTTACTAAATACGAAACTTATAATCTGTCTCATTATTTTCTTCTGGAGCACCCATACAGTGCCTCCTTTTTTAGATTAACAAGCTGTTTACTGCAATTCATAATATAGTTATTTTATAATCCTAATTCAGTATTTATCGCTGTGACTTTTTTTAATATTGATTTTTTCGATAAAATGGTCGAAAACCATCTTGTGTTCTCCAATCCTCAATAAACCACTCTATTAGTTATTCATAAAGTTGTTTGTTTTAAATGGTCATACTCATTGTAATGGTTCTATTTTTGAATCCTAATTTTTCATAAAGTTTATTCGCTTGATTTCCTGCATATACACTTAAACGAACCTCTGAATATCCATCTTGTTTAAAATGGTCGATACCAGTTTCCATCAATTGTTTTGAAATTCCATTTCCCCTAAATTCATCTAACACATATAATTCATAAATAAATCCACATATCTTTTCAGTAAATTGGTCTTTACTTGTTCCTATAAGAATCCAACCCATTAGATTATTGCCTTCAGTTGCTATCAAATAATAGCTTCCTTTCTTCAATAATGGTTCAACAAGTTGTTTGACTTTTTCATCTGACGGATTTGCCTCGCCTAATGTACCATCGAATAATGCTTGTGGTGCAAGTGATAAAATCTTTTTATATTCCGAATCATTAGGTTTTCTAATTTCCATAAATGGAGTTCTCCTCTCCCAATATCTATAAGCCCATTGCCCGTTAATAACCTTTTTTCAGCACCACATTCAGTATAGAGCCCCAAATTATTATGTTCTTTTGGTACTTTTTATTTTAAGAAAAAACCGCTATAAACATTGATATAACAACATTTACAGCGGTTTTCGCATTTTTATTTTCTTACTTATTCTTACGTGGTAACGTCCCAGGAGAGATTCGAACTCCCGACCCACAGCTTAGAAGGCTGTTGCTCTATCCTGCTGAGCTACTGGGACAT
>JACYYJ010012876.1_pt1 | contig 36157 bp, 64 predicted proteins | sample 8236861 | NCBI WGS metagenome assembly JACYYJ01 (sample SAMN14103086, study PRJNA606662) | landfill metagenome | isolation source: landfill solid waste | place: India:New Delhi, Okhla landfill site | collected 2017-11-05
CACGGAGATAGACGTGAGCGAGGCAAAGACGGAAGACAAGATCAAGGTCGAGACGTTCGTGAACCCCGACCAGATCCAGGAGGATCTGCAGTTCACACCCGAGACCTTGACCGATGCGATGATGCGCCAGGCGTCGCTGTACGCCCACTACGCAGTGTTGTCGGCACGCGCCAGCCGGCAGGTCGATCGGCTCAAGACCAATCTCGATCTCGCCCGGGCGAAGGTCGACCAGCGCGTGCGTGATCGCTTCCTCGAAGAGGAGAAGAAGATCACCGAAGTCGCTGTGGAGAAAGAGGTTTCCCGGCATCCGACCATCGTTGCGATCTCGCGGGCGATCAACGAAGCCCGCATGGTCGAGAAGGTCATCAACGGCGCCCTCGAGGCGTTCAAGCAGCGTCGCGACATGCTGATCCAGATCGGCGTCACCATGCGCGAGGAAGCCAAGGGCGCCGTCTACGTGAAGGAACAGGAGGCCGCTCGCGAGGACAACGAAGCGCGTATGCGCGAGCGTCGCGAGAAGGTCGTTCAGAACATGAAGGAGCGTGCTGCCGCGTAAGCGTCAGCCACCCCTTTCCGTGTGAATTTCAGTCATAGGTGATGTATAATATCTATGTCTGATCGGCCCTGACGGGCATCGGCAACTACACAACCGAAAGAGAGCAAAAGCATCATGGCATCTATCCTCGACATGGTTCGCGCGAAGAAGGCGCAGATTCAGGCTTCCAGCGGTCGTCGCGAGAAGACGCATAAGCCGCAGCCTGGTAAGAACCGCTACCGCATTCTCCCCGGCTGGCGGAAAGACGACAGCAACGGCCCGAAGGAACAGTTCTACCGGGACTTTGCGCAGCACTTCATCAAGAACGAAGCCGGCGAGATCCAGGCTGTCGTGCCTTCGATGGAAGTGATTTACGGCAAGGAAGATCCGTTCGCCGACAAGCTGCGCGAGATCATTTCGCGCTGCACCGACGACGACGAGCTCAAGCGCCTGAAGGAAATGCAGGCGAAGGGGCGCGTGCTGCTGAACGCCCTGCACCTCGACGGTGAAGACCCGACCACCCCGGTTCCGCTCGATCTGACCCCGACCACCTTCGAGAAGGTGCTGGAACTGATCGAGGAGCACGGCGAAGAGATGCTCGACCTCGAGAATGGCGTCGATATCATCATCACGCGCTCGGGTAAGGGCCTCAACACCGAGTATTCGGTGATGGCGGCTGCGAAGTCCAAGCCGGTCGACAAGGCCGTCATGTCGAAGATCATCGACCTCGACGCCTATGTGAACCAGGAGTACGAGTCCTCCGCGAAGAAGGCGATCGCCTCGCTGCGTGCCCAGGGTTACTCGATGGGTGCCCTCGCCATGACCCCGAGCGTCGCAGGCGCCCTCACCGGCCCCGCGAGCGACTTCAACGGCATCACCCCGCCCGAAGAGGCGGCTGCGCCAATCATCGAAGCCGAGCCTGTTGAAGAGACCCCTGCCCCGGCCACCAAGGCTGCCCCGGCAGAGCCCGTCTCGAAGGATGACGAGTTCAACGATGATCTCGGCGAGGACGATATCGAGAAGCTCCTGGGCGGTCTCGACGACGACTGATCGCCGGCGACACGGCGTCTGAGCCATGTGGCGGGCCTGAGTGCCCGCCACCTCTTTCTCTGACATAGCAGGAGTTCCAATGGCCGACGCACTGCTCGTCGACTTCAACAACATTGGCTTCGCTGCGCATAATTCACCAAAGCTGATCGCTGGCGATCTCGAGACTCAGGCGGTCTTCAATTCCCTACGCATGCTGCGCGGTGCGTTGCGAACCTACAGGGGCTTCACGCCGATCGTTCTGTGGGACGGGCGCTCCTGGCGGCACAAGGTGCTCGATACCTACAAGAGCAATCGTGACGACACGCCCGAGAAGCGAGCGCATCGCGACGCTTACAAGGCGCAGAAGCCGTACATCATCAAGAGCCTCAAGGCACTCGGCGTGCCGCAGATGATGGCGCTCAATCTCGAAGCTGACGACCTCGCCGGCATGCTGACGGGCAAGCTGCTCAAGGGAGGTCATACCGTCGTGCTGCTGTCGGGCGACACGGACTGGCTGCAGCTCGTCCAGGCCGGTGTCATCTGGCACGACCCGATCAACGATCGGATCGTCAATCACCGCAACTTCGAGACCTTCACCGAGCTACCTTCGCCACGCGCTTATCTCGAGGCGAAGGCGCTGATCGGCGATGAGTCCGACAAGATCACCGGCATAGACGGGCTTGGCAAGAAGGCAGCCGAACGTCTCATAGGGGCGTTCGGATCGGTTCAGGGGTTCTTCGACGCAGCCGCTGCACCAGACTTCTTCGACAAGAAGAAGGGCGCCCTCCCTGCGGAGCTCAGCCGCTTCCGCAAGAAACTGATCGCGTTCGCCACGCCGGAAGGTAAGGCGATCTTCGATCGTAACATAGACCTCATGGATCTTCGGAGCCCGCTCATTCCGAAGCCCGAGCGCCTCACCCGAACCGTTCAGAAGCTCGACATTCCTGCATTCCGCGAGGTCTGCGAGGAACTGGCGTTCCATTCGATCCTCAAGGACATGGATGCCTGGCTCGAGCCCTTCCAACCTAAGTCTCTAAAGGAGGCAGCATGAGCAGCCTGGCAGACACGATCGCAAAGGCGATCGGCGCCAATGACGAACACCAACAGCCGAGCGTGTGGCTCAGCACCGGCTTCCCGCCGCTCGATAAGGCGATCTCCGGCAGCTACGACAAGGGCCTGCCGTCGGGTCGGATCATCGAGATTTTCGGGCCGCCCTCTTCCGGCAAGACCGCCATTGCAACGAACGTGATGGCCGCCGCACAGCGCGCCGGCGGTATCGCTATGTTCAACGACCATGAGCGTTCGTTCGACTCACGCCTCGGTGCCGAGCTGGGGCTCGACCTCACCCCAGGTCAGTGGGTCTTCAAGACGCCGGAGACCTTCGAGGAGTCGATCTCCAATTCGATGCGCCTGGCGTCCGCGGTGCGCAGTGGCAAGCACATCCCGACAGAGGCCCCGATCGTCATCGTGTTCGACAGCCTTGCCTCTATGGTGCCGAAGTCGAAGATGGCGAAGGATGTCGACGAGCTGAATATGAACGACAACACCGCATTGGCGCGAGCCACGGCGGCTGTGTTCCCTGCCCTCGCGCAGTGGTGCGAGCGACACAACATCCTGGCGATCTTCCTCAACCAGATGCGCACCAAGATCGGCGTCATGTATGGCGATCCGACCACGACGCCGGGTGGCAATTCGCCGGAGTATTACGCGTCGGTGCGTATCAAGCTCGGGCGCAGCCAGATCGTCGAAGGGCCGGAGAAGCTGAAGGTCGGGCAGCGGATTGGCGCCGAGTGCGTCAAGAACAAGGTCGCGCGCCCGTTCCAGAAAGCCGAGTGGGACTTCCGCTTCCGCACCGACGGCTCGGGTTATTTCGACGTCACCGGCTCGCTGATCGACCATCTGGTCGATATCGGCAAGCTGGAGAAGGCGGGCAACTACATCGTCTGGAAGGGCGGCAAATTCTACAAGCGCCCGCTTGTGGAGAAGATCGAGGCTGAAGGCGCCCAGGGCGAACTGGTGGCGCTGCTGCCCTCGTCTTAGGCTGGTATATCAATCACAGATGAGTTATAGGGCGGGCTAACAACCCGCCCGCTTCCCCGCAGGGGATCACGTAAAACGTATCAATCAGACATGAACAAGGGCAAGATATGAAGACCTACAGTTTCGACCTCACCGCGACCTATCACGTCAGCGTGCCAGTCAGCTTCGCAGCCGAGACGCCGCAGCAGGCGAAGGAGTTCCTACTGGCGATCGCGAATGGCGAGTCCTTCACCGACGCAGCCGGCGTGACGAAAAGCTACGCGGTCCCTGTCCTCGACGAAGATGCGGATCCCAACTACATCGCCTTCGGCAACGGCCTTGCCGACGACATGCCCGAGCCGCTGGGTATGGACGATCTGTCGTTCACCGGCCTTCAGAACTGGGATGCAGAGCGTCAGGCATATGACGCCGTGTTCAGCACGCTGATGAACTGGGCCGGCGAGAACGAGACGAATCGCCTCGAGCTGGTTGACGAGCTTATTCACCGCCTCCCGGTCCATCAGGCGCAGGCACTCGCCGATCGGCTGATGGCGCCGGGTGTTCGCGAAGGGCTCGAATAGGTAAGTAGCGCGGGAGACAACTCCCGCGCGAATACCCGCCGGGTCTTCGCTACACTAGAATAATCAGAAGACGAACGGAGATAGACAATGCCGAATCATGTGACACATCGCGTTGCCATTACAGGCGACGTTGGCGAGATTAAGCGCTTTCGGGAAACGTGCTTCACGCTGGAAGAAGGCGAACCGTGTTTCGACTTCGAGAAGATCATCCCGATGCCGGAAATTCTCAAGGGGTCGGAGAGCAGCAGCAGCGTCGATCATTGGCTTTTTGCGATGGGGCATGACTTCGCGTCATTCGGCTACATCACGAATCCCCTCACCTACCCCTGGGTGCAGAACCTGGGTATTACGACGCGCGAGCAATGGCGCGAGTATTGTGAGAAGACCTGGCCGGAAGGCAAGGTGGCTGCTGAGCGCGCGATCAAGGCGAAGGAAGAGACCGGCTGTGTGAGCTGGTACGACTGGCGCATTCGGCACTGGGGCACGAAGTGGGGCGCCTACAGTTTCGACTTCCTCGAAGAGGGCGCCGAACGAATCGAGTTCAAGTTCGACACCGCCTGGTCGGTGCCGGAGCCGATCTTTGCCAAGCTCGCCACGATGTTCCCCACCCTGGAGGTCAAGTTCACCGCCTTTGATGAAGGCTGGAACTTCGCTGTTGAGGGCAAGATCGAGGATGGCAGCGCCTTCATCAAGGAGGTTGAAGCCACCAAGGAGCTCTACGAGCACGTCTATGGCGAGCCGTATGAGAGCGACGAGGACGAAGAGGGAGAGAACTGATGGCGGGCAGCTACCAGGTCGATATGACCGCCGGCACTCCGATCAAGATGTGGACCAAAGGCGTCCACGTCGAGGATCAGGCGCAGCAGCAGCTCCGCAACATCGCGAGTCTACCCTTCATCCATAAGCACCTGGCAGTCATGCCCGACGTGCATCTTGGCAAGGGCGCGACCGTCGGCTCCGTCATCCCGACGCACAAGGCTATTATTCCTGCCGCGGTCGGTGTCGATATTGGGTGTGGAATGTGCGCTGTGCGGACGAGCCTCACCAGCCTCGATCTCCCCGAGACGCTAAAGCCGCTACGCTCGGCGCTTGAGCAGGTGATCCCTGTGGGTCGCGCCGATCATGGCGACGATGTGCCGAAGATGGTCGATAAGCTCTGGTACAACACCTTCAAGAGACGATACGATCAGATCCAGCAAAAGCATCCTGGCGTTTCGACGCGTCGCTCGCCGGCGCAGCAGGTCGGCACCCTGGGCGGCGGCAATCACTTCGTCGAGGTCTGCCTCGATCAGGATGATCGCGTGTGGATCATGCTGCACTCCGGCTCGCGCGGCGTCGGCAACCGTATCGGCAGCTACTTCATCGAGAAGGCGCGTGAGGAGATGCAGCGCCTGTTCATCCATCTGCCGGACAAAGACCTCGCCTATCTCATCGAAGGCTCGGAGCTCTTCAACGACTATGTGGAAGCCGTCGGCTGGGCACAGGACTACGCACGCGCGAACCGCGATGCGATGCTGTATGCCGTGCTCGATACCATGCACCGGCATTTCAAGAGCTTCGTCGTCACCGACGAGGCGATCAACTGCCACCACAACTACGTCGAGAAGGAGCATCATTTCGGTGAGAACGTCTGGGTGACGCGCAAAGGGGCCGTTCGTGCGCGTGAGGGCGATCTGGGCATCATCCCAGGCTCTATGGGCGCCAAGAGCTTCATCGTGCGCGGCAAGGGCAATCCCGAGAGCTTCTGCTCCTGCTCGCATGGCGCAGGGCGGCTCATGTCGCGTACCGAGGCGAAACGACGAATCACGCTCGAGGATCACCAGCATGCGGTCGCCGGCGTCGAGTGTCGCACCGATGAAGGCGTGATCGACGAGAGCCCGGCAGCCTACAAGCCGATTGAGGCGGTCATGGCTGCGCAGTCCGATCTGGTCGAGGTCGTGCATACCCTCAAACAGATCCTCTGCGTTAAGGGCTAAGCGACTTAGCTAATCCCCTATTTCGCGAGCGGAGAGCGCACGGCATCGCTATAATGCAGCCGTGCGCAACCCGTTCGTGAAGTGGTGATGAAAGCTCTATCGCTGTGGCAGCCCTGGGCCTCCCTGATCGTAGAAGGACATAAGCGGATCGAGACGCGCGGCTGGCCCGCGTCGAAGCATGTCATAGGACAGCGGATAGCTATCGCGGCGACCAAGACGGTGCAACGCGCCGGGCGCGAGACGTTCAACAGCGACGTCTTCCAGCGCCACTATCGCGAGACGGGCCTGCCCCACCTATCCGAGCTGCCGCACGCAGCGGTTCTTGGTACTGCTGTGCTCGCCGCCTGCGAGCCGATCGACCAGGAGGTCGTCAATCGGATCACGCCGGCGGAGTTCTTCTTCGGACATTACGCTATAGGGCGCTGGGCCTGGCACCTGGAGCAAATCGAACGGTTCGACCCGATCCCGGTTCGCGGGGCGCAGGGTCTGTGGGAGTGGAGAAATGGCGTACTCGAAGACGAAGGGGCGTGATCCCGACTGGAAGCTGCTTGAGACCTACAAGCCCTATCGCCGCGTCTATGGCGAGTTCGTATATCAAGCCAGCACCGGCGATCTGTACTACTTCGCCTTTCGGAACAACAAGTGGATCTACCGCGGCGGGCAGACGAACATCTCCGGCGCGAAGCATCAGGACATCGCCGGTTGGGCCATCGACTACAATACGTTGATGCGCTGCCGGCGCATGGAGGTCGACTTCATCGGCGTCTACGTGCTCGACACCAAGGATCAGTATGTAGCGCCCTTCGAGGCCGCCTTCGATCCTGAGAAGTCCATACGGATCGACGTGGCAGGCCGGGATTCGATGCAGCGTGTGATCTTCCTACAGCACTTCGAGAAAACCCCAGGGCCGATCAAACTGCGCGGGTGACGTGAGATTCCACGTTCAAACCCGCGTGCTGCACGCTATAACGATACAGTCACACATGACAGAGATACGGAGATAAGTACGATGCACATGAATGGGACGGCGGTCGTAGGTGAAAAGCTCGTCTCGACCCCGCGCGCCGGCGACGCGCTCGATCAGGTCCTCAAGAGGCTCAATGAGGATTCCTATATCATACACGAGGGGCGGAGGTTCTTCTGCGCGGTGGATTTTCTGCTGCGTGCGGAGTTCGTCATCGGTCGCGTGAAGAATCACGCTATGACCTTCACATACGCAAAAAGCGTCAAGCCACGCGACAAGGTTATGACGAAGCTGAAAGGTGTGTCCGGTCGGACGCGCTGGTATTTCGCGGAGAGGCATCAGAAGTCCTTCTTGGAGTTTCTGATCGAGAAGTCTGCCCCAACAAAGGTAGCTGCAGAAGAACCCGCGCGCGTCGCTATGGCTGCACCCGCACCTGCACCTGCACCTGCACCTACGCCGGCTCTCGAGGCTTCCGAAGAAGTCTTAGCCGTCACGCTCTCGGCAGATCATCTGAAGGTCATCGAGAGAATCCGTACAGAAGGTCTGCCGCTAACGGCACGCGCCCTAGTAATCAAGCATCGCTGGAAGGGTGTCGACCCTGCGGATATTGGTTACATTCTGACGAGCGAGGCGAAGAAGCACAAGCATCCGATCTATTACGGTGATGGCGTCAACCATTACATTCCGGCGACGGTCAACAAGCTGCTCGACTATTTTGGCGGCCTGTCGGTGAAAGGGACGGTATGACCTACCCTTACGTCCTGATCAGCGACACGCACGCACACGCCTGGTCGCAGTTCTCCTCCACCGACGAAGACGGCGTCAACTCGCGCCTGCGCATCATCCTCAATGAGATGAAGCGTGCCGCACAGGAGGTCGTGAAGGCGGGCGGCAAGCGCATGTTCCATGCGGGCGACGTCTTCCACGTTCGAGGTGCAGTAGAACCTGCGGTGCTCAACCCCACGCGCGAGACGATCAATAAGATCATCCGCATGGGTGTGTCGCTCGATATCATCCCGGGCAATCACGACCTTGCCAGTCGCGACACGGAGGCGTTGCACAACGCCTCTGCCCCGCTCGATGACGTCGGCGCCACTGTGCATCACAAGCCGATCATCATGGACGATCCGAAGCTCGCCATGATCCCCTGGTGCTCGAATATCTCGGTGCTGCGGGCCTATCTGCAGGGCGTGCGTGACGACATCGGCGACAGTGGGCATATCGTCAGCGACTATGACGTGATCATCCACGCGCCCGTCGACGGCGTGCTCTCGGGTGTGCCGGATCATGGACTCACGCCGAAGATCCTCGCCAGCTACGGCTTCAAGCGGGTCTTCGCGGGGCACTATCACGCGCATCGCGACATGGGCATGGGCGTCTACTCGATCGGTGCTACCACGCACCAGACCTGGAGCGACGTGGGTACGAAGGCGGGCTTACTGCTCGTCTATGAGGATCATGTCGAGTTCCGGGCCAGCCATGCGCCGAGCTTCATCGACTTCACGCTCGATGATGATCCCGACGAGTTCCCGCTGCGCGCCGACGGCAACTATGTCCGCGCCTCACTGGGCGAGCTGACGGCGGCCGAAACGCGCGATCTTCGCGACCAGCTCCTCGAGTGGGGCGCCAAAGGTGTCGTGATCCCGCCGATCAAGAAAGCGCCGGTGGCGGTGCGATCGACGGCGACCACCAAGGCAGGGGCGACGATAGAGGGCTCGATCGCTGCCTTCATCAAGGACAAGGAACTGCCCGACGCAGAGAAGCTGGCGCGGGTCTGCAACGACATCCTTGCCGAAGCACGCGGAGCCTGAGCGTGCTCTCCCTCACCTTTCAGGTCGCGGCGACGATCTTCACGCTCGGCTCACTCTGGCTCGCGGGACATAAGAACCGCTGGTCGCCGGTGCTGGGCCTGGTCGGGCAAATCCCCTGGCTGCTGCTCATGCAGCATGACGGGCTCTGGGGCCTGCTGCCGCTGAACATCGCCGTAACCTGCTTGCACGCGCGGAACGTCCGGCTCTGGTGGTTCCCCGCTTCTGGACGCACGACATGAAAATTCAATCAGCCACGATAGAAAACTTCCTCACGATCGAGACCGCCAAGCTGGAGCTCGTCGATAAGGGGCTTGTCCTGATACAGGGCGACAATCGCGACGACAGCTCCGCCAAGTCGAACGGCGCAGGCAAGTCTTCGCTGCCTGATGCGATCTCCTGGTGCCTCTGGGGCGAGACAGCACGCGGCGCCAAGGGTGATGACGTCGTGCGCACCAACTTCGATGCAGCCTCGGGCGAGCACAAGATGGTGCGCAACACGCGCGTTCAGGTGGTGCTTATCGACGGCGATCATGTCTACGAGGTCACGCGGCATCGTAAGCACAAGGCGGGCAAGAACACGCTCACCCTGGAGCAGACCGCACCGACCGCGGTCACGCTCACCAAGGGCACCGACAAGCTGACGCAGGTCGAGGTCGAGCGCATTCTCGGCTGCTCGCAGGAGGTCTTCAACGCGGCGATCTATGCCGCGCAAGAGCGTATGCCAGACCTCCCTTCCCTCACCGACAAGCCGCTCAAGGTGCTGGTCGAGGAAGCTGCCGGCATCACGGTGCTTGAGCGCTGCAACGAAGTGGCGCGTAAACGCCTGGCGGATGTGAATAATCTGCTGGAGACAGCGCAGCGGGCGGTCGATGCGCGCGCCGACGAGATTGCGCGCCTCGACGAGGATATCGAACGTCTCGGCGAAGAGAGCAAGCGCTGGGGTGACGCGCAGCAGGAGAAGATCCGCGACGAGAAGATCAAGGTGCGCGCTGCCAAGGACGAATACGACATCGCCCAGCGCGAGATCGACACGCTCGATCCGAAGAAGATCGAAGCCGACATCGCCGCTATCGAGGCGAAGATCGCCGGCGTGAAGGGTGAGCGCGCGCAGCAGGACGAACTATCGCGCATCGCCTCGAAGAAGGCTTCCGAAGTGTCGATCGCCGAACATGAGGTCACGCGGATCAAGAACGACGCGCGATCTGCCAAGGCGAAGCTCGACCGTATCGACAGCGTTGTCGGCACCAACTGCGGCGAGTGCGGCAAGGAATATTGCGAGCACGACATCGAGACAGCCAAGGCTGCTGCGACCGAAAAGCTGCGCGAGTTTCTGACAGCGCTACGCGACGCACAGAAGAAACATGGAGCGTGCGTAGAAAGCGCTCAGAGCGCTCAGGAAGCGCTTCGGGCTTTTACTGCTAGTATGACTGATCTGACAGCGACAAGCGCGCCCCTGGGCGCTCTACGCGCGTCCCTGCGCGATGTAGACCAGCTTGAAGCCAAGAAGACCGTCGCGCAGCGTGAATTGCGTCAGCGGCTTAAACGGATCGAGGAACTCAAAGCCGAGAAAAACCCCTTCGAGGCGATCCTGGAGACGAAGACCACGTCGCGCGAGAAGGCGGCGAAGGAACTCGAGGATCTCGAGGCGACGTATAAGATGATCGAGGCAGACGCCATGCTGATCGCGCGTGCGGTCATGGTCTTCGGCCCCGCCGGCGTGCGCGCACACATCCTCGATACCGTCACGCCATTCCTGAACGCCCGCACGGCGCACTACCTCGCCACGCTCGCTGACGGGAACATCAGCGCCACCTGGTCGACGCTGACACGAACGGCAAAGGGTGAGCTGCGTGAGCGCTTCGCCATCGACGTGCAGCATGCGCGTGGCGGCTCCAGCTTCGCGCTGATCTCGGGTGGCGAGAAGCGCAAGGTGCGGCTCGCCTGTGCGCTGGCGCTGCAGGACATGGTCGCCAGTCGTGCGACCAAACCAATAGACCTCTTCATCGGCGACGAGATCGACGACGCGCTCGATGTGGCGGGTCTCGAACGCCTAATGGTGATCCTCGAGGAGAAGGCCCGCGAGCGCGGCACCGTCCTCGTGATCTCCCATAACGATCTCAATGACTGGATCCGCGAGAGCGTCACCGTGATCAAGGAAGGTGGCAAGTCGCGTGTGGAAGGAGTGCTTTGTCGATGAGCTACAGAATCACGTCGGAAATCACTGATGCGGACCTGAAGCCTTACGGGTACGCGCCAGGGAATTACATGAATACTTGCACGACTTGCGAAAAGATAGCAACAGACGTTGATAAGCGCGCCACAACCTGCCGCAAGTGCGCCGAGCAGGCATTCTACGTTGCAGAGAAGAAGTGGATGTGGGCTGAACCTCTCGAGTCACCCACCAAGGTCATCGAAAAGCTGCGCGCGGACCACGATCGGCGCGTGACGGAGCTCCTCGAGGCGAACAACCGCTTGGTCGAGGACCGTCGTGCAATCGCGGCCGCAGCGGGAGTGCTCATTCACAGACTGGCTGAGGCCCAACTAATACCGACGTTCAGGGCGATCGCCGATCTCGATAAGGCCCTGAAGGAGCATGGGCCAAGATGAGCCTCCTTAGTTCGATCAAGGGGCTCGATGAGGTTCAGCGTACCACCCTCGTCAATCAGATTTGCGAGGCGATCGACAGCACGCCGGCCGATGAGCGCGAGTTCACACTCGCCATGCCTGTCACCCTCACCGTCAAGAAGGCGCAGGGGTTTCGGCGGGAGAGCTTCACCGGCAGCGAGACCTTTTTGCTCAAGCGCGCCTATGTGGGCAAGAGCGGCAATCTGATCTTCATCTTCGAGCCATCGGAGGCTGATCGCCTCATGGCGACCTATGAGTGGATGGAGGCCACGACAAAAGTAGCGGTAGAGAATCTGAATGGCTTCGCGAAATGGTACGCGCGAAATATCGAAACGGTATTGCGCGATTACTTCGATGCCCTCGAAAATGGGATTGATCCCCTTGAAGAGGAAGAGTCTACAATAAAGACGAGCGATCACCCCGACTTTGGGACATGGTAATGAAACACGTTCGGATGTTGGGTGTAGACCCATCAAAGACAAACTTCGGCATGGCGCGGCTCCTCATCAACATTGAGGGTAAGCCGTTTATCGAGCGCGTCGAGCGCCTGGTCCTGATCAAGACCGAGCCCGACAAGGACAAGAAGGTCCGCAAGGCGAGCAGCGATCTGGCACGCGCCCGTGATATCGTCGAGGCGTTTCACGATGAAGCCGACGGCTGCATCTGCATCGGCTCAGAGGTACCCTCGGGCGGCAAGTCGGCCTCTGCGGTTCACTCCTTCGGTATGGTGATCGGCATTCTCGCAAGCGCCCCCGTCCCGGTCATGGAGGTCACGCCGCGCGAGGTGAAGATGGCGACCGTAGGCCGCGCCGGTGCTGCGAAGGAGGACATGATCGAGTGGGCCATGTCGCGCTTCCCCGATGCCGGCGATGGCGACCCCGACCATGGCTGGCGCTATGCGAAGTCAGGCAAGACGAAGGGTCAGCCTACGGCCGACAATGAGCACCTAGCAGACGCTGTCTGTGTGGGTGCAGCGACCATCCTAACCCCGCAGTTCCTGCAGACCATCTATATGTTGCGTGGGGCTACGCGCCTCGTCGCATAATCTTCCAATGTCAAGGATGTTCAATCATGTGTGATTGATATAGAATCCTTGCCCTTTTGCCATTTGAACCGCGAGGTCGCAATGTATCAGCCCTCCTTCCGCGCGCAGGTCATCACGCGCCGTACCTACAACCGCCCACTGAACGATGAAGGCACAGTCTTCGAGACGTGGGAACAGACCATCGACCGCGTCATCGAGCACCAGACCTGGCTCTGGAAGCGCGCCCAGAGTCGTGCGCTCAACAAGAGCCAGCAGACGGAGCTCGACGAGCTGCGCCAGCTCCTGCTGGATCGCAAGGTAGGCGTCGCCGGCCGTACCCTCTGGCTTGGCGGCACCTCGCTCTCGAAGCGCCGGGAGGCGTCAAATTTCAACTGCGCCTTCACGCACCTTGAGACCGTCCATGATTTCGTCGATCTGCTGTGGCTGCTGCTGCAGGGCTGTGGCGTCGGCTTCAAGGCCGTCACCGGCACGCTGAACGGCTTTGCCGTTCCCATCAATGACGTCGAGGTCGTCCCGAGCGCCATCACGCTCGAAATGTGGGAAGCGGGTCATCGAGGGCGCGAGCACAACGTCGAGACCTGGGATGCCGAAACCGGCGTATGGACGATCTCCGTCGGCGACTCTGCAGAGGCGTGGGCCAAGGCCGTCGGCAAGATCCTGGCAGGCAAGCGTCCCGCCAAGAAACTGATCCTCGATTTCTCGAATGTGCGCCCCGCCGGCGTGCGCCTGAAAGGTTATGGCTGGATCAGCGCCGGCTACGAGCCGCTCGCTCGCGCAATGGTGGCGATCGTCAAGATCATGACGCAGCGCGCCGCTCAGCTCCTGCGCAAGATGGACATTCACGACCTCGCCAACTGGTGCGGCACCGTGCTCTCGACGCGACGCTCTGCGGAGATCTCGCTGTTCGAGTATGACTCGCCTGAGTGGCGCGAGTTCGCGGTCTGCAAGCGCAATATGTACGAGAAGGGGCAGCCGCAGCGCGAGCAGTCCAATAACAGCCTGGTCTTCTATTCGCGCCCGACCAAGGAAGCGCTCGCTGAAATCTTCCAGATGATGCTGGACTCGGGCGGTTCCGAGCCAGGCTTCATCAACGGCGAAGAGGCGCTGCGCCGCGCACCCTGGTTCTCTGGCATGAATCCCTGTGCGGAGATCCTGCTGCCGAACAAGGGCTTCTGCAACCTCACCACGGTCGATGTCGCGAAGTTCAAGGATGATCCGTCGGGCCTCTCCCGTGCGGTCTATCTGATCGCCCGCGCCAACTATCGTCAGACCTGTGTGGACCTGCGCGATGGTGTTCTGCAGGAAGCCTGGCATCAGAATAACGAGTTCCTGCGCCTCTGCGGCGTGTCGCAGACGGGTCAGGTACGGCGTGACGATCTGGGGCCGTATGAGAAGCGCGTGCTGCGAAACATCGCGGTGCAGGGCGCTTATTCGATGGCTGACGAGCTGGGCACCCCGCGCCCGAAGAACGTGACCACGGTGAAGCCGGAAGGCACCGGCTCGAAGATCATGGACACGACCGAGGGCATTCATCGCCCGTCCAGCCGCTACATCTTCAACAATGTGGCGTTCGGCGAGCATGATCCGCTGGTGCCGCTGCTACGTGCCAACGGCTACAAGGTCACGCCACACCCGACGCGTCCCTCTGACGTGATCGTGGCCCTCCCGGTTGCGTGGGAAGATGTCGACTTCGACATGGTGAACGGGCTGCATGTGAATCTCGAGCCCGCGGTCAGTCAGCTCAACCGCTACAAGGAGATGATGGTCAACTATGTCGACCAGAACTGCTCCATCACGGTGAGTTACGACCCCGAGGAAGTGCCGGCGATCATCGACTGGATCCACGCCAACTGGGATCACTATGTCGGCGTGTCCTTCCTGCTGCGCGAGGACCCGACGAAGACGGCGGCCGATCTCGGCTATCTCTATCTGCCGCAGGAAGCTGTCACCAAGGAGGTCTACGACGCCTATGTGGCGGGCCTCACCCCGTTCGATATCGACCAGGCCAACAGCCTCGACGAGTTTGAGCAGGAGGAGTGCGCCACCGGCGGATGCCCCATCCGCTAACTTTCCGCTAACTCCCGCGTGACATTTTCAGTCACGCATGACTATAGTGAGAACGTGAACAGCGAGCGCGCTTCGGTGCGTTCGCATCACGAAACGAACGAGAACGGAGATAGACGTGCCAGAAGAAAAGAAGGTCGCCATCAGGGCGACGTCGCTGCTTATTGCGACCGCCCATCGACTGCAGAATCTCTCCTATCGGGAGATGCAGGACTTTGCGTCGCTGCTGGCGCCGAAGATCGTGCCCGAAGTGCCGGCCACGACTGCCACGCACTTCGTCGTGGAAGGGCTGCTCAAGGCTGCCGACGAGGTCATTCAGGCGGGCAAGAATCAGGATGCCCTTGAGAAGCTCGAGGCCCAGCGCAAGGAGCGCTACGGCCGATGATGGACCTGAAACACGGCAAGATCAGCATCACGCGCCCTTATGGTGGCGGGCGCCCAGACGGCGAGATCGAGATCCAAATCACCGACAAAACGAGCGGCCGCAAGTTCTTCACCGTTCTTGTGTCGGCTGAAAACCTCACGCTCGCCCTCACCGGCGCAGCCGCACGCCCTTGCGAGTTTGAACTCAAGAATCTCGATCTGATCGGCAAGGTCAGAGAGAACAAAGTGGTCTCTGTCCTTATGGATAAAGATTGCGACCGCTGGGGTGAGGCTGGGCGCGCAGAGATTGCGAAGAGGCTCGCGCTCCACGAGGTCGACGGTTGGGTCGCCAATATGGAGACGGCCACCAACCATAATAACGCGACCGAGCGACAAGATGACGGCAGCTACCTGCAGCGAGTCACCTTCTACCGCTATGTCGACACTCCGGCACCTGAACCAGAGAAAGCCCGAAGCGACCACTTCGAGCGTCGCAAGCCTAACGACGCCTGGGGATGGGAGGGACCGCCAGATGCTTGATAATACAACCATCGCCGGAGACACGATATGAGCATCGAGGTCAAAGTCATCGCGGACAGTATCAGTCCGCAGGGCATTCGCATGCGCTCCGTGCAGATCAAGCATCACCGCTTCATCCTGTCGGAGATCAACACGCATCGCATGCTCTCCAAGAGCAACCGCAGCAGTCGCGCGGTGCCGTTCAAGAAGCTCCTCGAGGAAGTGCGCAACGACCCGGCGATGCCCGTCTTCTGGGGCAAGAACCAGCCCGGCATGCAGGCACGAGAGGAACTCGACGAGACATCGCGCCTCTATGCGATGGAATCGTGGCGTCGCGCGGCATTGGATGCTTCGATCCATGCAGAGAATTTGTCTGGCATCGGACTCCACAAACAGATCGTGAACCGCCTGATTGAGCCGTTCCTGTGGCAGCACGGCATTCTCTCCGGCACCAACTGGAACAACTTCTTCGCCCTACGCCGGCACCCCGATGCCCAGCCCGAGTTCAAGGCGCTTGCTGACATCATGTGGGAGGCGTTCGAGGCGTCGGTCCCTGTCGAACTGGAGCCGGGCCAGTGGCATCTGCCCTATGTCGAAGACGACGATCACAATTCTATCCGTGAACTTCTCGAACAGGATTGGTCGGAGAAGACGGGCGAGATGCCTGATGTTATGCCTCTCTCTCCCGAGGACGACGAGTGGAAGCTAATCGCTCGCGATATCTCCGCTGCTCGATGCGCCCGTATCTCCTACAGCCCGTTCGACAGCGACAAGAAGGACATCCTGAAGGATATATCTCTCGCGACGATGCTCCGCGCTGCCAAGCATATGAGCCCCTTCGAGCATCAGGCGACGCCTGACAAGTGGACTGGCAACAAGATCACAATTACCGACGATTTAGTTATAAGCGACCCGACTGAAGGTCGCTGGGCCAACCCTCACCTCCATGCCAACCTCAATGGCTGGATCCAGAACCGCATGACAATCCCGAACGAACACGTTCCGGGCTGATTTCTCTTATTCGTAAGGATCAATCACACATGACGAATACCGCTGAACCGATCATCCTCGATGGCTCCATCACTACGCGTCGGATGAGCGAGAAGGAAGCGTCGGCCGCCCGCACGGTCGACACCCAGCTCAAGATCGTAAATCCGCTACTTCGCGAACTCGGGCTGCCCACCTATGGCAGCGACGAAGCCGCCGGCGTCGATCTGCGGGCCTGCATCGAGAGGCCGATCGTCATTGAGCCCGCACGTCGGGTCCTGATCCCCACCGGCATTGCGATCCAGGCGCTCTATCCGGGCTTCGCAGCCTTCGTCTTCCCGCGCTCCGGCTTGGGGCACAAGCATGGCCTGATCTGCGGCAACGCTGTGGGCGTGATCGACGCCGACTATCAGGGTGAGATCATGGTCTCCGCCTGGAACAGCCAGGGTCGCGTCCGCATGCACGGCATGGGTGTCGTTCCCGATGGTAATCCGATCACGATCAACCCGGGTGATCGGATCGCCCAGCTCGTGCTCATGCCGGTCTTCCGCTTCAACTTCATCGAGGTTGAGGAGTTTGAGGACAAGACGGAGCGTGCCGCCGGCGGCTTCGGTTCGACGGGAGTTCAGTGATGCGACTTAGCGACTATCTCCTGATGATCGCCTGCCCTGTGCTCATTCTGTTCTGTATCGGCCTCACCAAGGTTGTGCAGTATCTACAGGGGGTGGCGAACTAATGGCGTGGGATCCTCGCGTTCAAGGCTGGGGTCCGGGGGCGAAACTTCGCCCCTTCCCTCACTCCACCATCAAGCCGCCTAGAGTCTTCTCGGGCTTCATCCTGACGTTTATGGGTATCGTCGTCGCCCTAATTAGCTGCTGGTACGGCTTCCTCATCTACATGGGCATTTCGGCCTTCGGTGTGGTGCAGGAGAAGGGCGTGGACGGTGTGGCGCGCGACGTGGGTGGCATCGTGCGTGAGTTTCAGAACGGCATGGAGGGGAAGTAATGCTAGGAATCGCAGGCGCCCATCGCGCCGGGAAGACCACACTTGCACGCGCCGTCAGCGCCGAGCTCCACATTCCCTTCATCAAAACCACGGCCGCCAGGCAAGCGCACGCTGAAATGAATCTGCGCCCAGAGGATGACCTGTCGATCGACGACCGCATCCGCGTGCAGAACCGCGCGCTTGACCTGTTGGTCGATGATCTGGCGAAGGCTGGGACCACCTTCATCAGCGACCGCACGCCGCTCGATATGGCGGCCTACATGCTGGTCGACTGCATGAAGGCAACAGGGACGCCCGAGCAGCAGGCAGACATCGTCGCCTATGTGAAGCGCTGCATCAACGTGACCAACAGGTTCTACAACTACCTGTGGATCATCCCGCCGGGCATCCCTTATGTGGTCGAGAAAGGAAAGCCACCGCCCAACNNCTTCCAGGAGCATCATCACTTCGTGGTGCAGGGCTTAGCCGCAGCGCCGGAGGTGACGATCGGGGTGACGTGCATGCCTCGCTGGCGGCGCGACCTGGGCGAGCGCGTCGAGCAGGTGTGCGACGACTTCGAGGAAACGATGGAGCTGTTCGCCAAGAGCGTTGCGGGTCAGACGGCACATTGAGCTTCAATCACAAATGACGTAGCAAACCCGCGCATCAAGCGCTATAACAAGAGCGTCAGAGAACGAACGAACGGAGATAGACATGACGAAACTGACGGTACGGCTGCGCGGTGAGATCCTGGAGAACGTCCTGTCGACGACCTTCAAGGATCGCATCGAGGCGCTGCGGGAGAAGAAGCGTAAAGTGGCAGACACCGTCTATCGCGATGTTCTGGGTAAGAAGAACATCACGCTGATGGAGTCGCTGCCGAAGGGTTTTCTGCCTGAGCGCGATGAGGTTCGTGTCGCTGTGGACGGTGACTTTCTTCATCTGCCACTTGGCGAGCCGCGCCGAGTGATTTCCGAGAAGGCAGGGTACAACGCGTGGAAGAATTACACGCATGATAGCGTAATCGGCAAGCAAATCCTGGAGGTTCGCGCTGCAGAGGGGAAGCTGAACGAGGATTATACTTCTCTGCGATCGAAGGCGCAAACGATCCTCAACAGCGTCACAACGGTTAAGTCGCTGCTGGCGACATGGCCCGAAGTCTCGCAGTTCCTACCAGCGAATCCCGATGTCGTCGCCAATCTCCCGGCGATCCCGGTCGAGGAACTCAACAAGACGATCGCCGCGATGAGGGAGGCTGCCTGATGGACCCGAACGTCGTCTATAACGCGCCTGCCAACAGCGGGCGCAAGGGGAGCTGGAACCAGACGGCACTCGGCGGCATGTTCTGGGCTTTCGATCCGCGCCCCGAGGAGGTCTTCCTCGCGGATATCGCCAAATCGCTGTCGAAGAAGTGCCGCTTCAACGGTAACTGCAAGGTCTTCTACAGCGTCGCGGAGCACTCGCTATGGTGCTCCTGGCTGGTGCCCGATCAGTACGCCCTCGAGGCGCTGCTACACGACGCGGCCGAGGCGTATATCAGCGACATGATCCGCCCGCTTAAGGTCCACTTCCCCGAGTATCGCGCGGTCGAGGACAAGATCGAGCAGGTGATCGCAGAGCGCTTTGAACTCACCTTTCCCTTCCCGCCGTGCATCAAGGAGGCCGACCAGGCGATGCTGCATGCCGAGAAGGAGCAGATCATGATGCCTCCGCCGGCAGACTGGTGCGAAGCGGGTGAGGCAGCGCCGGCGAAAGTGAAGATCGCGGGTCTGGAGTGGCGCGATGCCGAGACCCTTTTCGTGAAGCGCTATTTTGAACTCGCCGACAGTAGAGGCTTGTCCAGAAATCTCATTCAGCCATGACGGAAGTACCTACGATGAAGGAGGAGCTCGACCGCAAGACGGTCGAGACCCTCGAGTCCATCCTGGTGCGGCTCGATCAGGGTCGCATCACGATGCCGGAAGCGAGGCAGGCGGTCGACGCCATGTGGCGCACCGTCTCCGGGCTGATCTCCGACGACGTCATGGAGATGATCGACGCCTTCAAGGCCGACACCAACAAGGCGTTCGTCGAGCGTCGCGTCTTCGTTCTCGAAGGCAAGGATATCGCCATTCTGGAGCGCGCAGTCGGCACAGGCATCGGACGCGTTCGCATGAACATGCGCGAGCCGGGCGTCTTCGCCACAGACAAGATGATCCGTCTCGAAGACGAGATTAATCCGAGCATGGCGGCGCGGCAGAAGCTGGACGCCTTCGTCGTGGCGTTGAAAAAGAAAGGATACACGGAACTATGATCTCTGCAGCCTTCGCCGCGCGGCTGATCTTGGTGGTTTCTGCGTGGTTTGCCATCGCGGACGTCATGAACATCAGCCTTGACTTGATTTTCCCGGATCTATCGGAGTTCTGGCGTATAGGTTGGGTGATGTTCGTAGGGACGCTCTGTACCAGTATTTTGTACGACCTGGCCTTCAATGAAGGGTCGGGCGGATGAGCGACACCAAGCCACGCTACCGGCTCGTGCGGAGCGGCGAAGTTCTTCAAAAGGGCGATGAGCATCTGAACGACGACGCCGAGACCTGGCGGGAGATCACCCACTTGTTTGTGGGTATCCCCTACATGCCTGTGTTTCAGCCTGTACGACGTAAGGTCGAGCAGGTTGTCGAAGGAGATGCCGGATGATCCTCGCGTCACTCGACACCGAAACCACCGGGCTCGACGTGTCCGACGGCCATCGGATCATCGAAATCTGCATCCGCTGCTACGACCTCGCCACCCGGCGCCTCAAGCTGAATTTTGTACAAAGGATCGACCCGCAGCGGTCCATCCAGACGAAGGCGCAAGAGGTCCACGGTATCTCGCTAGAGGATCTCAAGGGCTGCCCGACCTGGGAGAAGGTCGCGCCCAAGGTTCAGCTCATCCTGAGCCGCTCCGCGGTGGCTGTGGCGCATAACGCGCAGTTCGACATGCCCTTCATCGGGCTGGAGCTGGCGCGGGTGGGTCTGGATATCCCGGAGCCCAAGGTCTTCTGCACGATGGAGAACGGCCGCTGGGCGACGCCGATCGGCAAGCTGCCCTCGTTGCAGGAGCTCTGCTTCGCCTGTGGCATCGACTACGACAAGACCAAGGCGCACGCGGCTGAGTATGACGTCGAGGTGATGACGCAGTGCCTGTGGTTCGGCATGGACCAAGGCGCTTTCAGGCTGCCCGTGATGATCCCAGCACCCATCCCGCGTGACATCGCCGCTTAACTCCCGATCGCTAACCCATTGCTAAATCGCGATAATCATAAATAACGAAATCGCGAAGGAGATAGACGTGAAGAAACTGGCCCTAGTCGCTGCATGTGCGGCGCTTCTTAGCGCGTGTAATGACGCGGATGTTGCTTCGCACAATCTGTCGAAGGCGGCAGATAACTTTGAAATCAACCGTCGTGTCGTCTTCTATAATGGCATCACCGGCGGGTATATCTTGAGCATCGAGGGTCTGTGCTCGCTTGGCAATCAGGATACGCCAGGCCGTATGTCCGTGACCTGCAAGACGGGCGCGAGCACCTACAAGAAGCACTATCTCGGCCTGTCCGATAACGTGACGTTCTTCGCCGAGCAGCTCGAGCCCGCCAAGGCGAGCGCGTACCACTACCGCGTCATCTTCAAGCCGCAGACGATCATCCCCGACATTGACTTCCGGGGTGATGCTGGGGAGCTGCTGCGTTAAGTGGCGAAATAAAACAACAAAACAAACGAGGAGATAGACATGAAGTTTCTTGCTGCCGCGCTGATCGCCGGCTCCGTTCTCGCTACCCCTGTTCTGGCAGAGACGACAGGGACGGAAGAGAAGGATCTGCAAAAGTCCCGGCTCGATCTCTGCGTCGTAATTCAAGAGACGGCGGGCGCCATCATGATGCGTCGGCAGGAGGGTGTGCCGATGGTGAAGGTCATGGAGATCGTCAAGGATGACGACATTCTCCGCCCACTCGCGCGCAAGGCGTACTCGATGCCGCGCTACCGCACGCCTGAGAACCAGGCTGGCGCGGTGACTGACTTCGCCGACGAAGTCTACATGGACTGCCTCGACATCATGGAGGGGCGAAATTGAGCGACACCCTCGCCGCAGAGAATGCCCGCCTGACCCGCGCTTGGGAGGCCATGCAGAAGAGTAAGACGAAGTCCGAGGCGGAAGCGAAGAAGTGGTTCGAGCTGTATCAGAGCAAAGGTGCAGACCTTAATGCGCTTAAAGCTGCGGTCTTCGGGAGCGCCGACTACGACCCCAACCTCAAAATCGGCAATTTCGTCGAGATGGCGCAGATGACGGAGCGCGCACGACAGGGCGCCCTGGAGCGCGCGGAGAAGGCGGAGGCAGCAGCAGTCGCCACACGCGACACTCTCAATGCATGGTTTGATCAGCGCAAGCTGGTGGCTAAAGAGATCGACGCAACGGTTCTTGACGCCGTGCGTGGCTATCTTCGCACGAGCCGCAGCGGCGGTATGCCCAAATCGACAAGTGACACGGTTGAAGCCGTCCTCGGCGACATGGTCCGGCTTTCAGCATTCGCGGACATCTACGCTCGGGCCTGGCTCACTGAGCGCGACACCCACGCCGCCCAGCTCGCTGAGGCGTATCAGCAGATCGCGGCGCTGCGGGAGGCACTGAAAGAGGCGCACCCTTACGTCGCTATGGCCGAGTTCCTTGAATCTCGCGCATTCTCCTATGGCTCCGGCTATCCAGAGCCGAGCCCGGCAGAGTGGGGCATTACGGTTGCCTACTTTCAGACGGCCGAGCAGATGCCCCTCGAACAATTCGCCGACGAGGTCGAAGCGTATCACCAGACAAATCGCGAGGAGGACGACGGCAGCGGGGAGTTCCTGACGCTCGCCAACAAGCTCGCCGCCCTCGCGCAGACCGAGGGGGCGGAGGGATGAGCGGCGTTTCCCTGAAAAGCATTCTCGCGAGACTGAGCCCTGAATACCGCGATGCTGTCGAAGCGGAAGCACAGCGCATCTCCGATAACACCCCTCGCTATGGCGTCTACCAGCACTTCAAGGGCGGCCGCTACATCGTCCTCGGTGTCAGCAAGCACTCGGAAACGGGCGAGCTTGAGGTCGTCTATCGCAGCATGGATGGCGAGCTTTGGCATCGGCCGCTGGAGAACCACCCAAAGGCCTGGCTGACGCCCCTGCCTGACGGTACCCCGCGCTTCAAGCGACTCTGAGGCGCCATGAACGACAAGGACATGAAGATCGCCTTCGTACTTGGTGGTGGCGGCGCGATCGCCACCTTCCTTTCCTACCTAGTCTGGTTGGTTTGACCATGAGCAAGATCAAGGAATGGCTGGGGCCGTTCGTCACCGTAGACCCGAAGAACATGCAGCTCCGCGTCGGCCGGAACGCCAGCTACCTGGACTCGCTGCGTGCGGGCCTGTTCTCCCTCTTCTGCATCCCCACGACGCTGTGGTGGGTGATCGCGCCGGAGCTCTGGACGATCACCAAGGGCTTGATCGGGTTTCTGGTAGGGTTGGTCGTGTGGATCTTCCTCCAGTTCTTCCTCGTCGGCGCGGCACTGATTGGGCGGCTCGAGGTCTCTAATGACTTAGGGGTTGAGTCTACCAAGGGTGGTAAAGCCGCCTGAGATCGCCTATACTATCTCCCGTCTATCTCTGTTCGTTTGTGAACAGCACCTAGCCCCAGGCTCACCCCTGGGGCTTCTTTTTGCCCACTGCAATCATTCACGCGTGACGAACATCCCGCTTGCGCTCCCGTCGCGAAAGCGCAATAGTGCATTCGTCAATCACGCATGACAGAAGGCGTGCAACGAACGGAGATAGAATGATCAAGGATTTCAAGATCGGTGATCGCGTGCGCTACAAGACGCCCGGTACGTGGCTGTATGATCATACGGGTGTCGTGAGCGACGTCCCTGGCGCCAGGTTCGTTCCAGTCACCTTCGATGGTGAAGAGATCGAGCGCCATTGTTACGCGGAGAACTTCGAGAAGATCGAGGAGAAACCCGCAGAAACGACACGCTTTCAACTCATGGATCGGGTTAGATATCTCGGCTCGAACAAAAGAGTCCCGAAGGGAACATGCGGCACCGTCACTCGCATTTCGCAGAGTGAAGGTAAGCAGTGGGTCGCCGTCAACTTCGATGATGGTTGCCCCACCCTCTACACGGTCGCAGAGGAAGTAGAAAAGATCGAGCCCGCTCGATGCGAGGAAGCCCCCGCCCCGGTCAAAAAGAAAGTCGAACTCCAGGTCGGCAATCGCGTGCGTTATCTCGGCCTGAGCGCGCATATACACAAAGGTTGGTGTGGTACCATTGTCGGTATTTCACACTACGACGGAAAAAATTGGTTCAAAGTCCGTTTCGATAATGTCCACCACACCTACACAACTATCGCCGAAGACCTGGAAGTAGTCGACGCCGCCCAGATCATAGAGGCTCCTACCCCTCGCACGCGTGTCCAACAGCTCGAGGAAGCCTTGAAGCTGGTCCGCAAGCGCGAGGCGATCAACAAGCGCCTGGCGGAGCTGGGGGTGACGCCGTGAACGAGAAAACCATAGAACCCATAATCGCAGACCTCGTCGACCGTATCGCGTTTGAGAAGCGACGGGTGGCTGAAGCCGAAGCTGCTCTATGGCGTGTCGCACCCAACACCCACGCGATCCACGTTCCAAATCTACCCGGAAGCAAGCCGCCTGACCCGTTTGAAGGCCCTGGGGAGACCTACGAGGCAGCCTATCGCCGGCTCGAGGCTGTCGTTCAGAAACTCCGCGAGTGTATGCGAACTAGCCCCACGATGGAGGGGCCGCGTTTTCTCGGCTGGGATAAAAGCGCGCTCGATCGCTTGAGGAGGCAGCTATCTAGCGGCCCTATCCAGTATCTTGAGCCGCATATTGAGCAAACCCGAGCGGAAGCCGATCGCGACTATTGGCGTGAGGAGTGTGGCGAGCGCGATCGTTGGATCGCACAAGCCCGAGAGGTTGTGACGACGTTCCGCAACTTCGGCTGCCCGATCTGTCACGGCGATTGTGCTTCGGCTAACCCGCCCGTGTCGATGTGCCCGATGCAGGCCGCTAGAGAGTTCCTCGAACAGACCAAGGGGCCACTGAGCAAGGAAGAGCAACAGCTTGGCATCAGCGGCTACTACGAAGATGGGAGTCCGTACTGATGGCTAAGACGGTCTTCAAGTACCAGCTTTTCGTCTCGGATAAGCCGCAGAACCTAATCCTACCCAAAGGAGCGGAGATCCTCTCCGTACAGCTTCAAGGTACGAGACCGACCCTATGGGCGATGGTCGATGATCGCGAAGAGGAAAAGGTCGAGCGGCGTATTCACACCTTCGGAACCGGCTGGGTTATCGAGACAGAGGCTGAACTCAATTTCCTCGCCACACTACAGATGCCTCGCGGCCTGGTCTTCCACTTCTTCGAGGAGATTCAGTGATGGCGAAGGAGCTGTACCAGGTCATCGAGGATATCGTGACCGCCGAGACGAACAAGCGCGGCCTGGGAAAGGCTGTAAGAAGGCTGGCGGAGATCGCTGCCAAGCTGGATAAGCCGGTGGTTACGGGAATCAATCCAGTTATTCGGTTAGACATCAACGGCGATCAGCACTTGGTCTCGTCACCAATGGACCCCGACTTCGTGGGTTTCGAGGCCCATCTTTCCGACTGCCAACCGAAACAGGAGGAGGGTATATGAATTACACTGTAGATTTCCTTGATGATGGGGATGGCATCATTGGATCGCAGGACTTCCTTGCCGAGGATATCTCCGATCTGCTGGTCCAAGTGTCCCGGTTCCTCGCCGATGACCCCAATATCCGCGATCAGACGGTGAATATCAGCACCGAGTCGATCTAGTCCTCATCCCACTTGCGCCCAATAACGATCCCTCGCACCCACGGTGCGGGGGATTTCGCGCATATATAGAGTGTCGTTTGCGCGCAAAACTTTCTGCCTTTCCAACTGGTGTTCCAAGAGACACCCCAACAGGTCGTCGCTACATTACAACTCGTCGCAGCAAACAAAGCGACGAACGCAACAACAAAGACAGACGACTGGAGATAGACATGGACGCAGCGAACGTGAACACCACCCCGGCCCTCGACGAAATCGACGCACTGCTCGCCGATGAGGCGCTGGAGAGCGTGATCGAAGACACCGCCGGCGCCGACGAGATCGAGGAAGTGGTCGTCGCCGATGACGCCGAAGACGATCTGGAGGCGCTGCTCGCCGACGAGAGCGACGAAGCGCCCGCCGAAGAGGCTGCTGCCGAAGTCGAGCCCGAAGCTGACCCCGAGGTGAGCGACGAGGAGCTCGCCGCAGTCAGCGAGGCTGTGGAGCTCGAGGAGATGCGTCGTGAGGCGTATGAGGAGCAGGAGAGCAAGGTCGAGATCACCGAGCCGATCGAGGCCCCTGCCCCGAGCGAGACCGAGAGCAAGAGCACGCCGAAGACCCGCGCTGCTACCACGCGCGTCGCTCGGAACATCGCCGACATCGACGCCGATAACTTCGTCCTCGACGTCAGCGAGGTGAATGAGACCTTCGACGCAGAGGCGAACAAGAAGAACGTCCTCGCGAGCCGCCCTTCAGCGAAAAAGGTTGGAGAGAAGTTCGACAACGCCCTGGGTGCGATCGCTGCGGGCAAGCTGCCGAGCGTCTACACGATGATCGCGATCCGGCTCCTCAACGAGAAGGGCGAGTTCACGTCGAAGGACCTGGTCTCGCGGATCATGTCGACCGAGAAGGCGCCCGGGGTCTGCTACGGCGAAGGCACTGCGCGAGCGCAGGCAGCGCAGATGACCCAGCTCCTGCCGGTCCTCAAGATCGCGACGAAGGACGGCAACAAGCTGACCCGCAACCCGAACAGCACGCTGCTGATGGCGATCGAGAAGATCGAAGGCGCCGGGGATGCTGACGAGGAAGCGGCGAGCGAGGAGTGAGGGTCAAATAGGGGCAGGTAAGGCGCCTGCCCCTGCTTTCACGAAATAGGGAGTTCGCGATATGGCGAAAGAGTTCAAGGTTACGGTCTGGTGGACGCTGCAGCAGGGTTTCAACGTGTCGGTGGAGGCTGAGAGCCCGGAAGAGGCGATCAGTAAGGCGCAGGAGCGGCTGAGCCAGGAAGAGGAACTCTATCATTTGTCGGAGATCTTCGAGAATAGCGAGGGGCCGGAGAACTTCGAGGTCGTCGGGTCTGCTGGTGGCGTCCTTGCCGAGAAGTTCAGCCAGCAGCAGGTACTGCACGACGCCTCCGATGACCTCTATCAGGCGCTGAAGGACTTGGAACTCGGCTACAGCACTCTCTACCGCGCGGTCTATGGCGACGCGCGCGCAGAGGACATCGACGAGAAGAACCCCGTGATGAAGGCACGCAGCGTTCTCGCGGCATTGGAAGAGAAAGGGGTGGTATGAGCAGGCATAACCCGGTGGCTCGGGCGCTGCGCGATCGGGCCTTCCATAAGCGCATCGTGCCGAGTAAACGGAACACGGTCGCGGGGCTCAAGGATGAGGAGATCCGAGAGGCTTACGAGGAACTCGAGGACGCCGGCTGGCGGAAGGACGAAGAGGCGAGCTGAACGGCTCGCCTTTCTTTTTGCCTGGATCAAGCCATGGTGGAGCCGAGGAGGGTCGAACTCCTGACCTCCGCATTGCGAACGCGGCGCTCTCCCAACTGAGCTACGGCCCCATGCGCCGCAAACTGCCCTCCCCTACCCCACTCTGTCAATGCGCGCGTTTGATAGACTGACGCTTTACCGCCCCGCACGTCACAGAACGCTCTCAGAGCGCTCAGGAAGCGCTTCCGTTCGTTCTGACACTCGACACTGCACTAGAGACGCGACACGCACAGGGAGCGCTTAAAACGCTTTCTACGGCATGGGTGCATCATAGGACAATATGCTTGATTTTGGGAGCGGGCGCGGTGTAGGTTCGCGGGAGAACAAACACAGAACAAAGGAACAAGGGCCGTGCTGCTGGAGATGTTCGTGACGCCTTCTGTCGGGGGCGAGAGATTGGAGCCGCAGTGCCTGGCGGAACTGGCGAGCGATATCGGCCATGGCTGGTCGGGTGGTGATTGGCTGCTCCTCATCGAGGAGCTTCTGATCCGTGGGCACAGTGAGATCCATGGGGTTCGCTTTGATCGCAATGTCGGGAAGTAGCGAAGTCGCAATCTACCCAAGCGACAACCCAACGCTAGATCGTCATTATCATCATTGTCAGAACGAACGAAGCGCACACGAGGAGCGCGACGTTACTAGAGCAAGGGAGGTAATCATGGGCAGCGGTAACTGATCAAAACAGGATCAACAGCAATGGAGGGCAAGATGATCTAGCGCTGCCCATGCCATGCGCAACCCTGCATTGGTATGGGATTTACATAGTGGCTCCGAACTACTGCCACATCGACCTATGATACGCATGCGGTTCTAATGGCCCCTATCCGCTATGGCGGATTGCGCCAGCCGAACCGAACACAGAGGCGGCCCCAAGCGTCACGCTCCGGCAACCCCGCGAGGTACGTTTACGGGCCGCCTAAAATCTTCCTTGACGACGCCATGGTCGTGAAGGCATATCAATCACGCATGACATACCCAAGCGACAACCCGTCGCGTCGCTGCGATAGTTAGATCATCGAAAGCGAACGAACGGAGTCAGACATGAAGATCACGCGCTTCGACCGCGCCACCTGCCGTGAACTGGGCGCTCGTATGGCAGAGCTCCTCAAGCCTCTCGAAGCAGAGTTTGGGGTGCAGCTCGCCTACACCGGCGGTACGTATGACTCGACGGAAGCCAAGCTCGCGATCCGTTTCAAGGCGGGCGACGAGAAGACGGCGATCGAGCGTGCCCGCAATGAATTTGCGCTCTATGCGGGGATGTATGGTCTCTCGAAGGAAGACTTCGGCAAGACCTTCCTCTTCAACGGCAAGCCCTACAAGCTCACGGGCCTCAACCCGAGCGCGCCGAAGTATCCGATCGAAGGTAAGAGCATGAGCACTGGGAAGCCCTATCGCTTTCCGCGCAGTGCGATCGCCAGCATCAAGAGCGCGGCGGCTTAAAGCCGCGCTTTTCAATCACAGTCATAAATGACGGAGAACAGAGATGGACAAGGAAGTCAGCATCGAGCGCCTGGAGCATCTGATCACGGTGCTCGAAGACGTGGCGCGTGAGCGGAAGAACTTCGACATGAACTCCTGGGCGCTGTCTGTGGAGCAGGTTCTCGAGATGGGTAATGGCGGGGTCGCCCCGGTCATCCACGAACCCTGCGGCACCGCAGCGTGTGCGCTCGGCTACGCGGCGATGGATCCGAAGTTCATGGGGCTTGGGCTTCGCCTGGAAGTGGCTGAGCGCGATGAGCACGGCGTGTTGAAGAAGCACTTCCTCTATAACCCCGAAGAGCACGCTAAGGTGAGCATCTCCCACGCGGATGTTGTTCTGCTTGACAGTAAAGGTAATTGTGAGGAATGGGGATTCGCCGCGGCTATGGATTTCTTCGGGATCAACCGAAGCAACGCCCGTTATCTGTTCGATCCTGAATACTATTTGCCGGAAGACGAAGATGAGGATGATGACGAGGAGCCTGTTGAGACCGTAACCGTCGGTCCCGAGCAGGTCATCGCCCGCGTGCGTGAGGTGATCGCCGAGGTGCGCGCGAAATGAGCACCGCCCTTATCAAGCGCGCCACCATCGACGAGATCGACGGCTATCGGCGTAGGGCGCTGGAGCTCTACGGCGCTGCGTTCGACACCCTGGCAGAGGCAGCGCAAGCTGCCTCCCTCGCCTGCCCTTCCCGCTCGACCATGCGCTCGCTGCCGGATCGTGCCAAGGATCACCTGGTTGGCTATCGCATCGACCGCGACGGCTTCATGAAGGAGATCCGCCAGCAGCTTGATCGCGACATCTGGGGCCATCTGATCCAGGCGACGGACATGGAGCGCCTGATGGATCACAAGGCGCGCGAGCAGTTTCGCACGCAGCTCCTGAACGATCCGCCCGAGGCGTCGGCCGATAACGCTTACGCCACGATCACGCAGCTCCTAGGGAGCGCCGACGAAATCTTCCGCCGTGGTGTGGCAGAGGCGTTCGCTGGGCTCGATCGGCGCTTCAAGACGCATGACGGGTTCAAGATCGGCAGCAAGATCATCCTCGAGTATGCCTTCGCCGAGTATGGCGGTTGGAACTACGGCTCGAAGAAGGATGAGATACTGCGGGACATCGAGCGTGCTTTTCATGTGCTCGATGGCAAGCCGCAGCCTGATCGCACAGGCGGGATCATCGGTGCAGCCGACACAGCCAGGCGAATAGCTGAAGGTAGCAGCATCGGGCGCAAGGCATTCGAGGCCGAGACGGAATATTTCCGGCTGCGGGCCTTCAAGAACGGCAACGCCCACCTGTTCCTCAAGCGTGACGACCTGGTGCAGAAGGTCAATCGCCTCATCGCAGAGGTGAACGGCGTCGTTCTAGGTGACGCATCCGAGGGGCGCAGCGAACAGGCGCGGCGCAACACGGCCCGCACGCCCAAGCAAGCCGACAATATGGGGTTCTTCGAGACGCCGGGCGCGGTCGTTGAGCGCATGGCTGATATCGCCAGACTCTTCGGTGAAGAGTGGGTGCTGGAGCCCAGCGCCGGCAACGGTGCGATCACCGAGGGTGCGCTAAAGCGTGGCGCGATGGTGGTCTGCGTGGAACTGAATGACGAACGGGCAAGGGCGCTCTACCGTAGCCGGCGCTATGCGGGCGTGCTCGCGCGGGACTTCCTCGAAATCAAGCCTTCCGAGCTCCGCACCTTCGACGTGGTGCTGATGAACCCGCCCTTCCACGATCGCGCGGACGTGGAGCATGTGCTGCATGCCCTCAAGTTCCTGCGGCCTGGTGGGCGCCTGGTGGCGATCGTGTCGGCCAGTGCCCTCACCCGCCAGGACATACGCTCGCGGGAGCTGCAGCGGATCGTCCTCGAATGTGGCGATGTCGAAGACCTGCCCGCCGGCACCTTCAAGGAGTCCGGCACGATGGTCGCCACCAAGATCATCAGCATCTTCCGCTAACACCCTAATTCGCGAACTCGGGAAAGCGCAAACTCCCAAGCGCTTTCCCGCGCTCGATCTGCGACACTAAAAATGTCGAGAAAAACAAAGGGTTACATCATGCAGATGCCGCTTAGAAATCTCACAGTGTCGGTGCTGACCTGTCGCGTCGGCATGCGCATAGCGGTGCGCAACATCGTCTATCTGTCGACCGACAACTGGCTTGATGCCCAGAACCTTGCGCGTGCGGCGGTCGCTAGGTTCGAGAAGGGCGACACCGAAAGGTGCTACATCGAGACGGTACGTGAGGGCTTCGTGCGCTTTGCCGACAGCCTGATAAGCCGCGTCATTCTCCTCGACGACAAGGGTGCCGTCGTCGCCTCCGGTGAGGCAGTGCCCATGTTGACCTTCATGGTCAGCGAAGGATGGGACGTCCCTGCCCTGCCCTCCGAGTTTCAGGTGGCGGCATGAGCATCGACCCGATCCTGTCTGCGATCCGCTATGCCAGCCTCCCGAAGCATGAAGGCGCCGGCTTCACGTTGTCGATCACCTTCAGTGACGGCACCTGGATCGAGGCGAGTGTCCAGAAGATCAACGCCTACCCGTTCTACCGACTCTATCCCTTTGAGAAGGTGATGCGAGGTAAGGAACCGAAGGACGAGCCGATGTACGTCAACCTCGCCCACGTCAAATACGTTCAACCAAGGTTCGGCTAGCGGCTTCGCTAATCCGCTAGATCGCAAAAACACGAACGGAGATAGACAGATGAACCGACTTGGCGGGTACGCCTTCGCGTCGGCTGTGGAAGCTCGGATTGAGCAGATACGCCTCGAAAACCCGATCACTCCAGAGACCGTGATGGGCTGGTCGACCTTCATTCGCACGCTGCGCACCACGCTCGACATTCTGGATCAGGAGGCCCGCGAGGTGATGAGCGCGGAGCTGACCAGAACGGAAGGAGGGACCAAGGTATGAGCCGCCAACTTATCAGCAGCGACGAGGCGGTGCAGGGGAAGGTTCAGCACAAGAAGCCCTGCTCCGACTGCCCCTGGTCCCGCAAGGCCCTCAACGGTTGGCTCGGTGGGGCCAGCATCGACGACTGGCTGCGGGCAGCTCATGGCGATGCCTTCGTTCGCTGTCACACGATCGCGAACATGCAGTGTGCGGGGTTGGCAATCTATCGCCGCAACGTCTGCAAGCGCGCTGATCCACCCCTGCTTCGGCTGGAGGCCGATCGCGAGGCGGTGTTCGCCACGCCGGTGGAGTTTCGTGAACATCACTCCCGGCCCCCGTCGCTGCGCGAAACCGCGAAATAGCGAACTCCCTACCGTAAACCCGCAACGATGCTGCGATACTAGCAGCATCGAAACGCGAGGAGTTTCAGATAGATGAGGTACGTCGCCCCTGCCCTACAGCAGGAAGCCAACGTGATCCGCGGCGCCATGCTCATAGCGCAGCAGCACACCGTCGTTGTGCCCGTCTCCTACGAGAAAGGGCGCACCTTTGCCGGGATGCCGGAAGATGACGGCGAAGTCCTGGGTATGGCGCTGCCGCTCTTCGGGTGCGCCATCTTCAGCCCCATGAGGAACGAACGATGAAGCTCAGTAATATCCATGAAGCCGTAAAGCTCCATAAGGATCTCCTGTTTATCGAACAGAAGATCGAGCAGTCCAAGGAGAAGGCCCCGCACTATTCGTGGCATCTCCAGATGCACATGGGTAGTGAAGCCACCAACGTCTCCTACAAAGTCTCGAACGACATGGTGCAGATGCTACTCGGCATCGAGGCGAAGCGGGTTCGCGATCGGCTGCGTAACCTTGGCGTCGAAGACGTATAGGAGAGGATGATGAACCTCAAACATGTCCGCGAAGCCGCTGAGCTTGCCGATCAGTACGAGAAGCTACAGGCGTTCCGTAAGCGCGTCGCCACGAAGCGCTCCAGCAAAAGGGTCAGTGAGGACGATAAGTGGTGTCTGGTCCTCAATCCTGACTGGGACCAAGGAGAGCCCGATTACGAGATCGAGGTCGATCTTGGTCTGGCCCTACAGGTCATTGATGGAGAACTCGACAAGCTCCGCAAGAGGCTCCAGGCGCTCGGCGTCACGATCGAATAGGCGATTTCGCTAATCAGCGAAGTTCCGACCGGCTTCCCGTCGACGCGCTGTCATACTTCAAACATCGAGAGCGCAAGACGAGGAACGAGAGATGAGCGCACGGTTCAAGGTCGTGGTCGAGACGCAGGTCTACGAGAACTACGCGGCGCACGACTACGACGGGAAGGGGCCTGCGCCGGAGCCTTATTGGAAGGCGAAGGGTGGCAACACCTACATCGTCGCCCGCATCTCCCTCGAGGAGGCTGTGAAGGGGCGTGCGTATATTCACGCCACCTACATCGAGCCCGCGCTGCCGAACATGCAGCGTAACGACCACTGGTACCACGAGTACCTCGTCGACTGGGAGCTGGTCGATATCCACGAGCCGACCTCCTACGAGCGCGAGCAGCTCCGATGGGAGGACGGCTTCATCTACCTCGCCCAGGACATCACGCAGGCGGTAGGCGAAATCGCTAAGTCGCAAACTCCCGACCGCCTCTCCATCGGCATGCTGCGATGATTGCATCATCGAGAGTGCATGAAAGGACGAACACATGAACAGCATCGAGCGGAAGATCGTCGAGCGCATCGTGGATGATGCACTGGCGCAGGGCTACGGGATCAGTGTGCGCGACGGTGGGGAGGTCACTGTGCGGCGCTCGACCGATCGCGCCGAGATTGTGGGCGCCCTAGGTACGACTGGCGAGGATCAGTTGGGCTTTCATCTGATCGTGGACGGTGTACCCGAGCGTCGGACTTTCGGCATGGTGTGGCTGGTCTACGGCAACGACACCGACGTGATCTCCGACAGCATCGACAACGAACTGACGAACCTCATCCTCAAGGGCGCCGAGGCCCTCGCGGAACAGCTAAGCGGCTAATTCGCGAAAGCGCAAACTTCCAAGTTCTAACCCTTCGCGAACTTGCGATGATAGATCATCGAAAGAAAACAAAGGGTTAGCGACATGACGCAACAAGCGGAAGAACTCCAGCAGGCCTACTATCTGGGGCAAGAGGCGCGACGCGAAGCCAAGCCCTACAGCGCCTATCGCACGCTGCCTTTCGAGAGCTCCGACGAGTTCGAGAACTGGCGCCGGGGATGGGAGAACGAGGATGCGGCGCTGCGGGGCTGCGAGCGCGTGGTCTTCGAGTAAGGGGAGGGGAATGTTACGACTAGCTGATAGCGCCTTTCTCGCGGGCTATAAGGCTCGCGAAGAAGGACAACCGCTCGCCAACTACCTGGGGCTCGGTGCAGAGGGTAGCTATCTCGACGGTTGGATAAAAGGCTGGGAGGCGTGTGACGCCGAACAGCATGATATCGAGGAGCAGAGCCAGGCTGCATAGGGTAGGGGAGGGGCCTCGAGCCTCTCCCGCCTTCCCACACCAACCCTCCATGGGTTCCCAGGCCATCATCTAGCGCATAGCGCAGCAGCGAGCGCACACGCACCTGCGGGGCACGCGTAGAACGCGCTCAGAACGCTCAGGAAGCGCTTCCGTTATCAGCGAGCAGTCAGAGTGCAGCGCAGACTTCCCGTCGCTGTACGACGCTCCCTGTGTCTCCATGGGGCTAAGTAGGGAATTAGCGATGGTGCGAACTCCCGAAAGACTCCCCAAAGGCATGTTGCGATAATCAGAACATCGAGAGACAGAGAGGACGGCATGAAGCGCACAACCTTGAGCCTGGGACCCGAGCGAGCCGAGCAGCTCCGCGCGCTCGCCCTGCACCTGGATCAGCCGATCACGCGGATCATGGAGGATATGATCGACGAGGCGCTGGCGAAGCATAAGATCGCGGTCGATCCGCTATCGCACGTCAAGGTCGAGGAGGGTCACTTCGGCGGGGTGAACGTCACGACTGAGGCGTTCGGGAAGCTGCGGCTCACGCACAATGAGGCGATCTGGGTGGTGCAGCATCTGGGAATGGCTGCTGATAAAAGCGGCAATGGAAGATTCAGGGCGGCGATCGACCTGGTGATTGTCGAAACCTACCGCCAGGGCCGCGGTGTGGTCATCTCGGTGAATTGCAAACGGTTTAGCATGACGCCGCGGATCGCGATCGAGCTGGCGAAGAGGATCGAGGATTCACTAGGGGAAGCGCCATGATGGTGAACGGCAAGCCCGTCTGGGAATACAAGGACGCGACAGGCGTCAAGCACCGCGGGGTGATGATGGGGTTCAGCGACTTCGGCGGAACCGACGTGACCTACAGGTTCCATCGGCTCGACGAGAACAACACCCCCATCGTGTTCGAGAATGGCGGCATATCCCTGGATCTGGTGTCTGGGGCTCGCCTCAAGGAAGCTCGGCGGCTGTGGACGGAAGAGAAGGCGAGCACGCCATCGTGAATCTCATAGGGATGCTGATCCCCATCAGATAGGAGCATAATCATGTCGGCTCTGAATCGAGACCTGCCCATCACGCTGTGGGGTAGTGAGGTCGTCATCCCCAAGGGGACGAAGGTGCGGCTCATAAAGAGCGCATCGGGTACCGAAGGTGATCTCTACGCTGTAGAGAGTATCTCGTTGCTTATGGAGCTCACGGGCAACACCCACGATCCAAAGTACCGCTACGCCTTCGTGCCGACCGACGCTGTGGATCCGTAAGTCATGCGAAAACATATCATAGTATGCAGCCTCCTGGCCCTATGGTCCATGCCGCCCCAGGCACAGGCAGAGGAGCTCGGCATCTACAACAAGAAAGGCGAGCGTATCGGCAGGGTGGAGAAGAACCCCTACGGCGATGGCTACACCATCCGCGATCGCCAAGGTCGGCGTACGGGTAGGGTAGAGGTACAACCGTACCGCGAAAATGGGTACAACCTCTATGATCGAAGTGGAAGACTCCAAGGGCGTATCAACGCAGAGTCAAACCGCAGTCAACGCCTAAGAGAAAAACACTAGCCTTTGCCGTTTACACGGAAAGAAACTACGCGCTGACTATCCAAGCGCAAAACCAACGCAAAGCTGCGATGATCTAATCATCGAAAGCGAGCGAGGATACGCATGAGCAAGGATGATCGGCTCAAGGCGCTCATCAAGCGTAGGCTAGAGCGTTGCGCGCATCTGAGGAAGATCAACGCGCGGCAATGGATCATCAAGCACGAGCAGATCATGCTGCTGCGGCACAGGCGGGGCTATCTCAAGCTCGGGATCGCAGATGGAACGATGGATCTCTACAACAGACACGTAACGGCGAGGATGGGGCATGACGGATAAGGAAAGAAGCTGGCCCGATCTCACGCGCACTCGCAAGGCGATCGAGCAATGGCGCGTCGAGTACGAGCACTTCCTCAAGAGATGGGAGGACATCACGACGGATGCTGAGGTCGACAAGGCAGAGGCGGAAGAGCGGGAGATGGACGCAAAGGTGCTCGCCGCATACGCAGAGGACACCAAGGACCGCAACAATCGAGCCACCATCATGAAGGCGGATGTCGTGGATATCATAGAGCTGGTGGAGAAGGCAGACGCTGACGCGCGAGAAAGGAAAGAGACATGATCGAGGTCAAGGTCACAAGAGAGTGCTACGGGGAACTCACCCGGATCCT
>JACYYJ010057670.1_pt1 | contig 35940 bp, 54 predicted proteins | sample 8236861 | NCBI WGS metagenome assembly JACYYJ01 (sample SAMN14103086, study PRJNA606662) | landfill metagenome | isolation source: landfill solid waste | place: India:New Delhi, Okhla landfill site | collected 2017-11-05
AGCCCGCAGCCGTGGATGAGGCAAGCCCTTATCCCGACCCACGCAATCGGCGGGAGGCTGCCGCGCTTGCAAAGCTGGCGCTGGCGTACTTGGGGGCGACTAGCGCTCACATTGACGCGGCTGTTGCCCGTTGTGAAACGGACCTCGCCGCCCAGCCCGGAGTCTCCAACAATGACCGCTGACATCGAGCTGCTGCCGCTGCCTCGCACGTTGCAGCACGNNCCTGCGTAGCCCACGCCACCGCTGCAAAGGACGCCGAGATTGAGGCGCTGCGGGCGGAGCTGGACCGACTGCGCGGCGAGCACGTGCGCGTTCGCCGGGACCGGAACGCGGCAGAAGCCCGAGCCGAGCGGCTGGCGGAGGCGTTGCGGGAGCTTGTGGCGCTCGGCCACCCCCGTGATCCGGCAATTATCGCCGCCAAGAATGCCCTGCGCGACCACGACCAGGAGGGGAAGGATGGCTAATCCATGTGACGCTCTGGCTCGGCTTGTCGAGACCGTCGAGCAGGCCATCGAGTCCGGTGACTGGAAGGTTGACGGCGCCTGCGACCCTGATTCGGACTTGGAGTATGCGCGCGCCACCCTGCGTCGGAATGGGTGGCGTCAGAACAGCATTGACGGAAGCTGGATGGAGGCCCGCAATGGTTGAGCGACAGGAAGTGGAGGCGCTGGTCAGGGAGATTGAGGAAGGATGCAGGGAGCACTCCTGTACACCTCACGACATGTCCCTCGATGTGGAGGGCGACACCCTCGCCGCCCTGTGCCGGGCGTGGCTGGCGGTGCAGGATGCGCCGGAAGCAGTTGTCGAGTGCAACGACGCAAAGGGCGCGTGGCTGATTGCTGCCGACGACGCGCCGCTTTCCGTGGGCCAGCGCGTGCGCATCGTGAAGGAGGTGGGGTGATGGCTAGGCGCACCGATACCGGGTTCATCACCAAGTCCCTGCTGGTCGAGCTGCTGACCGATGGGGCCGTCCGCGTGCTGAACATCCGCAATGGAAACTGGGTCACGGTCACGCAGTCGCCCAAGGGCGTGAAGTCTTTCGTGAGCGTGGGCACGTTCGAGAAAGACCAGCTTGAGCGCTACGCTAGAGGGCTGCCCCATGACCCCTGACGAATCCCTGTGGCAGCACCTGGAGGCCGAGTTCGCCCGCGTGCTGGGGGAAGTGCCCAAGCCGAAGGAGCCGGACCTGAACGAACACCCGAGTAATGCTCGGGAGTTGGAGGCAGGGGAATGAGATACCCGTCTCTTTTGGGATTCCTAACCGGAATGATCATTTTTCTCGCGGCAGTGGGAGTTTTCTTCTTGACTCTAGTGATTTGTGCCGAACTTGACGGGTACCGATTCAAGCTGGTGGAAATCCCCCAGGGGGAGGAGGCGTCCAAATGAAGTCACGGCGCCACCACAACAACACCGGATATCGGCAGATCAAGCGGGGCAAGACGCGCTCGCAAGTTAGGCACATTGCACGCCGTCTTGGCGTGCCGTATGGGAAGGAGGCGCGGGAGGAGTGAGCGCAGCCGAGCGCCTGTTAACGCTGGCCCAAGCCGCCGAACGGTCCGGATGCTCCGTGCGTACCTTGCGCCGGGCGGTAGATTCGGGGCACCTTGTCGTGGTCCGGCTCGGGGAAGGCCCCAAGTCCGACCGCGTTCACCCATCGGACCTGGCCGCTTTCTGGGCGCGCCGGAAGGTCAGGAAATGCCAGTCGCAAAACGCCCCAACGGTAGCTATCAAGTCACCGTCTGCTACGGCGGACGAACGTATCGCAAGGCTTCTCGGCACTGGACATATGCCGACGCCAAAGCCTACGAGCGCCAGTGGCTCGCGGCGATCCGGGACGCTGCGGCTGGTCGCCAACCGGAAAGATTGATCGCTGAAGGGCTGGAAAAGTGGCTGAATGAGCACGTCCCACGGCTTCGTAGCGCCCGCCAGACCCGGAACCATTGCCGCGCCCTGCTGCCCTACATTGCGGGGCGCAAGCTGACGGAAATCCCCGCTGTCTGGAGCGAGATCAAGGCGGCTGAAGTCAGCAAGGCCCCGGCCACCACGAACCACAAGGGCCGCATCCTGCGTCAGGTCGCCCGGATGGCGTGGCGGGAGTGGGGATGGCTGGACCGTCCGATGGTAGTCACCCTGCTCCCTGAAACGCCGCGCGAGCGGTTCCTGACGCCCGCGGAGGTGGAGGCCCTGGCCGATGCCATGGGAAGCCCGCAGGGGCGCGGGTACGTCCTGCTGGCGGCATACACCGGCATCCGCCGGGGCCACCTGCTGCGTCTCACGGCGCGGGACGTGGACGGGGATTTCATCCGGCTGGATCGGTCCAGCAAGACGCGGAGCCTGCAATGGGTGCCGCTGCATCCCAAGGTCCGGGAGATTGCCGCCAGCTTGCCGCTGGGGATCGGGGAAAGCCGCTTGCGCGACGAATGGGACGCCGCCCGCAAGGCGACGGGGATAGACTGCCGATGGCATGATCTGCGCCACACCTGCGCGTCCTGGCTGGTGCAAGCCGGGGTGCCCCTTCACACCGTGGGCGAGATCCTTGGGCACAGCAGCCCGGCGGTCACGAAGCGGTACGCCCACCTTGCCCCGCAGCACCTGGCCGACGCGATGGCGAAGCTGGCTTGATGGTATAATTAGCGGGCCTAGAGGCGTTTGCACCGCCGACTAGGCCCTAACCACTTCACCTGTCTGGAGGTGATCATGGCTACCCCGAAGCTTACCATTCCTCGCGGCCTAAAAAAGCGAGGCAGGACATGGCACATATCCCGAGTATTCAACGGGAGATTGGTGCGGTTATCTACGGGATGCTCCGACCTTGAGTCGGCAATCCGTGTCTATCGGCGCATTGAGTCAGGGGAGCTTTCGCAGCCCCAAACGGACTGGTGGAGCCAGCAAGTAGATAGCGCGCGCGCTGGCAGGAAAAGTGTTTTCAGCACAATGCTGGCTGCGGCCAAGAGCCGTGCTAGCCTCAAGAATCTGCCTTTCAGCTTGAATATGCCGAAGATGCTTGCCTTGGCCGCAGAGAGCGGAGGCTACTGCGCCGTGTCGTCCGTCCAATTTTCCGGCGAGAGGCTGGGCGCTAGGCGCCCGCTAATGCCAAGCTTAGACAGGATTGATAGCTCCGGCGGATATGAGTTGCACAACTGCCGACTGGTTTGCGTTGTCGTCAATTACGCGATCTCCGACTTTGGGGAAGGACCGCTACGCATTGTCGCCAGAGCGATTGTTCGGAAGGAGTTGGAGGAGATGAGCCGGACTGATCGCCTGTAATTCGGCGCAGTAAAAGCGCAGTCTTTGGGCCGGATGTGTCCATTTCAGTCAGGCAAGGCCGCATAACCATGCGGTTTTCAGGCAGGGCAGAGAATTCAAAATCCGCCGGGCTAACACCCGTGTGGGTTCGAGTCCCACCTTCGGCACCAATGAAATCAGCGGGTTACGCGATCTCCGGGGCTTCACTCGTTTCCGCAGGTGCAGGAAATGTGCAGTGATGGCCCACCGCTGCCCCTCAGGGCGGCATTGCTTCCCGGTCGGGCCGTCTGTCGTCAGCCGCATGCGTCCGGTCCGCGCTGCGCGGTGGGTGCCGATCATGTTCGCGGCGCTGGCCGGGCGGCGCAGTCGGCCACCGCCGCATCCTGGGGTCGGGGTTTTCTGATAGCCCGGACCCGTACAGCCCACGACCTGATTGTGGTTGCCTACAGCGCGTAACGATCCTGAGCCCAGGAGAACAGCCTGTTGCGCTGTGCAGCGGTAGGCAGTGAGTTCGCGCCCGCTATGACGCACGCGACATTCCCGTCAAAGAATGCCTCACTTCCATTCATGTTGGAGCCTACCGCAAGCGCCCCAGCTGACTCGGTGTCTGCTGTCGCCCCGGTCGTCCCGAAACCCACGGCGGTCCCGTCAAGCGCGCCATCTAAGTAAATCCGCCCTTCTGCCGCGGCCCAGTCCATCGTCATTAAGCCGGCGTGCCACCCTGTGTCGACATCCGTGGCGCCAGAGGTGGTCATAGGCGTGGTGCCGTCTGTGCGTAGCTGGGCCAAGCGGAGCTTGTTTGAGGCAATGTCGAACCTGAACCGAGAGCGGCCGGCGTCGCTCGCATTGGAGCTTCCAAACAGAACTCGTGTTGCGGTCCCGGTAGCCGCCCTCTTGAAAACGACGAATGCCCATGCGGACGACACGTTTCGGAAAATTGATTTCCCCTGTGAGGTGTTGTTGGCCATCCGATCGTTAGAGCCGTCGAACTGTAGTGCACGCCGGCCGTTCACGGCAGAAGACAGGATCGATGGTCGGCTCCCCGCAGTTCCTTGAACGACATGGAGCTCGCCGCCTGACTTGTCCTGCCACTCGCTCGCCGCGCCGGATACGTCCGTGACACTGGTGGAGTCGTCGAGCCATAGCCGGGGAGACAATGCAGCAGGCGACCACTCTGCGCCGGACGATGCCGCGAAAAATCCCGGAATCATGCCGCCACCGTCAGGCCGATAACGTCGGCGGTCGTCGGGCTGGTCATAATGACGGTCACGGCCATACCGGTCTCCAGCTCCAGCGTGCCGCCATAGGTCGGGGTGAGCGTCACGCCATCCTCGATCAGTTCCAGCGCCGCTGTGGCGCGGATGTTGAACACCTGCCCCGCCATGTAGCCCTCGGCGCTGTCGAATGTCACGTCGCCGCCGGCGCGGATGTAGCGTGACAGACCGGCGTGGGTGGCAGGAGCAGCGGTGAAGGCCGACGCTTCGGTGACGATGGTCAGGGTTTCGGAGCCGTCCACCGGCACCTCCTCCCACGCTGCATCCTTGCGCCCGTACAGCTTGCCGTCGCTGGGGGCGTCGGGGATGCCGCCAGCGGCCTGTGCCACCTCGTCGATCGCCGCCTGAACATCTGCGGCAGACAGCCCGGAAGCTGCGTTGTCGTAGGTGACCTCATCGGCAGCCGGTACGCCGCCCGCCACCACGGGCACCCAGCCGGTGCCATCCCACGCGCTCCAGGTCTCGGTATCCGTGGCGTAGTAGAACCCGACTGCCTCGGGATGCAAGTCAAGAGACGCCGGGCGATCCGCCGCGGCCCCCTTCCCCAAGTAGTCCGCAAGCCGTCCGCTCGCCATTACGCCACCTCCGAATAGATCAGTGAGCCGTCGTCTGCGTACACGAACACCGGCTGGCCGTTGATGATTTCGCCCGTGACTACGGGCAGGACGCCGCTTGGGGGCGGATCAGGGAAATGATGAAACCCGCGCTGCCCGTCGGCATTGGTGCCGTAGTAGCTGTCCGGCTCGGGCGCCGATACGTCCCCGCGCAGCCGGATCCGGGCGCCGCTCGCCAGATCGCCGAATGTCTCGACGCTGTTGACGCCCAGAACGAAGGCGCTGGCCGGCAGGTAGTCGCCGAAGCCGGCCTTTTGCAGCGCCGCGATTGCGGCCGTGTTGGCCTGAACCTGCCGCTCGATCTCTGCCGTCAGGCTCGACGAATCCAGCGTGCGCAGGTAGTCGTACCAGACCGGCGCGATCGCTCCTGATGGCAGAAGGAACGCCTGCCCGTAGCGCGGGATCTGGCTCATGCGTCCCGGATGCCCACGGCAATCCAGTCAAACGTGACCTGGTTGGTGATGTGGCTGTTGCTGGCGCTGCCGCCGTTGGTGTCGAACTTGACGGTGAATCCGGTCAGGTTCTTGGCTTGGACCGAAGGCGTCGGCAGGAAGCCGCCGCTGCCCGCGGACGCCACAGTCGGGGTCACGATCACGAACGGCGTGCCGACGAACGCCTCGGGGAAGGTGACTGCCACGGAAGTGATGTTCGCTCCCGACGCCGGGGCGGTGCCGCTGCCCACCTGCATGAAGAACTTGCCCGGCTCTGAGGCGATGCCGGCCTGGAAGCTCGCGAGGGTGTTTCCCGACTCCGTGACCACGATGTCGGGCTCGGGCGGTTCGGGCGGCTCGGGCATCTCCGGCATCGGAACCCACAGCATGTTCGCCCCGTCAGTGGACAGGATGCGGCCCGAGAACCCGGTAGGGTCCGGCACCTGCAGGATGTCCGCCATCAGCCACTGCTCGCCGTCCGTGGTGAGGAACTTGCCCGATTCCTTCGGCGGCAGGGCATCGCTGCCGGCCTGCTCCGGGCGCCAGTCGCGCGTCCAAACCGTCTCGCCGTCGGCGTTGCGAAGGACAATGGTGTACTCGCCCTCGCCCCAGATCTGCGTGTTCGACCGGGCCGCGGAATCCAGCGGCACCGGGTTCTCGTTGAGGATGTTCTGGTCATAGTCCGACCAGGTGTCCTTCAGCGTGGTGGTGCCGATCTCGTAGAAGGTCAGCGAGCCGTTGAAGGCCGGGTCGATGCCCAGGAGGTCATGCAGGACCGGGGCGGGGTTAACGAACTGTCGGGGCATTGCGTGCTCCAATGAAAAACCCCGCGCGCGGCGGGGCTGTGGTAATTTCAGGGATCGGGCTTCGCCCGCGGGCCATTCACCGGGAAGGCGGCATGTCCAAACAGAAGTTCGACCTATCCAACGTCGGCGGCCAGCCGAAAGATTGGCTGGAGCGCCACCTTGACTATGCGTCCGAATATTCGGAGTGGGACGACATCAAGCTGGTCGCCGCATTTGTCGGTGTGCCGCTGCTTTTTGTCCTATCCGTTGGGGGCGTTCTGTACTCGCTGCTCAAGTTCGCCGGCAAGATCTAACAGCGCCTCGTCGCCGGTCCTTTCGGCCTCCACCCGCATGGAGTGGATCATGCCGGGGATGACGCCGTGCGGCTTGTCAGTCACGCGAGCGAGCCAGCGAACCGCCCTCGGGCTGGTAAGCACCCGAGCAGCCAAGTTGGCAACCGCGCCACCACCGACAACGCTCCCAGTGCTGACCCCCGTCGCATCAAACAGAGACGCCACCAGCGCCGCGCCGTAGGTGTAGGCCGCGCCTCGGTTTGCCGTGCCGGACGGATTCCGGAACACCTGTGATCCGTCGCGGATCGTTTCAGCCACCCTGGCAATCCGGTCCATGTCGCGGCTGAACTGCGGCCCGTGCCGGTCGAACAGCGCACGCTTCGCCTCCGGACTGACCCGGTTCCAATTGGTGAGAAACGTGTTGGCCGAGAACAGCTCGCCGGTGGCGTCTTGCATGCCTGGCGTTGCCATGCCCATGCGCCGGATCACCGCGGCCGTGACGGCCCTCTGACCATCCCTCGGCAGCGACTGCATCACCGCGCGGAGCGTGGTGCCGCCGTCCCGGGTGCCGCTCATCACGGCGTTGAACACCGCCTCGGGCCCGCCGTTCTTGTCCACGACCCGCTGCACCTGCTCCAGGCGGTTGGCACTGACGCGGGTGTAGTTGTTCGCCCGGCGCGCGGCGGCCTCCGCCTCGGGACCTATCGACTTGGCCACCTCCTCCATGTCGCGAGACAGCGCACCGTAGAGGCGCCGCAGCTCGCGCGCCGGCGTGTCCGGAGTCAAGGAGAAGTCGTTCATCTGCTCGCCTACCTGCGTGCGGATCTTGCGCAGGGCCTCGTAGGAGATCTGCCCCCCGCCGGCCTGCAGGTCTGCGTCCAAGTCCTCCAGCATCTGGCGCATGCGCGGATTGACCATGCGCGCCGTGGTCTGCGCCGCTCCCGGGTTCGGCGTAGTCAGCTCCGACAGCGCGCGCCGGGTGTTGGTCATCGAGGACCCGGCATCGGGCGGGATGAAGCGGTCCGCCTGCCAGTACAGCGCACGCCGCTGGGCGCCGACGTTGTTGGAGAACGTCTGGATGCCTGCCTCGACAGCCCGGCCGGCACGCTCGCCGCTGGCGTTGGGCACCAGCTGCTGGCCGCGCCGCTGCAGGCCGGCGCCGATGTCGTCGGCCTGCTGGGTGGCGAATCGGTTCATGACGCCGGCGCTGGTCGGACCACCTGCAAGCAGGTTCTCGACGCCCTGGATGTTGTGGCTGCCGGTAGCCTGCCCCACGGACGGCGTGGCACCCACGCTGGCGAAGTCGGCCAATCGGTTGCGCATCTGCTCGCCGCTGCGCCCACGCACCAGCCCGCGCACAGTAGCCGCGCTGCCAGCACCAGCGGCGCCGGGCGCCAGCGATCCAGCCAGGCCGGCGGCCAGCTGCGTACCCTCGCCCGCGCCCTGCTCGCGCGCAGTCGCCGCCGCGGCGGACCCGGTGGCGGTGCTGGCCGTCTGCAGTGCCGGTTGCGTGGTCAGCAGTCCGGCCAAGCGGTTGGTTGCGCCGCCCACGGCCACGCGCCCCAGGTTCATCAGCCCGCCGGCGCCCATCGTGAGGCCGGTGCCGGTCAGGGCCTCGCCCACGTCGGCCGCGATGCGCTCCCGGGAGTCCTGCGGCTTCGGAAGCCCGATGCGATCAGCCGCCATCCCGCCGATCTCCCGATAGCTCGGGACGTTGCCGGGCATCATGCGGTTGAATGCCTCGCCGCCGACAGCGTCCAGAAGGCTGCCTGCCCCTTGCAGCACCGACCGCGCACCGATGCCCAGGCCGCGGACGTGGGGATTTACCGGCTCCGCTGCAGGCTCCGGACGGCCGACGCCACCGGTCACGCCGGAGAAGTCAGCCGCCGGCGCCTGCTGCTGGTAGCGCGTCCACGGTCCTTCAGCCTCCTGCTGCTGGTATTTCTCCCACGGTCCCGCCATCAGATGCGCTCCCAATTGTTCGGGTCCGCCGGGTCGCCGCCGCGGAAGCGGTAGCCACCCTCCACGGCCCCGGGCTGCGGCCCACTGGATGCGGGCGCGCCGCCATCGGTGTCCCCGTAGGTTTCGCGGAATGCCTGGTCAAGCCGGTCCTGCGCGTCCTCGGCGTACTGGATGATCTTGTCCAACTGCGTGCGCAGTGCTTCCGGCGACTGCGTGTTCGCCAAGGCCGCCAGGTTCTCCTGCAGAAGGATGTTCTCGACGTTCGACACCTGCCCCAGCGCGCCTCCGGTCTTGGAGGCATCTCGCATCGCCTGCAGCACGCCGAAGCCCACCTGCGACCGCAGCGTGTTCTCGAGCTGCGCCCGGACGTTCGCCGCCTCGCTACCTGGCATGTCGGGGATCTGCCCCATCACGCCGGTGATGCGAGACAGAGCGGGGTTGTCCCGGATCTCCCGGGCCGTCTGCGCCATGCGCGCAAGGCCGTTCTTGGCGTTCTCGGTGGAGGACCGCGCCAGCGGCAGCTCCGCGCGCCTCTCGGCCGCCGTGCGGCTGTCCAGCACCGCACCCTCGCGCAGGCCGGCGCCCACGGCCTCGACCTGCTGACGGGCCGGCAGGTAGTCCAGCTGCACCTGCTGCCGGGCCCGCTCCTGCTCTGCCGCGACCTGCCCCTCGCTGGGCCGCGTGGGGACGCCAGAGGCAGGCTGTGGGGCCATGCTGGCCGGCTGCGCCGGGCTGGGCGCGCCAGCGTCAGGCGCGGCACCCTGGCTCAGCCGGTGCTGCAGGAAGGCATCGACCTGCTCGGCCGGGATGCCGGCGGCGATCATCTGGTTCGCCAGCTCCACCGAATCGTCCACGAACTGCTGGCCCTGCCCCTGCGGCACAGGCGCGCCGGGCGAACCCTGCTGCGCCAGCGGCACGACCTCGCCAGACCGGCGCACCAGGTGCGGCTCCATGCCCGGGTGATCGCGCATCCACGACTGGATGTCGGCGCGGTGATCGGTGATCTCCGTGCGGCCGTCCCGGTAAGTGTTCATGATCCGCCCGTCAGCCAGCACGCGCTGGCTGTGGATCGTGTTGCCGGTGTCGGCACCGCCCATCATGGCCAACTGCTCGATGCCCGGCAGGTAGGCGTCATCCCACTCCTGCGGGATACCCTGCCCCAGCCCAAGCTGCTGCGCCTCGGCCGCCAGCTGCGGATACAGGCCCTGCACGCCGGCCTGATTTCCGGCCTTGGCGTACTCCACCAGCATGCGGGCCTTCTGGGAGAGCGAGCCCATCTGCTGGCCGCGGTCCTGCTCCAGTGACTGGCCCAGCGCGAAGCCCGCGGCGGGGTCCGTCTGGATCGCCTGCTGCACCAACCCGCGCCGCTCCTGCGCCGGCGCGCCGTAGGCTTGCGACGCCAGCTGTGCAAGCCGGTTCTGTTGGCCGCGCTGCCGCCCGAGTTCGCCCTGCTGCTGCACGTACCCGGCCAGAGCAATCGGCCCATATCCGTTCGCCATCACATGCCCCCTGCGTTGCGGCCCTGCAGCCAGTTATTGAAGGCGCTACCCACGACGCCGACCATCTGCGCGTTGTTGTTCGCCCGCTGCTGGTAGGCGCTCGCCCGGGCCTGGCCGATGTTCCCGTAGGCGTTGCCGATGTTGCTCGCCATGTTGGCGCCGTAGGCCCCGAGCTGGCCGGCCGTGGCCTGCCCGACACCCGCGAGGCCCGCCAGCCGGTTCCAGTGGTTGCCGTACTCCTGCGAGGCCAGGCCGGACGCAAACCGCATCCGGTCGGCATCCGCGCCGCCGCTGTACATGCCGCCGCGCGCCGCCGCGCCGCGCTCCAGCGACTGCAGGCCCTGGTCTCGTGTGAAGGCGTACTCGGGCGACTCGTAGAAGCCGGAGAAATCACCACTGGACAGCGCCGTGAGCCGGTTGAGCGCCCCGCCGCCGGCCTGCAGCCACGGCATCATGTCCTCGCGGGTCTGGTCGTACTGGCGCCGCTGCTCCTCGATGGCCAGCTCCTGCGCCCGCGCCTGCGCGTCCGCGGCCTTGCCCGCCCCCCGGTTCTGCAACGCGCCTCCAATGAGGCCAACCGCCGCACCTGCTACTGCACCCCAGCTCATTGGCCTTTCTCCTTCGTCAGGGCCGGCAGCTCCTCCGGCACGATGAATTTCGCCTCGATCGCTTCGAGGTCGGTGATCTTGGTCGGGTGGACGTTCACCCAGATGGTGTCGGTGTGTGCATAGCCCGCCTTCTTGGTGCCCGGCGGCGACACGAACACCGCCGGCGCCTGGATCCGCTTCATGCCCTCGGGCGTGGTCACGGTGATGTCGCCCTGGATCAGCAGGTTGAGCGTGGAATGGCGGTGAATCTTGCCGGTCAGCACCGTGCCGGCCGGGATGAACAGCTCACGCCCGTAGATGCCGTCGGCGAAGTGGTGTGTTTCCTTCAGCTCGGCCGGCTCGCAGTTGTCCACGATGGCCTGTTCAAGCTGCTTCAACTGCCCGTAGGTCGGGCTCGTCGGCAGGTCCAGGGGCACAAGGTCGCCCGCCTCGCCAGCGGCAAGGTTGGTCGAATCGGTCATGGGTCAGCTCCCTGCGGGCGTGATCTTGGCGGTGCCGCCCAGCAGCGTCGCCTTCACGGGATCGGAGACGCGCATCCGCAGCACCATCTGCCGGGCCTGCCCCAGCCGGTGGACCGTCACCCGCTTGCGGTACTCGCCCGCATCACCGAGGCCGCGCTCCTTGTGGTTCGACCAGTTGCGGCCACCGTCGCGGGAGACGGAAAAGGTCATCTTTCTCATGCGCTCAAATCCATTGCGATGATCGTCGCCGCGTTCCCGTACCCACTGAACGGCGGCTCATATCGGGACCAGGAATCACCCATGTCCTCGGACACGAAGAACGCGGACGCGCCAGTCGACCCCAACAGCAAGCCGCCCGCCTCGGATACGTAGCTCATGTGGGCGCCGAGCTGCAGCCCCGTGTTGTCGAATTGAATGACATTGACGGTTTCGCCCCGGTCGTGGCTGACCCCTACGTTCTGGTTCGCGTTCTGCCCGTGGATGATGATGGTGCCGTCCGATCCCACAAACAGCTGCGGGCTGCTGGGGATGGACAAGGCGCTGAGGTCGTTCACCTGCACCCAACTCTCGCCATCCTCGGTCCGGTAGAGCCTGTCGTTGGTGCTGATGAAATAGCCGTACTCCCCTGAGGCGATGCTGTTGCTTGTGGCTGGGGAGCCCGAAGATGCCGCCAAGGTCCACGTCGCCGGAACCTCCTCATCAGAATAGAACAACCCATTGGTGGCCCCGAGCTGGAACGCTCCAATCCACCGGCCCGACGCCATTCGGCAGATACCTCCGATCCGGTCATATCCGGTGGGGACGGCGACCTGAGCGTAGCTCGCGCCTGCGTCCTCGCTAACCCAGTAATAGGGGAAGTTCCGGTTGATTTCCCACGCGACGACAACCTCGCCGCTCGTGTAGAACCGGCTCGGAAGCACCGACGTTGCTTCCTGGATCTTCTGGGTGTTTTCCAGCGGGATGACTGAGGCCCAGGGCGGCAGCGGGGATTGGGTATAGAACTCCTGCTCCCCGACCGATTTGTCCAGAACATCAAGCACCAACTTTCCGCCCGCAGTCGTGGCGTTGGAGACCCCGGTCCCGATGCTCGGCACCAGCGGGTACATCGGGCTCCAGTTTTCAAGCGCCTGCGAAATCCATACACCCTCGTTGTCTGAACTGAACAGCAGGAACAGCACGGGCGAGATGAAGATGGAATCCTGGTGGTCGTACCACAGGCCGTTGGAGTCGGTCGCCCGGATCGTGATGCTGAACGTGCCGCCTGCCAGCGGTTGCGTCGCCGAAATCACTCCGTTGGTGAAGGTCAGGCCATCGGGCAACGCACCGGCCACGATCTCAACCGACACCACGGGGGCATCGCCGGCGGTCACCGTGTAGGTGTATCCGGCATAGGTGAACCCAATTCCGCCGTCCGGAGCCCCCCCGCTGACTTTCGGGCCTTCCGGCTGCGACGGGAATGGAAAGCACTCGCTCTCACTGCCGCCCGTGTCGTACAGCAACTCCACGCTATCGACCGAGAAGCGGCGACCGTCCACATGCGCCACCGGAGACACGCGCTCCCGGATCAGCGGCTCGCAGCCCTCCAGCATGTAGTCCCAGTCGAGCTGGTACAGGCGCCCATCGCGGAAGTCTCCGCCAACCCAGCGCCCGTTGTGGCGCACCAGGTCGGCCAAGCACCAGCGCCCGGAAATGTCACGCTCGGGATGCCACGACGCCCGGCGGTGCCACAGGCCCGTGGAGAAGTCGTATCCGAACGTCTGTCCGTTCGGCACGGTCAGATAGAAGACCGAGTGGCCCCGGTCCGCCCACACGAACGAGAACGCGTTGCGGATGTCGGCCAGCGAGCACTCCGACAGCGCGACCTCGATCGCCCGTGTGCTGATCCGCACCGGGTCATAGCCGCGGGCATGGTAGACGACCCGATCGTCACCGAGCCACGCGACCCCGTTGTCGATAATGGCCGGAGACCACTTGGCGATGCAGCCCCGGCTGATCGAGACGCCCTTGTTCTGGAACGTCCCCTGAGCGGTCCCGGCATTGCCGAATACATCGATTGTGCGGTCACCGAAGGCCCACACTTCCTGGTGATTCACGATCATACCGATGACGCGATCAGGCTGGGTCTCCGCTTCGAACCGATCAAGCGTGTTGTACTCAAGCGCGTCGGCAAGGTCCGAATGGAACAGGAACCGTCCAAAAGGCTCCACCTGCATCAGGTAGCCGTCCAGGAAGTCCGCAATGCCTGCGCCCGGGTAACCTGAGTCCGTCACGACGGTGAAGGTGTCGGTGGCGGTGTTGTAGACGTAGCCGCCGGAGCCGTTGACCACCAGCAGCTCGTGCCCGTGCCCGCGCTGGTTGTGCGCCATGGACACCCGCCCAACGCCGGGAATCGTCCCGCGCGGGATCGCCATGCCCTTCTGGCTGATCTCGTAGAGCATCCGGCCCGAGACCACGAACAGCCGGCCCTCGACATCGTGAAGGCCGCGAATGGGTGCCCCAGCCGTCGGGTCGCCGTCGGTATTGCCGATCGCCACCCAAGGCCGCAGCCCCGGCGCATCCACCAGCTTGGTCGGCGTGCGCGTGCCCGAAGCCTCGGCAGCCACGGGAAGGTAGTTCACCGTGTCCTGGACGGACCACGGCAGGCTCTCGTCGGTGTAGAAGCCACCAACAAGGTCGATAGGCTGGCGCATCAGTAGTACGTCGCTCGCGTCGGGATCGGCTCAACGGGCTTCTGCCGGAGCTTCCACAGCTTCCGGTAGGCGCCGTCCGACTTCGTGGCGATCTCGGGCAGCTTTGCGGACTGGCCGTAGGCCGTCAGGCACTCGCCGGCCACGATGTACACCAGCGAGAGGAAGTAGGCAGCGGGGATCTCGCCGTCCAGGTCGAACGGGACCAGGCCCTCCTCGTACAGCTCCTCCAGCTTCTGGTCGGTCCGGCTGTCCACGAACTCGGCGTCTTCCGCCTCCGGCGCTTCGGTGGCGTCCAGCACGCCCAGCTCGATCAGCACCTGCCGAGCGAATTCCTTGCGGTTGTAGGTTGCCATCGCGCCTCACCCAGTCTGAAAAAAGGAGGGGCGACCGAAGCCGCCCCTCCAAGCTCCACCCCCGTGGATCAGGCGTCCGCCGCAGCCGCGACGTAGCCGGTCAGCACGCCGTGCTGCTTGCCGTTGTAGAACAGCTTCTGGGTGCCGAAGAAACCGGCAATGGCGGTGCCATGCACGAACCCGTAGTCGCGAACCTCGGTGGTCGAACCCCACCGCTTGCCGACCACGTGGCCCAGCGCCTGGGCGCCGCACAGGAACACCGGGGAGACCGCCGCGCCGTCCGCGCCCACACCGCCCAGGCTGTCGATCTCCGGGATCTCGCGGATGATCACGCCGTCATAGGCGATGTCGCCGTCGGTGAACAGCGGGTTGCCCTTGCCGCGCTCTCGCGCCTCGGACAGCACGCCCTTCATGTCGGCCTTCAGGTCACGGTAGCCCTGCGATCCGGTGAAGAGGACGTACCACTCCTCGTCGCCGTTCACCCGCACCGGGCGGATGATCGGGTCGGCCAGCTTGGCGCGGCGCTTGTACAGCGACACCAGGTCCGCGGTCAGGGTCATCGTGTCATCGATGGCCAGCAGCGAGGCCGAGTGGTCGCCGGCCACGGCGTTGCCCAGCGCGTCACCGAAGATGATCCGGTCGGCGTTGGCGGTCAGCCACTGGTCCTTCTGGGTCTCGGTCGCGTCGCCGTAGTTGACGATCGCGCCACCGGTCGCCTGCACCGAGCCCAGCGCGTCCAGGATGTGGTTGCGGTTGAGCTGCATCGCCCACTCCTTCAGGAGCGGCTTGGCGGCGTTGCGCAGGCCGAGCGCCGACTTCTGGGCCTCCCAGTCGGTGATGGCGACGGCGTTGCGGTAGGCGTTGATCGGGACCTGGTGCCCGTAGTTGAGCATCGCCTCCTCGTTGCCTTCCAGCAGCCCGTTGCCGGTCACGCCGGCGCCGGAGAGGGCCGCCACCAGCGAGATGGTCAGCGCGTCGCCGGGCTTCTTGGTCAGGTCTTCCTTGAGCTGGATGATGGAGTTGACGTCCGTGCCCTGGTAGCGGGCGAAACGGTTGTCTCGGATGTACTCGCGGAAGAACTGCGAGTCCCACTGCTTGACGGTGTTGGCCGCCGAAACGGTCGTGAGTGCCATTGCTGATTACCTCGTGCGTGAGTTGAGAATTGCGTCGATTGATTCGTCGGGCGGGGAGTCATCCCCGGACACCGACCGGGCGCCCGCCAGATCAGGCGGGACGGCAGCAGCGGCCTTCTTCTGCTTGGCCTCGTATTCGGCGCGGACCCTCGCCTCCACCTCAGCGCGGATGCGAGCCTCCAGCGATCCGTCCTGCGCTTCCCGGACCGTCTTCAACTGCTTGGCGGTCCGGTAGGCGAACAGGGCCGGCGCCGGGTGACTCTTGAGCTGGTGGACGAGGGCCGGATTGCGCTCCGCCTCCTCCGCGAACAGCTCCTCCATTTCGTCGTAGTCCTCGAACTGATGCTTTGCGAATTCGCGCGACATGTTGATCGCGGTCACCGCCAGCTTTTCCTGGACGAAATGCTGGATGTTGGACGGGTCCTCGTAGAACGAGGCCGGATCGAACTGCTTGATCTGGGCCTGCTGCTCGGCCTCCTGGCGCTTGCGCCGTTCGGCCTTGAGGGCTGCACGAAGCCCCTTGACTTCCTCGGGTTCTTCAGCCGGCGTCGCTGAAGGTTCCGGCTCGGGTTCCGGCTCGGGGGTTTGCTCCTCCGCCGTCTCCTCTGCCTGCTCGCCCGTCTCGACTTCCTCGGGTTCCGGCGTGTCGGTCTGCTCGACCTGCTCCGCCGTCTCCTCGATTTCGTCAGTGTCCGTTCCGTCAAGAATGCTTTCGAGATTGCCCACCATTTGCTTCACTCCAATCGACCCTCACGTGGTCGTCACGAACTCGCCCGGGCCCCGGCGGCGGGTACAAAAAAGCCCGCTTCCGCGGGCCGTTGCTTCAAAGGGAAATCAGGGGAGGTCGAGAACCAAGCTCCGCCTCCATGTACTTGCGCGCGGCGTCGGCCTGCGACTCCTGGGCAGACGCCATGTTCTTGGCGACCTCGGACTGGGTCTTCTCCACTTCCGCGATCGCGCCGGCCTTCTGGATCTCCATGGCCTCGACCTGCTCGGGGCTGGGCTCCTGCGGGCCCTTGATGTGCTCCAGCAGCCGGTCCTTGTTCCGCAGCGTGGACGCCTCAATCACCATCTCCAGCGGGATCCGGTCGGGTGCCTTCGTCCACATGTCCACGAGCATCTCGAACTGCTCGGACTGGATGTTCACGCTGTCCGGCGCGTCCTGCATGATGATGTCGATGTCGAGCTCGCCCACCGGGTTCTGCACGCCCACCGGCGTCTGCGGCGCCACCAGGACCAGCTGCTCCAGCTGCGGCGGGATCGGCTGCCCCTGCTGCAGCAGCTCCTGCACCTGCTCCATCGCCGTGATGGGGCGGTTCAGGCCCACCCACTTGAGGTTGTCCTCGTCGTCGGTGACGCGGATCCACTTTTCCTCGGTCCAGAACTGCCGGATGCGGTTCCACACCGCACGGTAGACCCTCCAGTTCCAGTCGCGCAGCGAGTCGAAGTACTTGGTCAGCTCGGACAGGCCGGCTTGCTGCAGCGCCTCCACCGCGCGCCCTGACGGCGCCTGCAGGTTGCCCTCCAGCGCCGGGTTAACACCGCTGGCGTCGATTTCGGCCTTGGCCTCGGCCAGCATGCCAAGCTCGCCCTGCGTCATGAGGGTGTTGTCGCGCACTTCGAAGTGCATTTCCGGATTGCGCTCGACCCAGCCGTCCGGCTTGGCCAGCTCCTCCTTTGCCCGCTGCACGTCCTCCACCGCGCCATGCTCGGCGATCACCTGCCGGCTGTTGAGGTAGTGCAGCGCCTTGCTGCGGCGCTTGTTGATCTCGTCCTGCGGAGAGATCATCCGGCGGATGCCGCCGTAGCGGTTGTTCTCGCGGTCGATGAAGCACGACACCGCCACCACCGGGCACTCCGGGTTGCCGTCCTCGTCCTGGTAGGGCGATTCCTGCGGCTTGTCCAGGAACCCGGCGCGGCAGAAGATGGCGTGGTGCCACGTGTCTCCCTTGCGCCAGTAGTGCTGGAAGATCCGCACCCGGCGCCGCTTGTGATCGGCCCAGGCGGTGTACTTCGGCCGGTCGTCGTAGGAATCGTCCGACCAGTCGCGGTTGTCGATTGTCTGCGTGGCGAGCTCGCGTCCCTCTTCGCCCCAGCGCGCCTCGACCTCGTCCTCGTCCATCCACACGACCACGCCCATGTAGGCGGCGTCGCTGTAGTCCCGGGTGCGGCTGTACGGGTCGCGGTAGAACCTGTCCCACGGCACGTGGGTGATCACCACCTCATGCCCCAAGCGCCCCTGGCGGGCCGTCACTGTCACGGCGCCCTCGCCCTCGATGAAGACGTTCTCCGCCACGTCCGACCGCTTCTGGTCCCATCGCTGGTCGTCCAGCACAAACCTGATGGCGTCGGTGACGCTGTTGGCCTCGTCCTCGTGCTGCGGCGTGCGCGGGTACGCCTTCGGGTCGGTTCGCATCCGGCGTTCGAAGCCCAGGACGCTGTCCACCTTCGGAGCGATGCGGTTGAACACCACGATCGGCTGACCGCGGCGCTGCAGGGTCGCGATTTCCTCGTCGGTCAGCTGCTTGCCGTCGTAGTAGTCGCGGTCGCGCTCACACAGCTCCCGGGCCTCCCGGGACTGGTCCTGCGCTTCCTCGAACTGACGGGCCAGCTTATCCAGCTCAGCCTCGGCTGACGCGGCCCGCTTTTCGTCGTTCATGCCGTCTTCCAATTGTGCGCCTCGGTCTGGCCGAACCCGTAGTCACGGCGCGGCGCAGGCTGGCGGGCGTTGGCGGCCGGCTTGTAGCCAGACCGGCGCAGCTCCTCCAGCGCGTATCGCAGCGCATCGATGGTGTGGTTTTCCTTGTCTTCCAGCACCGGCAGCACCTCGCCGGTATGCGGATCCGTCTTGAAGCAGTACTTCGCCAGCTCCCGGGCGACGTTTTCGCAGCGCGGGTGAACAACGATGTCGAACGAACGCAAGAACTCGATGCCGTCCTCGACGCTGCCCCGCCCCTTGATCGCCCCGACAATCCGCGGGAATCCGTTGCGGCGCATGTAGCTGACCGTCTCCGGCCTGGCGCTGTCGGCGCGGATCGTCCACTTCCGGCTGCCCTCGACCTGGTCGAACAGCGCCGGGGTCTTGTCGATCTCGCACCCGACCTGCCACGCCTCCTGATCCACGTAGAGCGTGCGACCCTGCACCCAACAGCGCACCAGCACCGTGGGGTCCACGGCAAAGCCCCAATCCGCACCGAATCGCAGGATGGCGTCGGCGGGCGTGTCGAACTCCTCGATCTTCCAGTTGCGGAACACCTGGGCGTCCGATGACGTGGCGTAGCCGCCGCCCCAGACGTGCTCAAACGCCACCGGATCTCGCCGGCGGTCGTCCTCGAGGTCAGCCCGCAGCACCTCCGGCAACCACGGGTTGTCCCAGTAGTTGGCCTCCACAACCACCGAATCGGCCGGCGGGTGCGGGCCGCGGAACAGCACGTCCACCGGATCTTCGGGGCTGTCCGGGTTCCAACTGAACCACAGTTCCGAGCCGTCCTTGCGGAACGTGGGTCTCAGCAGCGCCAGGCTGCGCTGGCTCAGGCTCTGGGCCTCCTCCACCCAGCACACGTCGAACCCTTCCAGCGACTTGATGCTGTCCGCCGTGTGGTTCTGCATGCCCTGGAAGATGATCACGCCGCCGCCAGGGGTGCGGATCTCCGAATCCAGAATCTCGAAGCTGTCGGTGAGCCCGAAGGCCCGGATCTTGTCCTCCACCAGCAGCTTCGCCGAGTTCTTCAGCGACTTCTGGACCTCACGCACGCAAGCCGCCCGGAGCCCGGGCTGCAACATGCACTTCTCCACCAGCGAGCCAGCGAAGAAATGCGACTTCCCCGACCCGCGGCCGCCGTGGGCCCCCTTGTACCGCTCCGGCCCCAGCAGCGGCTCGAATACTTCAGCTGTCGGAATCTGCAGGACGGACGATGACACGCTCGATCCTGTTCACGGTCTGCACCGGCCCACCGTTGGCGCCGGTCAGCTCGGTCTGCACCTTGTCTCGCCATTCGTCGGGTCGGCGGTTCTTCAGCCAGAAGATCGCCGCCGTGGTGTCAGGCGCGATCTTGGCGCGGAAGGGTGCATACACCGGAGCCTCGGCCCCCGCCGGCATGAAGATCTTCACCTCATCCTGCTCGTAGCCAACCGCCTTCTGGAACAGCGACCGTTCCACTCGCTCGTCAGCAACGGCCTTCCCGGCTTTTAGGGCCTGACAAAACGCGTCGTTGTCGGCCTTCCACCGGTAGATCGTCCGAACGTCAACCTCGAAGAAATCCGCGATCTCCTGGTCTGTGGCGCCGAGCTGGCACAGCTTTTCCGCCTGCGCGACGAACTCCGGGCGGAACTTGGACGGCCTGCCCCGCTTCTTGGCAGGCTTCTTCGCGGCCACTACACCACCTCCAGATTCGCTGTGTAGATCACCTCGCCGTCTGCCACCGCGCGCAGGGCGTAGACACCAGGGCTCATGCCCCGCTGGATCGCCTCATTCGTGACCGTGAAGGACAGCCGGCCCTCCTCGTCGCCCGTGGCCGGGAACGATGCAACCTCCTTGCCGTGGGCGAGTTGGGCAGAAACCGTGATGTCGCCCATGCCGGACAGGTCCCGGCGGCCGGACTCATCCCGGATGAACGCCAGGATTCCGGTGTCGGCGCCAGCGTATGCCCGGTGGTTTCCTCGGATGATCATTGCTGCGAACCTCGGCACCTTCGTGCCCACGTCTCGTTGTGCGTGGCCCGCTTCACGGGCGCGCCTCGTATGCCTCGATCAATCCCCGCTGGACTGCATCGCAGCGGGCCCCGACTCCAACAGCAGCTGCGACAAGTTCCGCTCCGCGTTGAGCGGACGCCTCAAGCTCTCGGGCAGTGGCGGCATCTCGGGACAGATCGCGGGTCGCGTATGCGGCGATTTCGCGGCGCAGCCTGAGATTGCCAGCGACAAGATCAGCAGTGCGGGACTCAACTTCACTTGCGATTCTCTCCCTCTCGGCCGCCTGTAGTGCCTCGATCTCAGCTAACCTTTCGTTTGCCCGGCGCTCTGCCTGCCTTGCCCGCTCGGTTGCATCACGCTCGGCAGCGTGGAATTCGGCAATGACCTGCTCGGCGCGGACGTTGGCGGCGTTGTAGCCGTTGCCGTAGGCCCAGCGATAGCCAGACACCAGCAGCCACGCAATCAGCGCCACACCAACCGCAGCGGCGACCTCACGGGCGTATGGCATGCGGGCAATCACGCAGCCTCCTTAGGGATCACCACACCCAACCTGCGCAGCTCGGACTCCAGCGTTTGGACCCGCAGCTTCAGCCGGTGCGCCTCCTCCTGCGCCGCCTGCCGTGCGTGGATCTCCTCCTCAAGCCGGTGCGATAGCCGGTCCTGGATCTCCTCCATCGCAAGCAGGCGGGCGTTCATGCGATCCATTCCGGTGCGAAGCTGGTCGATTAGCTCGACATTCGCCTCAGTCTCGGAACGGTTTTTCTTGCGCGACAGTACCGCGCCGACGAACTCACGCGCCACCCACAGGGAAGCGGCGCCGCCAGCAAGCCACCATGGGGCGCTTTGTGGCTCGATCATGACGCCAGCTCGGCAAACAGCCGCCTCGCCCGCTCGGTGTGCTTGATGCGGTCCTCTATGCCGTTGTAGCCGCCGTTGACGATACGGGTCACTGCCCGCACGTCGTCGCCGTCAGCCACGACGTTGAGGCCCTTAAAGTCCCAGAACCAGCCCGCAGCCAGCGCCGCGTCTGGAAGCTCAGACACCATCGTCGGATTGTGCAGCGCCCTGTCGTCGCCGTAGATAGCGCGGCTGTAGCGCCCGTAGTTGTACCGGCCCGTCAGCTGGATCAGGCCCCGGCCCTTGTAGCGCACCCCGTCGCCCGGCTCGGTGTTGCCTAGGTCCGCTCGGCCCTCATAGGCCCGCCCGCTGGCGATCTCTTCCATATAGCGGCCAGTGGCCGACTCGTGGGCGACTTGCCCTAGGAAGTGAACCTTGCGAAGCGTCGTGTCAATCCCGAAACGGATGCACGCCTGCTCCAGCGCCAGCGCGGCCCCCTCCGGAAACCCCATCCTGATAGCAACGGTTTCCGTTGACATATGCGAAAGCGCCCCTGTGCGCTGTCTGTGCTTGTGTTAGTGCCTTTGCGGCCCCTTGGCCGCCGCAGCGTTGAGCCAGATGCGGCTCTCACCGTCCAGATACTCCAGCTCCTGATCCTCCGTTACGCGCAGCGCAATCGCGCCAGTCACGCCGGATTCTCGGTCCAGGTAGATAGCATCCAGCACGTAAACGTCCCCCACGGACAGCAGGACGGGTGACTCGGGGGCAAATTCCTCCTCCGGTTCGCCTGTCTCGTCCGTCATTCCAGCAATCAGCCGTTGTCAAATCCGGCAACCGGACGCAAGCGATAGCCTGCAGCCGCCGGATGCAAGTGATAGGTTGCCGGTTACGCTTCCGGCGTCGCTTTGCTGGAGGGTTGCGCCCCATACGACCGACATAGCCGCGACCGGGAACCCCCAATCAAACGGCGGCGGGCCTTCTCCCGCAGTAGCCGGACCCCGCAACGGGACACCGGCGGACTTGGAGCCGCCGCTTGGCGGCGGCAAGGGTAGGCGAACCGGCCGCTTTTCTACCCCATCTAGAATATGATGGCATAGGCGGGCCGAAACGATCACTTATTCGCTGTAGGCCGAACCAAGCGACGCATAGGCCGCCACAAGCTCCCCCCAGTAGTCGCGCAGGACCGCATCCATCACCCGCCACAGGGTTTCGCGGAAGCGGTCATACGTCGCATTATGCGTGTCCGTGAGCCGCCCACCCTCTCGCTCCGAGATCATCCAGTCGCCATGAATCAGGCGATAGGCCGCATCCAGGCCCGCAACACCGTAAAGCTCCTCCGAGCGAGCGTCAGCGCGAATCCCGCCCGCCCCGCCGAACACCGCAGCGAACCGGATCGCGGAACGCTTGACCTCCCCGACGCAGTGAGAGTCGCCGCAGTAGGCCGCCCGGTACATGGCCCACACCGGAAGCCCGTAGCGCCACTGGCGGGTGCGCACGAGCCGGTCAGCGTCAATCAGGCGGTCGTGGACGGACTCCACAAGCCGATCCTCCACCGTCCTTACCCGATTTGCGTAATCCCCGCTCATGCCGCCTCCGCAAACATGGCCGCGTTAACCCGGCTCCTGGCAACCTCGCCGTGCTCTGCGTGGAAGATCACGCTCTGCATGTCCCGACGGCTGCGCCAGCCTCCGGTGTAGGCGTAGGCATCCCGCGCCGCCAGCGTCCCGAACGTCTCCACAGTCACGCCCGCGTACTCCTTCCGGCTCTCGTGGTGGACGTGGCCGGTCAACCAGACCCGATGCTCCGACTCGCCCCAGTCCTTGGCCCTGTCAGCCGCCATCACCCCCGGCAGCTTGTCCGGCTTGCAGGTGTGTCCGTGGTGGACCCCCAGCAGCACCTTGCCCCAGCGGTAGTACGCGAACACGCCCGGCGTTGTATCCACCGTCACGCGCGGCTCGCGCTCGTAGGCGATCGCCAGCAGCCGGGCCAGCCACAGGCCGCCGGTTTCGTCGTGGTTTCCGGGTACGCAGATGACATGCACCCGCTTGTGCTTGGACAGCGCGGACTCGACACACTGGCGCATCGTGGCGATGGCAACATCTACGATCTTGGCGTAGCGCCCATCAGCATCCAGCAGGTTCCCGCCCCGTGGCGTCTTGGCCTCCAGCGAGTCGAAGTGCAGGGCGTCACCGAGATTCACCATCAGCGCGGTTTCGGAGTCAGGGGAAGCCTCTACCAGCGCAGACATGGCGTCGCAGTGGACTTGCTTTGCTACCTCCAGGTTCCAGTCCTGCCCCGTTTCGTCGGGCCAGGAAAGCATCCCAAGGTGGGGGTCGCCGATGGGGTACACCGTCAGCAGGTCGTCGCGCCAGCTGCCCTTTGCCTTGCGCGGGGCCACGCGGGGAAGGTCAGCGGCCATCGCCTCAACCGCCGCCAACAGGATCTCGCGCTGCCGCTCAGCATCCGCGCTGGACTTCACCCATTGCCCGCGAACCCGCCCCTCATCGTCGTAGTACGTCGAAACGCCCTTGACCTTGAACCCGTCCGGCACCGTCCGCGTCATATCGTGGTCAGGCGAGTAGCCCTTGGCGGCCAGCGCCTTCCTGCGGCGCTCAACCGTGCGCGGATCGCACCCCAGCGCCTTTGCGGCCTTGCGGTTGCTGCCGTGCTCGCGCAGGGCGGCGATGATCTCGTCATCCGTGTACGTCACTTGTGTCATTCCACAGCCACCACCGCGCCTGATTGCGCGCAAACGTGAAAGTCTCCGGACAGCACCGGCTCCAGCTCGACCGCCTTCCCCGCCGTCAGCCCCTCCAGCGGAGCGTCCTCGTCGGCGCGGTCAAGCATCGCCTGCAACTTGGGGTCGGCCTCAAACGACACCGGCTCGCGCTCCACGGGGATGAATGCCCGCTCGCTCACCCCTTCCAGCAGGGTTGCCGCGTGCGTCGCTGCGGGGAGCGAGCGGAAGTCCCGGTATACCCGGTAGCGCCCGTCCTCCAACCTCTCGTACACGACTGCCATCTGCCCGCCCTCGCGGTTTCGATGGCATCAATTCAAGCGACTTTCGCGGCAGCGAGGGAGGAAGCGGCCCGCCGATTCAATGCCGATTTGCGCCAGTCGCGCACAGTTCGCTCCGATACCCCGAACCGCTCGGCAATTTGAGCTGCGGTCATATCCAGGTCTAACAGCAGTTGATCCCGCTGATTGTCGGCGATCGACTGCACCGCCGCGATCTCCAGCGGGCATACGTGCGCCTCCGCCACCTCCCGGCTCACCCCGGCCGCAACAAGCTCGTCAACGCACCGCCGGACAATCTCGCTCACTCTTGCGTAACTCATTGCTCCCCCCTGTCTGCCCGCCTGTACAGCGGAACCTTGAAGTGCGCCTCGACCCACTGCGGATCGCGGCGGATGTATCCGTCAAACCACCGGCCATCGCGGTATGTCATCAGGAACTTGGACCGCCCCATCACGACCACGTACTCGCCCGGCTCCGATGGCTCGCCGCCCTTGTGCCAGCTCACGCCAAGTACTCCCGCACCCGCACCGCGAACGCCTCCAGCCCAAGGTCCGCCGTGTAGCGGTAATCAAGCTCCCAGTCGTGTTTCGGGCTCCGCTCGTCCGGAACGATGAACCGCCAGCGGTCGTGCAGCGGGCGATTCGGCAGCCGGTACGCGACGCATGGCTGGCACGAACCCTTGGCCTCTGCCGCATCCTGCGCCTGCCTCCACCACGCGGGCAGGGACAGGCGCGCCTGGTTCTTGACCTCCATGACGTACGGGCCGATCAGCTGCTCAACGTCCCCATGCTGCGCAGCCTGATACTGCTTCAAGTTCCGGGTTGCCTCGACGCCCAGGTACTCGCGCAGCACGCCGCACAGCTCCCGCTCAGCCCGAGCGCCCTTGTTGCGGGAGTAGGCACCGCTCACGCCACCAACCCCCGCACGCCCTCGGCATGCTCCGGCAAGTAGTACAGGTACGCTCCCGGACCTCGGTTGCGGGCTATCTTGTGCGCTGTGCGCCGAATGCCGCCTGCGTCCCAGAGTTTGTGCAATGCCGCACTGCAGTACGCCACCGACCGGCCTACCTCAGCAGCTATGTCGCCGCTCGTCGCCGGACCGTCTTCCAGGGCCTCGATAATCCTGTTCTGGATCATGCAGCTCTCTCCAAAAGATCCTCGTTCACGCTCAAAAATCCTCCCCGCCACAGCATCGGCAGGTACTCCCAAAACGCTCGCTCCCATGCCTCCCGCTTTTCCTCGCGGGTCATCGTCCTCCCCTGATCCAGCTCGCGATGGCACGCCCGGCAGGCAGGGACGTGGAAACAGTCGTGCGCCTTGATCGCGCCGCCCTTGCCGTGCTTCGCCTGATTGCTGTGCGCAGGCTCGCCGGACACCCCGCCCTCGCAGCAGTCGAACCGCAGCAGGCACGGGAAGCTGTAGGCGCAGTCCAGTAGGGCGCGGTCGCGGTAGTTCATGCAGCCACCGCCAGGGCCGGCACTCGGCCCAGATTCGCCTCCGCGATCGCGCGTAGCGGCGGCGGGCTCACGCTGTTTCCGACCATGCGCACCTGGGCAGTCACGCTCAGCGGCCGGCCATCGGCGGTGCGGTCGTGGATGTAGCCCGGCGGGAAGCCCTGTGCCCGGTAGAGCTCATGCGGGCGCAGCATCCGCAGGCCGATGTCCACGATCACGTACGGCGTGCCCCGGATCACCACCGTGACCAGCGCCATTCGGTCCCGGGTCGTCACCGTGGGAAGCGGCTTGTCCAGGTCCAGCGCCGTGCCCTGCCCGTAGTAGTTCACCAGGAAGGCGGCCACGCGCAGCGCGCCTGCTTCTGACTCTGGCGACAGCTGCGCAAGGTCCGCCGTCACCAGCCGTTGCTGGCTCCCGCTGGCCGTGATGCTGCTGACCGGCTGGCGGCAGCTGCGGGCCGGGGCCGGGTTGCCGTTGGGGCCGCCGCCGTTGGCCTGCTCCAGGAAGGCGCTCACCAGCGCGAAGTGTCCGCCCTTCACCCCGGCGCACTGCGTCCGCAGCGGCTCTCTGCCCGACCAGGTGCGGCCGTTGCTGGCGTTCGCGAACTCGGTGATGAAGAACGGTTCCTCGGCCTCGATCACGTGCCGCATCACGCCCCGGGCGATCCGGCGCATGGTCGCGTCGGCCAGTGGGCGCTTGCGGGTGAAGATGCTCGGGCACGGGATGGTGAAGTCCAGGCACTCCGCCGCCGGCACGTGCGGCCGGGCGCGGCCGGGGCCGTGCGTCGGCTCGGGCCACTGGATCGGCTCGCCGTCGCGCCGGGCGACCAGGAACAGGCGCTCGCGGCTGGTGCCGGCGCCGTAGTCGGCGGCGCTCAGGATCCGCCACTCGACCACGTAGCCCAGCGCCTCGAGCGCGGCCACGAACTGGCGCCAAGTGCGGCCGGCGTGGCGCTTGTCCGGCACCAGCTGCTGGTTCTCCACCGGAACGCGCTCGCCCTTCGCGGCGACGGTGCCGTCCATCTTGACCACGCGGCCAGTGGCTTTGTCGCGCTTCGCCACCAGCGGGCCCCACGTGAGGATTTGCCGCACATTCTCCAGGCTGATGATCCGCGGCGCGGCGCCAACCTTCGCGAGCTGGCCGGCCCACTTGAGCACCACCCACGTCAGCGCGCGGATCTTCCGGTTGCGCGGCTGACCGCCCTTTGCCTGCGAAAAGTGCGTGCAGTCCGGCGAAGCGTGGAACCAGCCCACCGGGCGGCCGGCTACGTCCTTGCGCGGGTCGGCGTGCCAGATGTCCTCGCGATGGTGCGCCGTCAGCGGGTGATTCGCCGCATGCATGCCGATCGCTTCGTCGTCGTGGTTGTAAGCCAGCGCCGGGTCCACGCCGAGCGCCTGCTTGAGCGCCTCGCTGGCGCCACCACCGCCGGCGAACAGGTCGACCACGATCTCGCTCGGGCGCAGCGCGGACAGCTGCGGCGGTGGGAAGTTGAAGGCATAGGATCCGTCTGCCATCACGCAGCCCTCCTCTCGTCCGGGAACTCCAGAAAAACGCCGCGCCGCTGGTAGTCGTTCCGCACGGCCTCCAAGTACGCCGACTCCTGCGCCTTCGTGAACAGCCGAGTCACCGGGAAGTGATCCATCGCCTCCAGACGGTGCTCATACGGCAGCGGCCCAAGCAGGCGGCTGCACATGGCGCGGTAGTCTGGATCCGCAGCGCACAGGATCGGAACGCCATGCGTGTACTTGCAGTAGCGCGTATGGCCCCGCAAATCCTCTTGCCGATCCTCCATCGCCATCTGCGTGTACCAGGCGTGCTGCAGCGCGTTCTGCGGGAGGCTCCGGGCCTTGCCCGCCTTCGCCGTAACGCGCAGGTACTTGTGCTCGCGCCACAGCTCCCGAAGGTCGCCCAGCATCTTCTGCAGGGCGGGCTCACTGTTGGCGATCCACTCGGCCATTACGCAGCCCTCCCTGACCACCTGGCCAAATCCGCAAACCGCATCGTCTCGCCCATGAACGCCACCTCCTTGAAGCCCGTTGGGCCGTGGCGGTTCTTCTCGATCAGGATTTCCGCGATGCCTCGTCGGTCGCTGTTCCTGTTGTAGACCTCATCCCGGTACAGCATCAGGATCTGGTCAGCCTCGCGGGTCAGCTCATCGCTGTTGGCAAGGTCGCCAGCGTGCGGGCGCTTGTCCTCTCGGGTGTCCACGCCCTTGACCACCTGAGCCAGGCACACCACCGGGATTTGCAGGTCACGGGCAAGGTTTTTCAGGCCACGCGCCACCTGAGAGACCTCTGTCACCCGATCAGCGCCTGGAACCGTGATGCGCTGCGCGTAGTCGATGAAAAGAATCTCGATATCGTGGGCGTGCTTCCACTTTCGGGCGATCCCCACCAGCTCATCCAGCGTCACGGCGCTGCGGTCATAGATCCACATGGGTCGATCCTTGGCGCCGCGCATCCCTTCGCTGACGCGCGGCCAGTCGTGATCCTCGAATTGACCGGTGCGGATCTTCACGGCGCCAACCCCCGATGCCAGGGACACCCTGCGGATTCCGATCTGTTCCACAGGCTGCTCAGCACTCACCACGCCCACCCGATGCCCAGCCGCCGATGCCGACTCAGCAAAGCCCAGCATCAACGCCGTCTTGCCCATGGCCGGTCGGGCGCCGATCAGGGTTAGGTCGGACTTGTGCCATCCGCCCAAAATCTCATCCAGCTCCGACAGCCCCGTGGTGATCCCAGGGAGCTTCCCGCCGTTGGCATGGGCCTGGGAGGCCAGCTCGAACGCGATCTGCAGCGCCTGCCGCCCTGTGAACTCGTGCTCGGTGACCTCGGCATTGAGCGACAGCAGCGCCGCGATAGCCGAGTCCACCGCCCCATCGTCTCCGTCGCGAGCCCCGGCCAGCAGTTTCTGGGCAATCCCAGCGGCTTCACGGCGCCTCCAGTTGCTCCGCACGATCGCGGAGTACACCGGGACCGTCTTGCCGCTGCTCGCCGTGGATGCCAGCTCCAGAATCTCCGCAGCATCGTCCGGAAGGGCCTCCATCATCGTCACCACGTCTGCAGGCTCGCCGGCCAGGATCTGATCCCGCAGCGCGGACCACAGCCGGCGACGAAGCGGGCTGGTGAACTGCTCGGCAGTCACGACTGTGGACGCGTCGTGGAACGCGTCGTTGTTCACCATCACGCCGGCAATCACGGCGCTCTCGGCGTAAGCGGGGGTCTGCATCACAGCCGAACCCTCCCGCCGCCGGGCTGGCTGGCGAGGTTAACCACGTTCCCGCCACCCTTTTCGTTTGCCCGAGACAGCCAGCCGTTCACGAACTTGCTCGCTCCCCTCGGGGTTTTGCGTTGGGCAGGGTTGGCAATGCTCCAAGCGCGGGCCTTCCGCAACTCGGCGGCGACATCGATCCGGGGATACGCCATTTCGTACTCGGCGATATCGGCCAGGGTCACCCGGTGCTCGCTGCCATCGTTCAGCGGAATCAGAATTTCGTCTTCGGTCGCGTCGCCTGACGCGCCATTCCCTTCCTTCCTTTCCTTTCCCTTCCCTTCCCTTCCTTCCTTCCCTTCCGCTTTCACGCGTGCCTGACGCGTGCCTGACGCGTCATCAACGCGTGCCGGAATTACGCTCTCTGACTCCCGATTGTTGATGACCTGGTGCCGGACGAAGCCAGGAATCTCAGCGTATTTCTCACCGTCAACTTCATAGACGATGACCATTCCCGAATCGATCAGCTCATTGGCGAGGTCATCAACGGAGCAGTCATCACCGGGCAGATAGCGCATCTTGAGCGTGCGCGTCTTCCACGACAGGCGGCCCTCGCGATCTGCCTCACACCACAAAGCCACGTAAAAGAGGCGTGCAAGTGGCGTCAGTGACACGATGTCTTCGGAAGTAAAGAACTCTGGCTTGATAGTGCGAATGCGTGCCATTTATCGAATCACTCCGGGTCTCCGATATGAGCCCGCTACCGCCAACCTGGGAGACTCAGGCTGTCCGCCGGGCATGACTTCGGCGTGAGGCGGGCGGGGAAAAGTCATTCGTCCAGTTCCAGTTGCCGCGACTGCCTGCGCCTCGCCTCTGCCCTCGCCATTTCGCGGGCGATGAGTCGCCGGTACTCGCGGCTTTCTTCATCGGTCATGGGCGGGCTGTGCAGCGCTCGAAGCGCCGCCCTGATGTGCTCGGCTGTCCGGGGGTTGCGCTTCATGCCGCGGCTCTCAACATCGCAGCCAGCCGTGCAACCTCGTCCGGCGCTTCCAGCGCGGCGTGCAGGTCGCGGACTTGGCGGAGCAGGTTTGAGCCGGTGGCGGCGCACAGCGGTCCGACCAGGCGCTCGGGGATGGGTGCGGAGCCTGTCTGCATCCGCGAGACGTAGCTGCGCGACTTGCCGATGCAGGCCGCGACGTAATCGAGCTTGTGCCCGCCAGCCTTGATTGCGATGGCGAGCGCCTGAGCGTCTGTCTCTACCTGCCGGACAACCTGCGCGGGCGCGTTGCGCGGCCCGCGATGCACGCCGAACGCAAGCCGCAAAGGCTGCTGTGTGCACGATGTTTCAGGAAGTTTCATGGCGTTTAATCGCTCCGTTGGGCGAAAAAGAGGCCGCGCCAATTCAGGCGCAGCCTTGGAGACTCACTACATGGATGCGTTACGCAGCATTGCGGGACTCCTTCGCGGGGGCGTAGATCTCCGCAAGGGACACTTCCCCGCCGGTGGCGGAAACAATCTCGTTGGCCTTTTCAGGCCGGGGCATACGGGCACCCCACCGCCACGACTTGATGGTGGATTCGGAGACGCCGAACAGCTCCGCGCACTCCGCCGTGCCCTTCGCCTTGATGTAGTCGGATAGCTTCATGCCTACGGATTGTAGGCGTGTCTGCGCCGTTGTCAAACACTATTTGTAGGCGTACTCTGTCCGCGCCGATTCGGTGCCGGGCAGATAGACTTTCCTGACCCCTCCCCGAGCCATCGAATCGCGCCCAATGAGAAGCCACCGGACCATCCTTGCCCAAGCCTTGAAGGCACAGGGGCTGACGCACAAGAAGGTGGCGGAGATGATGGGCTACAAGTCCCCGGCCACCGTTGGGCACAAGCTGCGCGGCAGAAACGACTGGGAAACGGGGGAGCTTGCGAAAATGGCGGAAATTGCAGGGATGAGCTTGGTAGTCCTGGCGGAGCTGTCCGACGATCTACACGTCGCACGCCGACCGGAAGCCGTGGAGGGCGCGGCCATCCTTGATGAAATGGACGAGTCCGACCTCGGTCCCATCATGGCGCAGCTTCGCGCCTATCGCGCCAAGAAGTCCGATAAATAAAATCAATCGCCCTGCCTACAAAAAGTAGTTGACAGGCTCGACTCCAGCCTTTACCTTGTCTCCATCGCCTACGTTTCGTAGGCACCACAAACGCCCCACAGACACCCGCGATAAGGCGGACGGGGCCAAGGGAGACAGGGAATGAGCAGGACCCACGCCTACCACCACATGTGCGGTTGCGCCCAGTGCTGCCGAACCGAGCGCGCCATGGAGCGCGACGACGAGGCCCGCGAGGCGTACCGAGACGACCTGATGGTCTGCCCGGACTTCATCGCGGAGCTGGCGCTTAACGACCAGGAGGCGGAACAGGCGGCGCAGGCGCTGAACGACCGCGACCTGACCGAACTTGGCCGGATCGTCGCGGCGGCGCTGGAACGCGCGGCGGATGAGCTGATCGCCCTTCGCGCCGACGAGTCGGGCATCACCCCCGGCGAGGCTGCGGAGCGGCTGTACGAGGTGTACCGCCCGGACATGCCGAGCAACGGCGATCTGGCCGCGAGGAAGGCGGCATGAGCGCCTTCAAGGGAACTCCGGGGCCGTGGGAGGCGAGAGAGAGCAGGGGCTACGTGATGGTCCACGGCGCCAATGGAGCGGGCTTGTTCTTCGAGAACGTAGCCCATCCCGGTGCCACAGAGGACGCCCACCTGATCGCCGCCGCGCCGTGCCTGTTGGATGCGTTGCAACGGCTCAACTCCGCTACCCGTCGCTACATGGAAGAGCGCCCGGAGTCTGACGCGGAGTGGGCATCCGATGAGCCGTCTGTCCTGTCCATCGTGGACGCCGCCATCGCCAAGGCCACCGGGGGTGCCGCATGAAGCCCGTGACCATCCCCGCCCAGCCCGACTACGCGAAGGAGCCTGAAGGCATCCCGTTCGTCCTGACCCAAGCGGAGCGCAGCAAGGCCGCCCTGTACCGGGCGCATCTGATTCGGATTCGCGACGAAAAGAACCGTCAGGACAAGGCCCGCCAGTTGAACGTTGACCCCGAGAGGATCGTTGAATGAACGCCATCACCGTTCCGTTTGGCAACCCGACCGCCATCCGCCTAGCGCAGCTTGGCAACGCCGCATACGCCCGAGCGCGTGAGTTGGGCTACACCCGCATGCAGTCCATGCGCTACGCCGACCTGGCGAAGCGTGAGGGCGCCGAGTGGGAGTCCCCGGATCAGGTAGCGGCCCGCGTGGTTCCGCCGCTGCATGGGCCGCATGGGCCGAGTGGTGGTGGGGTGGCGGCATGAAGCGCCCAAACGAGTACGTCGAACTGGGGTGCATGGTCGCCTGCTATGCGCTGGTGGCAGCCATCGCGGTGATGGTTCTGGCCCCGAACGTGTTCTTGGCGTTCGGGATGGGGTGCGCGCCATGAACATCTTCTTCGCCCGCAACTTGAAGTCCGGCAAGCACCACACCCCGCCGCCCACGCCGACGAACGCCGACCGGCTGCGAGAGTACAGGCAGGCCGCGCCGGTTGTCCTGGCGAACGGCAAGCGGTGGAAGTGGCACCGAACGAATTGAGTCACCGGGGCCGGAGCCGACGCGAACGTCGAGCAGCGTTTCTCAAAGGCCGAGGCCCCATCTCTCACCAGCGCGAGCACAGCGCGCAGCCGCCCTCCCCTGGCGGCGTCCCCGAGACATCTGGCCCGGATGTGACTGTGCAGGGCACCCATGCAACCCCCAGCGCGAGGGGCCGGAAACGGATAGTCGCGACGCCGTGCAGCGGGCGGTCATGGCGTATCGAAACAACACCCGCAGCAGGCGCGGCCTTCTCCCCGCCGTGAGCCTGCCGACTCGCCGCCGTAAGCGGCGATTCCAACCGGAGAAATGACCATGAACGCAGTAGTCAAGCACAACCCCGATTCGCTGCCCGCCGAAACCGGCGAGAGCGCGACCATCCTTTCCGTTATCTCGCGTGCGGCATCTGATCCGAATACCGACATCGACAAGATGGAGCGCCTGCTGCAGATGCATGAGCGGATGCACGCCAAGCAGGCCGAGGCGCAGTTTGCCGCCGACCTGGCCGAGATGCAGGACCAGCTGCCGAGCATCGGTGAGCGTGGCAACGCCGCAGGGCGCTACACATATGCCCTGTGGGAGGACATCAACGCGGCCATCAAGCCGATCCTCAAGCGGTTCGGGTTCGCCCTGACCTTCCGCACCGACTTCTCCGACGGCATCGCCGTCACGGGCGTCCTGACGCATCGCAGCGGCCACCGGGAGGAAACCACGATCAAACTGCCCGCCGATGGCAGCGGCAACAAGAACGCCGTCCAGGCGGTGGCGTCGAGCGTGTCCTACGGCAAGCGGTACACCGCCGGGGCGCTGCTGAACCTGACTTCGCACGGTGAGGATGATGACGCCTTCGCGGCTGTGAGCGACTTCGACATCTCCGGCTGGCGGGATGCCATTGCGGCTGCGTCGGACAAGGCCGAACTGGACAAGCTGGCGAAGGAGTTGAAGGACGCAGGCATCCCCGGCCCCGCCCTGAAACAGATCCGGGCCCTGTGGGCGCGCAGGGCCAAGGAGGTGGCCCAGTGAAGGCGAACGAGGCCCAAGGGTCGGAGTCATGGGCGCTGGCAAGGGTTGGCATGTTCACTGCTTCCCGAGCGTCCGACCTGATGGCCCGCACCAGGTCCGGTCCGAGCGCGTCACGCCGAAACCTGCTGGCCCTGCTGGCGGTGGAGCGGCTCACGGGGCAGCCAGTAGAGGGCTACCGGAACGCCGCGATGGAGCGCGGAATTGAACTGGAAGCCGAAGCACGGGACGCCTACAGCTTCGCCACGGGCGAGGCGGTGGCAGAGGCCGGATTCGTCGTGTGCCCGGACCTGCCCAATACCGGATGCAGCCCGGATGGATTCGTGGGCGATGACGGGCTGGTGGAGCTTAAGTGCCCCGCCAGCATGGCAAAGCACCTGGATGCCTTGCGCACCGGCGCGCACGCGAAGGAATACCGCTGGCAGTTGCAGCACCAGCTGATGGTGACGAAGCGCGCTTGGGTTGATGCCGTCAGCTATGACCCCCGCTGGCCGGAGCATTTACAGCTGGCGACCGTGCGTGTCGAGCGCGATGAGGAAGCCATCGGCGAGCTGCGCGAAGCAATCAAGGTGGCCGACGCCGAAGTGGAAGCCATCGTGTCCGAACTCCAAGAGAAGGAAGCAGCATGAACGTATTGAACGCAATTGGCCGCGTAGGCCGCGATGCCGTCACCCGCCACACGCAGGCAGGCAAGTCCGTCACCGGGTGGTCGCTGGCCGTAGACCACGGCTGGGGAGACAACAAGCAGACCGTCTGGCTGGATTGTTCCCTGTGGGGCGACCGTGGCGAGCGCCTGGCGCAGTACATCACGAAGGGCTCGCAGCTTGGCGTGACCGGCGAGATCGGCACCCGAGAGCATGACGGCAAGACGTACGTCACGCTGAACGTGCGCGACGTGACGCTGGTGGGCGGGCGCGGAGAGGGTGGCGGCAGGACGCAGAGCCCGGCACAGCGGCAGGCCCCGCAGCAGTCGGCGAGCGACGAATTCCCAGACGACGACATCCCATTTTGAGGCCCGACATGCTCACCGACTCCGCCGACCTGGTTCTGCAGGAGCCGTTCTACGCGCCTTCGACCGAGGGCGCGTTGGATCACCTGTTCTCGCGCCGGGACGCGATCAAGGGGCGCATCGAGGCCATCGCCGGGTTTATGGACGGCGAGGCGCGTCAGGCGCTGGATCACTTCCTGCAGGGCGCGCAGGTGGCGTCCCGGTTCTCGCGGAGCATCCCGGATGCCGACGAGTTGCTGAATGTCGAGCGTGCCATCGCGTCACTGGATGCCCGGCTGTGGAATGAGGCGATGCAGCTTACCGACGTGATGGACTGCATGCCGGAGGATCGGCGCTACGAGTGGCACGAGCAAATCCAGAAGCACACCACGCCACCCTTCACGCCGGACAACGTGATCCCGACGTTCGAATTTCTGCTGGGCAACCGGGCGAAGTTCCTGGCGGAGAAGGTGGACGGGCTGTTCCGGAACCTGTCGCGCAGCCACGTCACCAACCAGCCGGAGGGCTTCGGCAAGCGGATGATCCTGCAGTACGTCATCAGCGACGGCGGAAGCTACTCCGATCACACGAAGGTGGGCTATATCCACGACCTGCGCAGCGTGATTGCCCGGTTCATGGGGCGAGACGACCCACAGCACGAGGACACCCGAATTGCGATTGCGCGGGCGACGGAGTGCGCTGGGCAGTGGATCACGCTCGACGGCGGGGCGCTGCGGCTTCGCGTTTACCGGGGCGTGCGGACCGGGCACCTGGAGGTGCATCCGGACATGGCGTGGCGGCTGAACGCGATTCTGGCGAGCCTGCATCCGGCGGCGATCCCGTCGCAGTTCCGCGAGCCGCCCAAGCGCAAGGTCCGGTCGTTCGCGTTGATGCAGAAGCCGCTTCCGTTCGAGGTGTTGGGGCTGATCCGGGGGCTGGCCGGCAAGGGCAATCGCCGCGAGCTGTCCTACGGCCAGAAGCCCGACAAGGCGCAGCGCAAGCGGCTGAATGAGGTGCTGGCGGCGATTGGCGGGGCCGAGGATGCCGAGGGCTGGGCGTTCGACTATGACCCCCGCGAGGCGCTGGCCGACATCGTGGTGTCCGGCTGCATCCCCGATGAGGTGAGCCACCAGTTCTACCCGACGCCGGACTGGCTGGCGGCGCTGGCTGTGCAGGCTGCGGAGATCGGGCCGGGCGATGAGTGCCTGGAGCCGTCGGCAGGGCTTGGCGCGCTGGCGGACCTGATGCCGAAGGATCGGACGCAGTGCATCGAGGTGAGCGAGATTCATTGCGCGGTGCTGCGTGCGAAGGGCCACGACGTGATCCGGGCCGACTTCCTTGCGTGGAAGCCGCTCGGCGTGACGTTCGATCGCGTGGTGATGAACCCGCCGTACTCGGAGGGCCGCTGGCACGCGCACCTGGAGCACGCCGCCCGCATGGTGGCCCCCGGTGGCCGGCTGGTGGCGATCCTGCCCGAATCGGCCCGCAAGAAGAAGCTACTGCCCGGCTGGGAAACAAGCTGGGGCGAAGTCCACAAATTCCCCGGCACGTCGATGAGCGTGTCGATTTTGACGGCGGCGAAGGCATGACCCGCCCAACTGGAGAGGATGCAATGAGCAGTGAGCATGTAGAGGTGTTGTGGGCGATGCTGCGGAAGTGTGTAAACGAGAGGCTGGCGCGGAAGTCCGCTGATCGGGAGGCCGCTGCCCTAGCAGCCGCTATCGAGGCGCTGAAGTCCGCCCCGCAGCCCCCTGCCGA
>JACYYJ010061824.1_pt1 | contig 35816 bp, 56 predicted proteins | sample 8236861 | NCBI WGS metagenome assembly JACYYJ01 (sample SAMN14103086, study PRJNA606662) | landfill metagenome | isolation source: landfill solid waste | place: India:New Delhi, Okhla landfill site | collected 2017-11-05
CAGGGAGCTGACCACCCAGCTCCGGGACCTCCGTCTCCAGGAGCTTCACCAGCGGCGGGTATTCCTGAATGGAGTCCATGTTCAGCTGGTTGACGATGCCCAGAAGGGACTCGACCATCGCTGGAATGCCGATACCGTGCGACTCCACCGTTCCACCCATCGGGCGCACGTGCCCGTGGTCGGTGCACACCGTGAAGCCGATGTCCACGATCACGCGGACCTCCTCGGTCTCGCAATTGAACATCTCGCGCATCAGCCTTCCCCCATCTCCTTGATCGCGTCCATGACCTCGTCGGGCGGGGTGGTGCGCTCGATGGCGCGGCGCAGGGTCTCCCGACCCAGCTCGAACTGGATCAGCTTCGGGATGTCGCTGTCGTCTTCGAGGTTCGCGTTGTCGAACAGGGTCACCAGGGACTCGGCGATCATCTTGATGCTGACGCCGTGCACCTGGAGCGAGTGCTCGACGCCGCTCTTGTCGTCGGCCTCGTACGCCCCCAGGAAGAAGCCGGGCGGGTAGGGGCATCCCTCGCCAGGGCAGTCGTGCTCGGGGATCATGATCGGGATTTCCATGTCGCGTCCTTTCGGTTGTTGCGTTCCACGTCGGAACACGTGAGTATGATGAAGGTGTTGCCAGAGTCGCGCCTGTCAGCATTCCTTTCGGGTCGATGGCCTCCGCTCCCCCAGTCGGAGGCCATCGGCATTTATGCCGACAGGGGAATACGTTCGATGCGGGCCACAGCCGCCTTCGCGTACTCCAACTCCATCTCGATGCCGACGCACCGGCGACCCAGCAGGCGCGCGGCCACCGCGGTCGATCCAGACCCCAGCCATGGGTCGATGATGACCTCGCCCACCGTGTGGGAGATCAAGTCCTGCATGAGAAGGACCGGCTTCGGCGTGGGGTGACCGTGCTCCTGGCGCGATCCACGCGCGTTGCCCTCTGCGGTGCGCGCCCGGATCACCGATGGCCCGCGCTTGCCTGTCCAGTGGCCCTCCCCGGTGCCACCCATGACGTAGATTTCCTCGTGGCTCGGACCCCACGGGAGGGACAGGTCGCCCATCCCTGGCGAATCACCCTTGTGCCAGACGAGCAGCTGGCGGACCCCCCATTCCGGTCGCGGCACACGCCACGTTCCGAATACCAGAGCGGGCCGGTCGTAGCGGGTCCCCTCTGCGTACCACCGCTGGAGGAACTCGTCACGCTCCCGCGTGTCGCGGTCGCCACGGATCGGCGCAGTCGGCGCGACCTTCGAGGAGTTGCTGATGTAGTTCATCCCGTACGGCGGATCACCCACCAGCACGTCGGCGGCATCCACCACGTCGAGGTGATCCTGCCATCTGCCGTGGATGACCGTGGTCAGGTCATCCTGAAAGAGCACTGTCATGCGGTGCACAACTCCTCGAAGCGCTCGCGCACGCGACGATAGGTCTCCACGTCGCCGGGCTTGAAGTAGTAGTGGTCATTGTTCGACGGGCCGGGGGACGAATTGTTGAACCGGATCGTCACGCTCTGGTTCTGGAAGGAGTACCCGAACTCGAATCGGATGTCATCAGGACCGCGACCCACGTAGGCCACCCCCTCGTTCGAGAAGGACTGGTTGTGCATCAGGATCATCCTGTGCATCGCGGCAATGCCCTCCAGGTCGTCGATGATCGCTGCCTGGTACGAGGTGGTCATGTCGGCTCTCCAATCGTGTCGAACACCCCGGCGGGGTGGTAGCGCTTCTTCAACATGCGCTCGGGGTAGACGAAGGCGTAGTTGTTGCCGTACCGCTCACGCATCAGCTCGATGGCTTGCGTCATGTCGTCGGCGTGGATGAGCACGTAGCCGTCCGGGTCCACGGGAAGCCCGGACGGGTGCGGCTCACGCTTGTACTTCACGCCCATGGTGGCGGCGAATCTCTCGGTCAATTCATGAATCCTTCGTCGATGAGAATCTTCCGCAGGCGACGACGCACCTGCGCGTTGAAGCTGATGGGGGTGGTGGCGGCGGCGTTGCGCGCGCCCTGCCACAGCAGCTCGTTCACCCGCACGCTGATCTGGAACTCACTCTTGGTGTCGTCGTCAGTGAGCTGACTGGTGTCGTGCGGGTTGTCGCGTACGAGGGTGACCACGCCACGGATGACTTCGCCGGATGTGGTGCGGTTCGCCCACGCATAATCAGCCAGTGCTTCCCTGGTCTTGCGGTCTATCCACACCTTGCGTAGTGCGCTCTCGGTCATCATGATCTCTTTCTGTTGGTCGGTGTCTGTGTGGTCTCCTGCCTCAAGGTGAGACTTCGTTGTTGGATGCACAGCAGGCATAGCCTCCGCGACCCCAGATAGAACACGTTCGCTGGGTTGGTCAGGTCATGGCCACACGGGCGACTCGCCGCCCAGCCCTGTCCCGCACCAATCGGGGTGGCCACGTAGTGCCGTGGGTTCACGCACGGGTAGTCGTGATCCTTCTTGTGGGTGCAGGCCAGAGCATGACCCTCCGGTACGGGTCCGTTCTCCTGCACCCACAGAGTGGAGATGATGGGATAGCGCCGCTTGCCGTCCTTGTACGAAGGCTGGCCGGGTATGTCCGAGCGACCGGTCCATATCCAGCAGTCCCCACGCCGCTCAATGCGAGCTGCGATCTTCTCACCAACGGTGATCGGCCTACGTTCCATGAGACCACATGATACACGGAGGAACGTGCATCATCCGGGTCAGCCCTACCCATCGCTCACCACCCTGACACCGCGGGTGCATTGCGGTGAGACAGAACTGGGCCCCGAGGGTGCGCCCCGAGGCCCAGCCGGTTCTGTTACTCGACGGTGTTGCCGTCCTCGTCGCGCTCGACGATCCCCAGGGGCTCGCCACCGTGCACGTTGGTGGTCGACAGGGACTTCACGGCACCCTTCACCACGTCCGTGAACGCGGCCTCCAGGCGCGGCGACTTCACACCCTCACCGGCACCGTTCAGCGCGTCGAGCTGCGGGCGCAGGCTCAGCGCGGCGTTCACGATGTCCGGCGTGTCGATCACGTACTCGCGGTTGCCGCCCTGACGGTCGATGGAGAACGTGACCGCACGGGTCAGGGCCTCCTTCACGAACGCCGGGAGGAAGCCCTCCATCGCGTCGGCGACGGCGTCGTAGTCGATGCTGTCAGCCAGCTTTCCGGCGGGCACGATGACCTTCACCAGGCGCTCGATACCGTTGCGGTCCAGCGCACCGATGTGCACAACGGCATCCAGGCGACCCGGACGGAGCATGCCCTTGTGGATGCGGTCCAGGTGGTTCGTCGTCATGACGACCTGGAGTTCCCCACCCTTCGAGGTGATGCCATCGAACGCCTCCAGCAGACGCGTCACCGCGTCAGCGTCCCCGTTGTTGGCCTCGACATCGATGTCCTCGATGAACACTACCGCAGGCTGGTAGAGGCGTGCCGTGCGCAGAACGTCCTCCACCTTGTCGCGACCGGGCTTCGCGGAGATGAACGTCCACTTGTTCTCGGTTGCCACCTGCGCCACCATCTGCCCGATGGAGGTCTTGCCCGTTCCGTACGGGCCCTCCAGCAGCAGAGCCCGCTTGAGCGAGACACCTTCACGGCGCATCGCGTCGGTGTACTTGATCGGGGCGAGCAGCGTGCCAGACAGGGTCGCTGTCACCTCGTCGCTGAACACGATCTTGGACGCGTCGAAGGCCGACAGGTCCAGGAACTCCGGGTTGTCGGAGCCCACGATGGCACGCCCACGGTAGATGGAGTTGGTCCGCAGGTACTCCTCGACATCGTCGAAGAATCCCTCGATCTCCTCCTGGTACTTCCGCGGACCCATGCCGTGGATGTGGAAGATCACGCCGTAGTCGCGGTCGCGCTTCTCGTCCAGGTACAGCTCAAGTCCCTGGAAGATCGGAATCTCGATGAGACCCCACGGCACCTGCATGGTCATGTCCACGCCGATGTTGATGGTCCGCTTCTCCGCCGGGATCGTCCCGAAGAAGGTCTGCTGGACCTTGCCCAGCGCCATGCCCCAGCGCGCCTTGATGCACTGGAGTGCGGCGTAGGCACCGTCGTCAGGACGGTAGCGGAACGTGCGCTGGAAGTGGGTCTGCGTCTCCGCCTCCTCTTCCAGCCGGGACAAGACCTGCTTCGCCTTGCGATAGGTCATGCCCTTCGGCAGGCCGATCTTGACCCCGTTGTGGAACTCGACCTCGTCTCCGGTGATGACCCGAGCGCCGAAGTCGGCTTCCTTGGTCTTCGCGATGACACTGGCCATGATCTCAGCGATGTCGGGGCCGGTGGCCGCCGTCGTTTCGGTTGCACCCATGGTGTCAGTTTCCTTTCGGTTGCTCCCCGGTGTCTCCGGGGAGGTTTGTGTCGCCGTCCTGGTCGGAGGCGAAGTCGATGATGTCGTTGCCGAACGACGAGCCGATGTCACCCGTAGGCTGGAGGAGTCCCTTGAATCGGGGACCCACCTCGATGAGGACCGGCGAGAGCTTGTCTGCCCTTCCACCGCGGGTGGTGGTGACGCGCAGGTTGTGCCGGGAGCTGCGGGAGAACGCGACGAACTTATCCAGTTGCCCGCCGACTGTGATGAAGCGTCTCTCGGCACCGGCCTTCAAGTCTTCGAACAGCCTGGCGACGGGCGGGAACTTGACATCCTTCCCCCCCTCAAACACGCGAACGAGGTGGAACTCGTCGGCATCATTTATGTCGTAGACGAGGGCCACCTGCACACGTCGCCCATGCTGGTGCGGCATCCACTCGATACGCGCGTGGTAGAAGGCTTCATCCCACAGCAGCACGGATGCTCCGACCGACGCGAGGAACTGCACGGCCTTGCGGGGCAGGAGCATTGGCTCGTCAGTGCCGCTGTCTGCGAGGTTGGTGATGTCGTACCGTCCGACGCTGTAGCGGTCGGTGGCGAACGCATAGTTACCTTCGACCAACGCGTAGGTCAGGGACGGGGTGATGTCGTCGGTGCTGATGTGCGGAAGGATCGCCTTGCACATGAGCTTCGCCGCCGTGAGCGGCATCGTAAGTGTTTGCATGTCAGCGTTCCTTTCGGTGAACGTTGCGACGGCATGGGAAGGGGCGCACGTCACGGTGGGGAAGTGTGACGTGCGCCCCGGTGTGAGGGTGTGATGACCGGCCCCCCGGTCGGCCTACCTCAACCCCTACATGTACCATTGTACCACATATAGGGGGGTGGAGTCAAATTGAATCCAGCTCCTCCATCCGGGCGAGGATCGCTTCGCTGGCCCCCTTCCTGATGGCCATCCCCGCACCGCTCAAGTCACCGATCTGATCGGCAGGGAGAGTCAGGGCTCCTTCCTTGACCAGGGTCAGCACGTACGAGATGCAGAACATCGCGGCGCGTGCCTGGGTATCTGGCATGTCGATCCGAGCTTCCACCGCATGCTCGCGCGGGTATCCCAGGAAGTCCTCGACGACCATCTCCAGCGACTCGCTCATGACTCCGACCTAACCCTCTCCAGCGCCCGCATGACAGCGTCGATGCCTAGCTCGGCGATGCGATCTGACAGCTCCTTCGCCTTGTCGGTGAGGTCCTGTTCCATGCGCGAGTCCTCGGCCATGAAGGCGTGCAGGATTTGTGCACCACACATGAGCAGGGCCAGCTCCTCGCTGTCGAGGGTCACCTCGACCCGCGTGTTCTTGATCTGATCTTCGGTCAGTTCTGGGAACACGGCCAGGTGGTTCAGCACCTTGCCAGCGAAGATGGTCGGGCCGATCATGGCCGCACCCCGAGCCCGCGCTCTTCGATCTCGAACGGCACCCACGGAGCGCACGCGTACATGTGCGTTCGGAAGACCCGTCGATCCCTGTAGTCAACGATCATCGCCGCCGCCTTGTCGCCGTCCTGATCGAACCCGAAGACGACAGCCAGGTCGTAGATGCGCCCGGTGTCGTAGTCGTCGAGGACAGCAGGCGTGAACCCGAACTCAGACTCGAAGTCGTCATCTTCCCTCGGGTTCCAGCCATCGATGTTCGAGATGGCATCCATCAGCTGTTCGTCCAGCTGGTGAATCCACGTCACCGATTCCGGCTGGCACGGCACCTCCTCGGCATTCTTGCCGGGCAGCTGCACCCAGATGGTGGCGGTCGTCTGGTTGACTCGGGCCACCACGCCCGCTTCTCGGGTGTGGTCGATCATGATGGGGCGACCGACACATTCCGCCGCCCGTGACAGTGTCACTGACATCGCATTTCCTTTCTCTCTGAGGTCCTGAACAGACCGACCCACCACCAGACATGCGCCTGGTGGTGAGCCGCTCGGGTCAGTTCTGACTACGGCGTCGGACGGCCAGCGCCCCACCCAGCGCCAGCATCGCCAGTCCGAGCACGCCCGCCGTCATCGGCAGGACGTGGTCGCCACCGGTCGCGGCCAGCTCCTTGCGCGGGCCGTTGTCTGCTACCGGCGTCGGCTCGACAGTCGGCTCGACGGTCGGCTCAGGCTTCGGCTCCGGCTTCGGCTCGACAGTCGGCTCGGGCTCGGGCTCGGGCTGAGGCTCCGGCTCCGGCTCCGGCGTGACCGTCGGACACACCACCTCACGCTCCTCCTCCGTCAGTACATGCTGAGGGGTGTGCGTCACCACGGGCTCGGACCACTCGCCCACGATCCAGGCTTCGGCCTCCTCGTCCCAGACGTGAGTGGCCGTCTCCTCGGTCCAGGTCTCCGTCACGATCCCGTTGTCGCAGTCGATCTCCTGACTGGAGGCGGTGCGCACCAGGTCATCCGGCTTGGGAGGGATGACGACCGGGCACTCCACTGCCGGGTGCTCGATGGTCTCGGTCCACGCCGGGACGTAGTCAGGGTTGCTGACTTCGATGGTGGGCTCGCCAACGGCGGGGATCGGGTCCACAGCGGGGACCGCAGGAACGTAGTCGGGGTTCGGCTTCTCGACCTCGATAGTCTCCGAGCCCTGCGCCGGGACGCCAGGCACGTACTCCTGGGTGACGTGCTTCTGGGTGTCCTTCACGATCCACTCCGAGCCCGGCTCTTCGTGGAACCACTCCCACTCCCAGTGGCCCTTCTCCTCGACGGCGTCCTTCACCTTCACCTGCTTGGTGTGCTGGGTGCGCTCGTAGAACGTGCCCTTCTTGGGCTTCTTGTCGTGGCCGTTGCCGTCGCCGTCGATGTACTTCCAGGTGTCGTTGTCCACCCAGATGAAGCCGTGCCCGCCGTGCTTCGTGTACTTCCAGTGGGTCTCGTAGACCGCCTCCTGCGCAGGCTCATCGACGACCCAGCGCTTCGCGTGGTAGTCGGTGTGCGACACCTCCGGCACCTCGGGAACCGCGGGCACGTAGTCCGGGTTCGGCTCGGTGACGATGATGGTGGGCTCCCCAATGGCTGGAGTGCCGGGCACGCCAGGCACCTCCGGCACGTAGTCCGGGTTCGGCACCGTGATGGTCGGTTCGCCCACCGCCGGGTGCTCGATCACCTCGGTCCACGCCTCCCGCTCGACGCACTGTTCTGGCGGTGGCCCCTCCGTGGCGGTGGCCGGTGCCGCGAACGCGACGGCCCCCAGAGTCATGACCGCGGCTGTCAGTGTCGCTGTCAGCGTCCGTCTCATGTTGTTCCTCCCCTTCGTTGTGGCCGGATGGCCGGTTGGCTGCTGTGTGGATGCCCGCATCAGGACACGTTCTCGGGACTGGGCAGAGGGATGTGCTTTGAGGCAGTGACCTGGGAGAACCCGGTCGCGTAGCCCGCCTGGTAGCCCACATCCCGCTTCATCAGGGAGACGATGTACTCCCAGGTCTTGAGGCCGACGGTCCCGGTCAGCGCCCACCGCCGCTCGCCGTGCGTACTTTTGGACACCCGGTGTGCGACGTAGCTGTAGACCGACCCCTGCTTCTCGAACTGGACCTGGAAGGTGATGATGGCTCGGGCGGGCGGCTCCTCCGGGTCGTCGAGGGTGGCCAGCTCCCTCTCCAGCCCTTCGATAACCCGGCGGTGGTGCGCCATCTCGGTGATGATGTCGTCCTTGCGCGACATGTCAGTCGTCCTTTCAGTTCATGGGAATGAGGCCCAGGTGACGCGGCCTGGGCCTCGATTAGATGTGTCCACCTAGATGCCCCACGCTCCCGCATCATCGAGGGAAACGTGGGGCACCGTGGCCTACTGGGGGAGGGCGGAAAGCGTCATCGAGAGACCCTCCCCCAGGATTAGAAGGGCAGGAAGGTCATGCCCTCGCGCGACCGGCTTATGGCGTATGACACCGCCTGGTTGAACAGGGTGTCGAAGTCGTCCTCGTACAGGGAATCCTCACGCTTGCTTCGCATGTCATCGAGGAACAGGCCCCGCGCCTCCTTGAGGATGTCCGAGGCGGTGGTCACCGTCTCGGCGGTCTGCTCCGGTGGGACGAAGACCACGAGGTGACCGGCCATACGCTCGGCCTCCTGCGTGTGCATCGCCTCGATGATCTCGTCGCGGATCGACTTGTGCCACGGGCCACTGCTGGCGTCGCCCATCACGACCATGGCGTCCGATCCCAGCGGGATCATGTTCAACTGCGCCTCGGTCGGTTCGGGCAGCACGACGAGGCGTCGGCCCGCCGCTGTCTGGATGTCTTCCATGTCAGTGATCCTTTCTGGCCAGGTCGGCGGGCACCTCGTCGGGAACGAGGTTGTCGGGCAGAATGAACAGCCCCATGGCGACATCCTCCAAGGCCTCCTCGTGCTCGGTGTAGTGCTCGATGGTCTCTTCGTTGATGTGGAACGCGCCGACCTGTATGGCCACACCCATCGGCGCGACGATGATGAACGCAACCTCGGTCCCCATGGGCAGGGCCCGGAGCTTGTCCAGGGTGACCGGCGACATCGGCTGGAGCTTCCCGTTGGCGGGCCCGGAAAGGTCCACCCCGCTCCAAGTCATAGCGGAACCTCGACCTTCATGAGGGCGACCTTCGCGTCGAACGGTCCGATGGATGAGGTGCCCGCCTTGCGGAGGATGCCGAGCTTCTCCAGCGCGTCGGGCAGTCCCTCGTGCTCGGAGTAGTCGCGGACGAAGACGTGACCGGCGGGCGGGGTCATGTTGTACCCCGTCAGATTCACTGTCAGCACCTCGTTGAACGGCTCGCCGTCGTCGTACTCGCCGCGTGCGATGAGCGCGACCGAACCGTCGGCGTACTTTGCTGCGTCCACCTTGGCCTGTGGCAGGTCAACGTAGCGCGCTTTGATGTCGTACCTCATGTCAGCTTTCCTTTCGCTGGGCAACGGCCCAACACTCTCGATTACCTATGTTCCATAGTACCACACATGTGGTACCTGTGTCCAGTCAGAGCGGCCCGAGCGTGACGATGTGCACGGGTCCCCTGGGGTGATCCGGCTTGCCGCACACGATGCGGTCCTGCTTGTCCAGCTCGACCATCGCGCGCAGGTGCTCATCGCAGTAGTCGCGGTGACAGGCGCACGTCCACAGCGTGTAGGAGGTGGCCTCCCGTGGACACTCCTTGCCAGTGCTCTGACAGGGGTGGGCCTCCTCCTGCTTCTCGATGACGACGGGGTCCTCGGTCAGCACCGGCGTGCTCATGACGGCCTCACCACGAAGTCCAGGTAAATCCCGCTGGCCATCGCGAGGAGGTCCGGCACGTCCCCTTCGTAGTTGGCGAGGTCCGCCTCGGCCAGACACCACTGCCGGAACTCCTCCGCCGTGATGTCCTGGAAGCCGTGCTGTTCGGCGAACCTGGAGATGCACTCCCATCCAATGACCCCCAGCAGAACGTACTGGAAGGGGTCAGGGCCCCTGTCATCGTTCGCGTGGCCGGGGTTGATGCCGATGTGACTCTCGCACGCCATCTCCGCCCGCCAGGCATTGTCTTCGCCGAACCGAGCGACGAACTTCTCTCGTGTGGTGCTCATCGAGCCTCCCTCCTATCCCACGTGTGCGCGAGGTGCTCGTATGTCTTCGCGATCTGGATGTAGCTACGGGAGCTGCCCTCGTTGACAGCCCCGATGACGAACTGGAACGCCGACAGGATCAGCATCAGCCACCACGTCTCCCCTCCCATCACCGCCAGTGCGATGCCGAGGGCTAGGAGCATGACGCCGCATGCCTGACAGACGCGTGCGCTCTTGTGTGCACGTCGTGCGTCCGCGCGCCTGCGCTGTGCCATCGCCCAGAAGCCCGTCGCCATTGGCCCAGAAACGGGGCCAGGAGCGCCGATCTCCCCCGACCTGGTCACTGGGTCACCGCCCAGTAAACGAACGCGGCAAACAGGCAGCTGGCGGCGATGGCGGACAGCGTGTTCGGCCAGTTGATCCTGAACTTCTTGCGAGTCATGACTTCGCGAAGGCCAGGATGATCCACACGGGCAGCCACAGACCGCCGGTGAAGATGGTCAGCAGCAGGTGCAGGACGTGGTTCACGCGCTTGGATGGCGCGACGTTCACGCTCTGGTTGACCGTTGTCAGTACGGCTGACGGATCGGGCCTGGTGTGCACCGACCACCCACCACGCGTGTCGTACCAGCGCTGCTGGTTCGGGTTGTGCGGGTCGGTGTACCAGCCTGTGGCGTACGTCTGCACCGACGCAGTGTTCTCGATGTCGCTCATGTCAGCGTCACTTTCTCTCGATCCGCCTCGGCCCATGCCTCGGCGGGCTTCCGATGCACGAGTCGGCGCTTGCCGTCGTGCCATTTCACCCACAGATGAGTGAACCCGGTTCGCTTCGTGAAGTCCACGAAGACGAGGAACAGGGTCGCGCGCACCTCTACACGCATGCGCTTGCCGTCAGAGCCCTGACCGCCCATCACGTACACGCGCTCCTTGTTGTCTCGCACGTGCCCGCTGGCGTAGAGCAGCTCCTCCTTCGCAAACGGGGTGAACCCGTAGCGGCTCATGTCCTCGGTCATGGTCAGTGTCCTTTCGCCAGGGCCGGTTCGCAGTAGGCCCACTGGTTCCCGGCAGGGTCGATGTCCACGGCAGGCCCGGCGTTCACGCCGCACATGAGGACTCCCTCGTCGTACGTGGTGAGCTCGCTCGACGGCCAGCGGTTCAGCCAGTCAGCGCTACTGACAGGGACCTGCTGGGTGACGGTGACCACGCGCTCGACGGGCACCTCGACGGGCACCTCAACCTCGACCACGCGCTCGACCTCGACGGGCACCTCGACCTCGACAGTCTCGATGACGGTGCGCGTGATGACCTCGGGCTCGGGCGGGTTGAGCATGACAGCGGCGCTGACACTCAGCGACGCGGCGCACAGCACGAGCGATGACGTGGTGATGACTGCGTACTTTCGCATGACGCTCACCACCTGCCCGCGACGAGGTAGTCGTGGATGAACTGCGGCATGTCGAGCGACCCGTCAGAGTTGGGCTCCACGTACGCGTGACGCACGCCATCCTGCGGGTGGTCAGGGTCGCTGACATCGATGCAGACGGCGGCGTTCTCGGTGAGCACCACGACGAAGCGCACGCGGTCAGTCCACGTGGACAGCCCGTAGCTGTACTCGACCTCGGCCTCCCACACGAACGGCTGGAGGCGGACGACGGAGAGCACCTCGATGAAGCTGCGCCCTTGGCGACGCTTCGCGACGGTGCGAGCGGCCCTGTCAGAACGCTTACTCATCGTCCTCACCCCAGACCTCTTCCCAGTGGGCGGCCCAGTCGCCAGGGGCCCAGTCGCCTGCGAGGGACTCCTCGTTCTGGCGGATGTAGTCGGGCGTGAACCCGCTCCAGTCAGTGACCTGACGTTCGGTGACGGACATGGCTTTCCTTTCCTGCGCCAATGGGCGCATATCTCTCGATGACATGTACCACTATACCACAGGGTGTGGTACGGGGTCAAGTTGAGCCGGTCGATGACCCGACCGGCCCCACAGTCAGTGACCTGACCGGCCTCGCTTGGAGCGGTCGATCAGGTCCCACAGCATGACCGCGCAGACCAGGGCGCTGATCGGCGACAAGGCGTAGCATGCCCAGGCCAGCGGCATCCAGATGATGTCCATGTCAGCGCTCCTTTCGTCTCGCGCTCTGGGTGTCAGCGATTCTGACACCTTGTGCCTCCGCTCGGTGCGACCCGAGCACTCCGTGGTGACGGAGCCCTCGTGGGGAGGCTGGTGGCTCATCCCACAGCCGGGATGACCACACGCTGTAGCAGGCGCTCGCTGACCTGGTCGAAGTGCCAGGTCACTGACTCGCGCGTGCCGGTCACGTAGTCGATGATCTGCGACCCGTCGGGATCAGCAGCCCAGTCGCTCCCTGTGGCAGCGAAGCTGACTGCGTCACGCTTGAGGGCCTCGACCAGCTCGCTCATCGTGTCGAAGACGTACTCCTCCTCGGTGAGCCGGTAGGTGTCGTGCTCGACCTCGGACTCGGCGTCGAAGGTGAACCTCTCGGCGATACGCAGGGCTGTGTACGGCATGGTGCACTCCTTTCGGTTGTGGCTGTCAGCGGCTCTGACAGGCTCGTGCCTTCGGTCGGGATCGAACCGACCCAGGACTCGCGCGAGTCCCGCCCACCAGGGGAGGCCAGTCCCTCACGAGGTGAGGATGACCGCGCGAGCGCTGCGCATGGCACGCGCTCGGCTGAACTGCTGCACCTTCATCGAGGCTGCCCAGTGCTCCTGGTGCAAGGCGTCGGTGAAGATATCCCGCGCGACCTGCATGAGGTCGGCCATCACGTCCTCGGGTATGTCGGCCCCGAAGTTACCCTCGACAGCCTCGCGCAACTGCGCCAGCTCGGCCCCGGTGATATACGCGCGCATGTCAGCGCTCCTTTCGGTCAGGCGTCAGTCCCTCTGACACCTCGTGCCTCCGCTCGGATCGAACCGAGCGCTCGTGAGAGCCCACCTGGGGAGGCTGTGGGGAGGTGTGGTGTGGTGCGCACACCTCCCCTGTGGTCAGTCAGCCGAGCTTGCTCAGCGCCTCGGTGAGGCTGGCCACGATGAGGGCCTTGTCCTCGTCGGACCAGGGGCGAGCCAGCTCCGCCTTGATGAGGGCGACTACCTGCTCGGCAGTGTCCAGCTGCACCGGCTCGGAGGTGTCCTCAGACTTCGAGTCCGCGGACTTCTTCGCGGCTTCCTCGGCCTTCTTCTCCGCGTTACCCTTCTTCAGGTTGTCGAACCGACGGCGAGCCTCCTCGATGAAATACAGCTCACGCTGCTCCTCGGCGAGGGCCTTCGTGTCGGCCTGCAGCTTCTTCCGCAGGTCGCTCAGGCCCTTCGCCCCGGACTGGGTGAGGCTCAGCGAGGCGCGCACAGCGGGCACCGTCGGCGTGACTCCTGCCTCCAGCAGGTCGCTCCACGCCTGGCGGCGCTGAACGATCACGACACGGGTGATGGCGGCTCCGCCCTTCGTCACCGACAGCTCCGGGTCACGGCCCGGCTCGGCGGCTGACAGGGCGGCTGACACGGACTCGGCGATAGCCTCATCCTTGTGGCCGTTCGTGTGCGCCAGGTAGGCGACACGCGCCTGGTCGAAGTTGCGCTCATCGTTGGTGAGCAGCTGCGTACGGAACGAGTCCACGAGCTGCTCCGTGACCGAGGCGAGCGACACCTCCGGGACCGAGGCCGCGAGCTCCTCGCGGGTGATGACGGGAGCGGCCTTCGTGCTACGAGCCATGGTGGCTCCTTTCCGCGGGCAAGGGCCCGCTATCTATGGGTGTCAGACGTTCTGACAGCCCGGTGTGTATCTACGTGTGCCACGGTAGCACACCTAGTAGGGTCATGTCAACCCAGGGCCCACCACGCACTAGGCGTGGGGGACTCAAGGTTGACATGTCACACCGTGATGGCCTCGACGAGGAACGAGTTGCCCATGTCGAAGTCATTGAGCATGTCGCCCATGTCGTCCCGGTCGGTCACTTCGTATGTGCCGGAGTTGTCCGTGACGGTGACCGAGGCCACGTCGTTCAGGTATGCCCAGCGGAGCGCTTCGTAGGCGGCGTGCAGGCCGTAGCAAGGGAGCTCGGGCATAGGGGTACGGGTGAGCGTGCCCATGGGGCGGGTGGTGGTCATGTCGGCGTGTCCCTTCGGTGGTGGGCCGGTGGGGCGGGTGCCCCGGTGGCGATGAATCCATTGTGGCACCGTGGCACACCGAAGCGCAAGCCGGGGCCCCGAAAGTGCCACTTTCCCGCGGAATCACGCGGAAGTCGGACCCCCCCGGCATGCCCGAAACGGCCGTCGGACGGACGGTACGCCGCTCACCGTCTCCGTATCCTCGTCCGTCCCCAAATGATTCCGTACTACGAATATGTGTGTGTACCCAGATGATTCCGTATTACAGATACGGCATCCGTACTACCCGAACCGGTGGTGCCCATGGGCCCCCGTCCTGGGGTGGGTCGCGAAGGATCATGAAGTGTAAACGACTTATAGATAAGGAATCTTCTCCCCTCTCGGAAAAACACCTGGTCAAGGGGGATTTCTTGCCTCAAAAAGTGGTGGTAAAAACCCCCTCTATGCGTAGGTTAGTTCTTCCCATTCAGCAGGTAAGTTTGTACTATTGGGGTATGAGGCCCCCGGAACAACGAACGCGGACGGTCATCCATGAAGCTGTGCTGGTCGTCCCGGAAGACGGGGACATCGACAACGCGACAGTGCGATGGCAAGAGGAAGTACCAGTCAGAGGAACGCGAAGGAAGCGAAGGATTGGGATGACGTATTCGATGATCGACTCGGCCTCGGCGATGCAGCTGGAGGTCACCCCCAGCGAGCTGCGCATCATCAACGCGCTGTTGGCCGTCGCGGATAAGGGCGACGAGAGCCGGTCGCGTATCTCCACCTCGTTGCTTTCCGAGCGTCTGGGCATGGACCCGAGCAACACGTCGAAGTACCTGCGTGGACTCAAGGCACGTCGGATCATCTTCAAGGAAGGACCGGGGTACTGGCGGGTCACGCCCTGGTATGGCTTCGTGGGCAACTGGAAGGACTGGGACAAGATCGCCAAGAGGTTCCCCGAGCCGGAGTGGAAGAAGTGAACACCACCACCGAGGTGCGCTACATCGATTTCAGCGAACAGTCCTACCGGGGGATGCAGGAACTCCAGGAGAGGGTCGAGGAGACATCGGTCTACGAAGGTCGCGGACGGTGGGTGCTGGCCGGGACGCATCGTGCTGTAGAGGTGCTGGCCGAGTCGCACCGCGTCCAGGTGGCCGTCTCGTTCACCTCGATGGACCCGACCTCGGAAATCTCCTGGGGGACCGCGAAGGCGTACATCTACGCGCTTGCGCTGGGTGCCGCCGAGGGGGTCAAGCGGCAGGCCCGCCGCGACGGGAACAAGCGCTTCATCCCGGTAGGTGCCAAGGCTGTCGCGGAAGCGTCGCTCTTGGGCATGCGCATCCAGGCCCACGTGCTGGTGTTGGAGCCTGATGCCTCGCGATTCGGTAGTACGCTGAGCGCATGAGCGACGAGACCCCCATCGAAGACCCCGAGCTGCCCGAGGAGCCGGGGGAGGATGCCGCCGAAGGTGACAACGTCCCGGTCACCTACTCGCACACCGTGTCCGTACCCGGCGAAACCTGGGCGACCGAGCGAGAGCGCGTCGAGCGCACCGCCATCGGGGGTGCCATCAGCGCCGCCCTGGACGCGGGCTACCGGCATCTTCGCGTCACCGATGTCTCCAACGAGGTTCTGCGCATCGAACTGCACGACGGAACCGTTCTCGAAGGCCAGGTCATCGTCACCGCCCACGTCGATGCATCATGACCTCCCTCCCCACGCGCGACACAGTGGTCCGGTTCACCGCCGACCGCATCATCTCGCGTGACGCCAGCCCGGAATACCGGGCCATCATCGAGCGATCCGTCCGCAACGAGGTGATCCGCGCTGCAAAGGAGCAGGGCTACTACCTCCCCGACGGGATCGAAGTCTTCGAGGTCACCCAGATCGTCCCGGCTGACCCGAAGAACCCACCACCGAAGGACATGATCGGGGTTCGCGCCCGCGCTGTCGGTGTCATCCGCCCCGAATCGGGATAGGAGCCGACACCATGAACCACGAACCGAGCAAGCAGACGGCCAATTTCCTCGCCGAGTGCGCATGTGGATGGTCACTGCGCACCAATTCTGAGGCAGAGCGTGCCCGCCGCCTCCGCTACCACCGCCTCCTGGTACACGCCGACCCTCACGCGGTCGAAGGCCCGGCATTCTGACCTATCCGTAGTACGATTCGGGGCATGGCACGTACCCCGGATGGCGCTGTTGTGCGCGAACTGTCGATCACGACGCGCATGACTGTCGCCGATCAGGCTGCCCTGGACAGTCAGCGCTCTGACAGGGGCGGAATGACGCGCAGTGCCTACATCAGATGGCTGATTCGCGAGGATGGGCGGAGGATCATGCGCGAAAGGGGCAAGAAGTGACCAACTACGACGGATTCACCAAGCCGATCATCCACTTCGGTAACGCGCACCTGCCGCGCCCGGTGGAGAAGCCGGTGGAGACCGTGGAGGAGGAGTCGAAGTGACCGAATCGAAGCTCGGAGACCTGCAAATCCAGTACGTCTCGGTCGATGAGGTGGACCCGCACCCCGACAATGCCAACGTGGGCAACGTAGAGGTCATCAAGGAGTCCATCAAGATCAACGGGTACTACGCCCCGGTCATCGTTCAGGCGTCCACCGGCTACATCCTCGCGGGAAACCACCGATACCTCGCGGCGAAGTCGCTCGGATACGCCAGCGTGCCGGTCATCTACGTCGATGTCGACGACGAAGAGGCCAAGCGCATCATGGTGGCGGACAACCGGACCACTCGCATCGGTCACGACGACGACGAATCGCTGATGCGCCTGCTGGAGGACATCGGTAGCTCCGAACTGGGCCTGCTGGGCACCGGTTTCACGCACGCGGACCTCCAGACGCTCCAGGATGCGGTCGACAAGTTCGATTCGCACCTGGTTCCCGAGCCTGACCCGGAGCCGACCGGCGGGGAGATCGTCGACTGGCTCATCGAGCCGCTGGAAGACGGCCAGGGTGGGTGCGGATCGGTCCTGATCCACCGCCACGACCGTCGATCCCTCACCCCGGAGGACTACAACCGCCTCCGCGTGGCGCTGGGCCTCGGTCGCGCCGCCCGTGGGGCCCTGGCGACCCTCGGCATTGAGGACTGGGCCTGATGGGGCGGGTAGTTCGCATCGGAAGCGGTGACCCGGACAACCCGGAGGTCACCCAGTTCGAGAACATGGCCGGGAGTTCCACGGAACTGGCCATCGTGGACGCCATGTCGCACGAGCGCATCCGTTCGGCGCTGTCCCTGTGGACGGCGGGTGCCACCTACGGCGACATCGCCACCCAGTTCAACTTCCAGTCACCGCGCATCGCCATGATGGCCATCGAGCGCGCGCTGAGCGAGCAGGTGGACGACGCCACGGACCGCACGAAGCTGCGGCGGCGCATGTCGCTCACGCTGGACCGGTTCTTGAAGGCGATCACCCCGAAGGCGGTCGATCCGACGCACCCCGAGCAGCTGGCCGCGGTGCGCGCAGGTCTTTCCATCGTGGACCGGTTCGCGCGCCTGCATGGCTTGGACGCGCCGACCGAGGTGACCGTGCGCATGCCCGGTAACGAGGACTTCAACAAGTTCATCGAACTGGCCGCGCGCGGGCAGGGTATGGAAGTGCCGGTCGAAGCCGACCCGTTCGAGTACGAGGACGCGGAGATCGTGGAGGACGAGGATGACGAGTCAGGGTCCTGACTGGCGGGACGTGATTCTACGGGACCTGCCGGAACCATACGCCACGGTGAAGGCCACGACGTTCCCATCCGCGCTGGAGATCATCAAGGTGGCCGCATTCAACCGGCGGATGCGGCTGTCCGAGTTCGTCGGTCGCGCCGCCCTGGCGGTGGCCGTGTACGACAACCGTGGAGAGATCACGTGGCAGGAGGCGACCCGGCTGGAACCGCAACTGCATGACCTGCGGCTCGGGCCAGGGGATACTCGACGCAGGCGGGGCAAGAACCATGGCCCGTGGCAGATCGAGGGGATGAGCGAATGAACGACCGCGACCTGGCGGACCTTCTGGCCGCCGCCGAGATGTGGCCACCGGAGGCTCGCGCCGCCGCCATCGATGCCCTGGAGGCGATCAAGAGCGGCGAGCGCCGCGCGTGGTACTGCAACCGCGGTCGCAAGTGCGATGGCAAGCCGCACGTCGGGTTCAACTATCCGCACGCCCGCGGTGACCAGTGGCCGCCGCCCGGCCAGGACTGGTTCGCGTGGTTCCTGTCCAGCGGTCGAGGCGCGGGCAAGACGCGGACCGGGTCGGAGTACGCGCGCAAGATGAGCGAGCGCGTGAGTCGCATGGCGCTGATCGCGCCAACCGGTGCCGACGTTCGCGACACCATGATCGAAGGCGAGTCCGGCCTGATCTTCGTCGCGGCCCTGGCGGGCATGAAGCTCAAGTACGAGCCGTCCAAGCGCCGCATCACCTTCCCCTCCGGCTGTATCGCCACCACGTTCTCCGCCGAGGAGCCCGCCCGTCTTCGTGGCCCCCAGTTCGGGTTCGCGTGGCTGGACGAGCCCGCGCACATGCCGCTCATCGAAGAGGTGTGGGACAACCTGATGTTCGGCCTGCGACTCGGCGACCGCCCGCACGTGGTGCTGACCTCCACGCCGCTGCCCACCAAGTGGGTGAAGACCATGCAGAAGGACCCGACGACCCGCGTGGTTCGAGTGTCCACGTTCAAGAACGCCGACAACCTCGCGCCGACCTACCTGGAGCGCGTGAAGGCGAAGTACGCCGGGACGCGGCAGGGCCTCCAGGAGTTGGAAGGTCGCCTGCTCGAAGACGTTCTCGGCGCACTCTGGAACACGAATCTCCTAGTCAGGGAGGAGATCGACTGGACCGATCTGGACCGGATCGTCGTGGCCATCGACCCCGCCGGTACAGCCAACCGGCGCTCGGACGAGACAGGCATCGTGGTCGCGGGCATCCGTGGCAAGAACGCCTGGGTGCTGGAGGACGCATCCGGCAAGTACAGCCCGATGGGGTGGGCGGAGCGCGCGCACAGCCTGTACGCCAAGTACCAAGCCGACGCCATCGTCGCGGAGAAGAACTTCGGTGGCGACATGGTCAAGGAGGTCATCACACGAGCGACCCCGGCTGGCGCGAACACCCCACGCATTATCGTGAAGACCGCGTCCCGCTCCAAGAAGGTGCGCGCCGAACCCATCGTCGCGCTCTACGAGCAGGGCCGCGTGTTCCACTGGGGCGACCTCGCCGACCTGGAAGACGAGATGCTCACCTGGGTGCCCGGCCAGGGTGACAGCCCCAACCGCGTTGATGCGTTGGTGTGGGCGCTCGCCGAACTCATGGGCGAATCCCACGAGCTGTCCATCGCGAGCGTGCGTGGGCGGTTCAACCGTGATCCGTTCGCGGGCATGCGAAAGGGCGTGCCCGACCTCTCCCAACTTCGGAGGACATCGTGAACCTCGACCCGCACTTCATCGCCGTTGTCAGTCTCCTGACAGCGATCCTCGGGGTGGGTCGGCTGACCCGCGCCCTGGTCTACGATGACTTCCCACCCTCCGTCTGGGTGCGCATCCAATGGGGGCGGATCACCAAGGACGGACCGTGGTCGAAGCTGGTCAACTGCTGGTGGTGCGCGAGCTTCTGGATCGCCCTCATCTGCGTCGGCTGGTGGATCGGTGCGCAACACGTCGAGTGGGTCGCGTGGGCATGGTGGGTATTTTGGGGCGCTCTGGCGGTATCGTACGTTGCGACGATGGTGATCGTCCGTGACACACCGACCGACGGCGAGTAGGACTCAGGATGCCCCGACAGATGCCCCAGCCGGAGATCAAGAAGTTCTCGTCTCCGAACGGGCTGACCGCTGCCGCCGTCCGCTTGACGCACACCGCCAACGGAAAGTTCAAGAAGCTCAAGAAGCCCGCCCCGTGGTATCGCACCGCGTGGAACTTCTACGACACCATCGGTGAGTACCGCTACGCCTGTACATGGGTGGGCAACCTCCTGTCGCGCGCCGAACTTGAGGTGTGGGAGGACGGGAAGCTCACGAAGAACGCAGACGCGACCGCCGCGATGGAGGGGTTCTTCGGCGGCAAGGAGGGTCAGCGCGAGATGCTCCGGCAACTCGGCACCCACATGACCGTCCCCGGCGACGCCTACCTGGTCGGCGAGGATCAGGGCGACGAGCCCGACAAGTGGTCCGTCGTGTCGGCCCTTCGGATCAGCAACACCGGGCGCACCGCGACCAACCCTGGCGTGTGGAAGGTCGGCGACACCGTCCTCGACGACCCGCTCGTCATCCGCATCTGGCGTCCCCACCCGAACAAGTACGAAGAGGCTGACAGCCCCTCGCGCTCGGTTCTCCCCATCCTCACCGAGTTGGAGAACCTGACGAAGATGATCGCGTCGCAGATCACATCGCGCCTGTCCGGTGCCGGTCTGCTCCTGGTTCCCAGCGAGATGTCGTTCGGCTCGGTCCGGGCCCAGTCGAAGAACGGCGATGACACCGACGAGGTCACATCGCAGAGCACCGGCATCGACGCGTTCCTGATCGAGCTGATGGAAACCATCATGGCGTCCATCGCTGACCCGGAAGACCCCGCGGCCCGCGTGCCCGTGCTGATGCAGGGGCCCGGCGAGCACCTCGACAAGGTGAAGCTGGTCACCTTCTGGAGTGAACTCCAGGAGCAGGCGTCCACGCTCCGCAACGAGTTGATCCGTCGTCTCGCGCTGGGCATGGACATGCCGCCCGAGATTCTGACCGGGTCCGGTGAGCTGAATCACTGGAACGCATGGCAGGTGGAGGAGGCGTCGATCAAGGCGCACACCGAGCCGCTGCTCCAGATCATCACGTCGTCGATCACCGAGAAGTACCTGCGCCCCTATCTGCTCGGCACCGGCATGTCCGAGGAGGACGCCCGCCGGTTCTCGATCCACGCGGACACGACGAAGATTCGCCTGCGCCCGAACCGGTCGAAGGAAGCCATCGAACTCTACGACCGCAACATCCTTTCCGAAGAGGCCACCGCACGCGAGAACGGATTCGACCCGGCGGACCTGATGGACGAGAAGGAGCGCACCCAGTTCTTCATGCGCAAGGTCGCCTCCGGCTCCACCACCCCGGAACTGGTCGCGCATGCCCTGAACCTGCTCGGCATTCCCATCCCCGTCGACCAGATCACCGTGCGGGAGGCGACCGAGGCCCCGTCGGACCCGTCGCTCCTGGAGCACCCAGAGCGCCGCATCCCCGACCCCACCGATGCGGATGTTGCCGCCGCGAACGTCGTCGTGTTCCGGGCGCTGGAGAAGGCGGGCGCGAAGCTGCGCACGAAGTACCCGTCGGCGCTGGTGGCAGGTGCCGAGTCCATCCCGAACGACAGTCTCTACCGGTTCGCGCAGGTGGACGACGAGATGGTCGACGACCTGCTCGCCGGAGCGTGGGACTGCGTCACGACCCTCGGCATCAAGGCATCCCCCGTCGTGCTGGACGCGTACACGCGCAACCTGCTCAAGACGAACCGGGTGCACACCGCTGATTCCCTGATGGCGAGCCTGACGCCATGAACGCCGTCGAGTCGTTCGCCGCCGCACGCCGGGATCGGATGCGTGAGGCGGACGCCGACCTTGCCCCGCTGGTGGTCAGTGCCCTGACAGCGTGGACCGAAGACGGTCCGTGGTACGAGGAGCTGGTGGAGGCCGCCTCCGTGCTGTGGATGGAGGTCTTCGAGCAGGAGGCCCCCCGCGCCGACCCGGAGGTGTTCATCGGGCGGTACCAGGACATGGCGCGCGAGGCGCTGAGCGCCACGGAGCGACCCGAGAATCCGCCGACCGCCGCCCAGGTCCGGCGCGTCACGTACTGGCTGTCCACGGCCACCGTGAACAACGCCACCTACTTCGGCAACCGGGCGCACGGCGGCTCCGGCATGCGCTGGGTCACCATGATGGACGAGTCTGTCCGGGCAACGCACCGCGCGGCCAATGGACAGATCGCAGACTCGGATGGCACCTTTGATATCGGAGGGTACGACCTCCACTACCCCGGTGAGCCGGTTGGCCCCCCGGAGATTTGGATCAACTGCCGGTGTGTGCTCGCGAGCGCACGAGTGGAAGGAGCGCTGGACGTGACAGATGCACTGACAGCTGACATGGCTGGCGTGATCGCCGACGAGGATGAGGCGGTCGAGGAGGTCCCCGAGGACGAGGACCTGCTGGCCGACGAGCCGGAGGATGACGAGGAGATCATCACCGAGATTCCCGTGCACGGCGTGGCCACCGTCGAGGGTCGCCCAACCGGGGACGGTCGCCACTTCCTGCGTGACTCGGTGGAGTACGGACAGCTGCCCCAGCCGCTCGGGTTCGAGTTCGAGTCCAGCCACAGCGGCGACAACTCGCGCGTGGCCGTCATCGGGCGCATCGACGAATACTGGAAGGTCGACAACGGCGAGTACGTCGAGGTTCGCTGGCGTGGTGTCGTCCACCCCGGCAAGCCGTACGCGGCGCAGGCCATCGAGGGCATCATCGACGGCTCCTACGGTGGGCTGTCGATCATCGCCGACGACATCAGCGTGGACGTGGAGTCCTCCACGCTGAACGCGGAGACCGCGCCGGACGGAACCCAGCCGGTTGTCGATGTCAACCACCTGCGCATCCGCCGCCACGACATGGTGCCCACCCCGGCCTACCAGGAGGCGTACATCGCGCTGGGCGCGGAGTTCCCCGACGAACTGGACGACGAGGAACTGGAGGCCCTCAAGGCGTGCGGTTGCGACATGGTCGAGTCGGAGCAGGACGCCTACCGTGACGTGTCGCCCGACGAGCGCAAGAAGCTCGCGGACGAGGGGAAGGCCCTGCCGGACGGTAGCTTCCCCATCGCCAACGAGGAGGACCTGCGCAACGCGATCCAGGCCATCGGTCGCGCATCCGACCCCGAAGAGGCCAAGCGCCACATCAAGAAGCGCGCCCGCGAACTGGGCAAGGAAGACCTGATCCCCGAGGACTGGTCTGTCCTTTCCGAGCTGACCGCGGCATCCGGCAGCTTCGCCCCCGGCACCAAGGATGGTGTACGTAAGGGCGGAGACGTGGATAACATGGAGGCATGGCGAAACCGCACCGCTGGCCCCCTTCCCTCTTCGACGACCGACCCGACGACGACGAGTGCTGGCCGTGGCCCGGTTACCTCGACGGGAGCGGCTACGGCCGAGTCGCCGCGGACGGCGACGGGAGCAAGCGTCCCGCACACCGCGTCGTCTACGAGCGGCGCATCGGACCCGTCCCGGATGGGTTCGTCCTCGACCACACCTGCCACAACGGATCAGGATGCCCTGGAGGCCGCTCGTGCGAGCATCGCCGATGCGTCAACCCGCGGCATCTCGAACCTGTCCCGGACCCCGTCAACGTCGCTCGCGGACAGGCTCACTATGGCACCCGCGTCCTCTGCCGGGCTGGGCTTCACGACGTCTCCGGCCCCGACGGCTGGTACGTCTGGGTCCAAGACGGAGTGGAGCGGCGCACTTGCCGCGAGTGCCGGTTCTCCGACCGTCGGCGCGACCAAGTCCGAGAGGCTCAGCGCCGATATCGAGAGCGCCAGCGTCGCCTTCGCGCCGGGAACCCGTGATGGACCCGGCTGGATTACCCACCCGATCCCGACCGCGCGCATTCGGCGCTACTGGGTGCGCGGCAAGGGGGCTGCCAAGATTCGCTGGGGCATGCCCGGCGACTTCAACCGGTGCCGCCGACAGCTGGCGAAGTACATCCAGAACCCGGACTGGCTCGCGGGTGCCTGCGCCAACCTGCACAAGGAAGCGCTGGGCGTATGGCCCGGCCAGGAATCGGGCCGTCGTGCCCACTCGACCGAAGGAGTCGCCATGACCCTGACCGCCGCGGCTCCCGCGCTCAAGCCCGCCGCCGCATTCAAGGACCCTGGGCTCACCGGGCCCACTCCGTTCACGGTGGACCTCGAAACCGGCGCGGTGTTCGGACACCTTGCCACGTGGGGCGTGTGTCACATCGGCATCCAGGACGTGTGCACCGTCGCGCCGCACTCCTCGACCGACTACGCGTTCTTCCGCACCGGCGCAGTCATGACCGACGAGGGGCGCATCCCTGTCGGCCAGATCACGATGGGAACCGGACATGCATCGATCAAGGCGAACGCCAAGTCTGCTGTCGCTCACTACGACAACACCGGCACAGTGGTCGCTGACGTGGCGGCTGGCGAGGACGCTCATGGCATCTGGGTCGCGGGTCTTCTTCGTCCAGGCGTCACGGAGGATCAGGCGCACGCGCTCATGGCGGCGGCTCTGTCAGGCGACTGGCGACGCACGGCGGCTGGCCTCGAACTGGTGGCGGCGCTCGCGGTGAATGTCCCTGGCTTCCCGGTGCCGCGCACGTCGCTGTCGGCGTCGGCTGTCGAGGGGCAAGAGTCCCTGGTCGCGGCGGGAATCCTGGCTCACGACGAGGCGCTCACGGCGGGGCTCCTGCCCAGCGCCGACGAGATCGCGGGCATCGTGCGCACCGCCATCCAGGAGTACCGTCACCAGGAGAACATCGAAGCGCGGGTTGCGAGCCTGGCCCCATTCGCACGGAAGACGCGTGAGCACGTGATGTCCAAGATCAACGACTACTTCAAGGAGGACTGACACATGGGATGCAACTGCGGCAACAAGAAGTCGGGACCGACCTCGTACACGGTGCGCAAGCCGGACGGGTCGACCACCTCGTACCGCACTGAGGTGGAGGCCGCTGCGGCGGCCAAGCGCACCCCCGGTGCGACCTACAAGGCGAACTGATCCCCACATCACGAACCCCTCGACCGGCGTGTCGGGGGGTTTCGTGTTGCCATCGGGGAGAAATGCGTGGTAGAACATCTACGAGCACTCCGTCGTAGGCGGGGGAAGCACGAGGCATAGCCCGTCGAATAAGACTTCCTTTCCCAACCCGCCATCTACGACACAGGAGTGACACCATGGCATTCAAGAAGCCCGAGAGCTTCGAGGGTCTCACCATCGAGGACCTCCGCAAGCTGAACGACGAGGCGATGTCCGAAGGCCGCGCGATCATCGCGAAGGGTTCCGACCTCACCGAAGACGAGATCGCCGCCGCCGAGGCGCTGATGCAGGCTTCGCAGGAGATCGAGGCCGAGATCGCCCGCGTGGAGGAGGCCGAGGCCGCCCGCGAGGCGCGCATCGCGCAGCTCCAGAACGGCTTCGCCGAGCCCGCCGCTGACGCAGGCGACGACGACGAGCCCGAGTCCCAGGACGAGAACGAGGACGAGGCAGACACGGACGGCGACGGCGACGCCGATTCCGAGAACGAGGACGCGGACGCCGACGCGAAGAAGGAGGTTGTCGTGGCCGCTGCCCCGACCCGTACTGTCGGAATCGCGAAGCGCCAGGCCCCCCAGGCTGACGCGCCCGCCGAAGAGGTGGAGGAGGAGACCCCCGGTTCGGTCCTGATCGCCGCGGCGAACGTCCCGAACCTGGTCGCCGGTGAGGAACTGTCTGACATGCTCGCCGTGTCGGTCGCGTTCCAGAACCGCGCCAAGGGCTTCACCGCCGCCAGCCGTGGCGACAAGCCGCGCGTCCTGAGCCCCGGCGTGTTCGGCCTGTCCGACCGCCACCAGCGCTTCGGTGTCGCGCAGGTCCGCAAGCCGGAGAACGAGTTCACCCTCACCGAGCGCATGAGCGCCCAGGACCAGTACGACATGGTCATGGCCGCGGCCAAGGAGTCGCGCCTGCCGGGTGGCAACCTGGTCGCCGCCGGTGGCTGGTGCGCCCCGTCCGAGCAGCTCTACGGCTTCTGCGAACTGGAGACGGTCTCCGGCCTGCTCTCGCTGCCCGAGGTCGCCGCTCGCCGCGGTGGCATCTCGTTCACCAAGGGCCCGGACTACGCCACCCTCGCCGCGACCTGGGGCTTCCTCCAGACGGAGACGCAGGCCGAGGCAGGCACCGAGAAGGTCTGCTACGAGATCGAGTGCCCCGACTGGGACGAGGTTCGCCTCGACGCGGTGGGCTTCTGCATCACCGCACCGGTCCTGACCAACGCGGCGTTCCCGGAACTCATCAACCGGGTGCTCCAGATCGGCGTCACCGCGCACGCACACAAGGTGAACGCGTCGATCATCAGCCGCATCTCCACCCTGATCGGCACCGCCATCGACTGGGCTGAGGTCGGGGGTGCCACCAGCGATGTGCTGGACGCCGCCGAACTCCAGGCCGAGCGCCTGCGCTACACCTACTCGATGGCTCCGGGTGCGACCATCGAGGCCGTATTCCCCATCTGGGCCAAGGGTGCGATCCGCGCTGACGTGGGCCGTCGACTCAACATCGACAACCCGCTGAACGTGACAGACCAGCAGATCACCCAGTGGTTCTCGGTGCGGAACATCTCGGCGCAGTTCGTGTACGACTACCAGCCGCTCGCCGCGGCCAACACCGGCACCTGGACGGCATGGCCGACCACGCTGGAGTTCATGATGTGGCCCGCCGGTGCGTTCACCAAGCTGACCAAGGACGTGATCGACATCGACACGATCTACGACAGCGTGGGGCTCAGCACCAACGTCTACACCGCCGCCTTCTTCGAGGAGGGCGTGGCCGTCGCCAACACCTGCGCCGGTGGCGTGAAGGTCTCGGTTGCCCTGAACACCCAGGGTGCCACCGGGTTCCCGAGCGTCGGCGCTGGTGAGGGCGTGACCTTCGCCGCCACCCCGTGAGTCCATCCCCTGGGGCCAGTGGCCCATTGGCCCCAGGGGTCTACTCCTGAGAGGAGGAGGGCAACATGGCTGACGCAACACACTACGTCGACCCGCCCCGTCGCTCCCCTCGTCGCGGTGGCATTCGCTCCGTCGCCGAGTTCCGGGACGCGGGCAACCGCCTCGGTCTCGGCGGCATCGTCGAGTTCACTTCGCCGGGGTGTCAGGTCGCTGTCGGCGACGCCGTGCTGTGCTACCCCTCGGGGCAGGACCCACAGGCCGACAAGACCCGCGCTGGCATCAGCACGCTGGAGGGCATCGGGCCTGCGTTCGGTGCCTACGCCGGTGTGGAGTGCTGGCTCGGTGGCGACGACTACGAGTCTGCGGCCCGCCGCCTGCTTGAGCAGGGCGAGGACCGCGCCGTCGAGGAGGCCCTGAACACGTGGCTGGCAACGGCCACCGCAGCGGGGTCTGCAACGACTGTCAGTGGCGCTGTCGCGGCGCTGGACGATGAGGCTGACCGCGAGTACGTGGGCCTGCCGATCATCGTGATGAACCGCGGCGACGCGGTGCTGGCATTCGCGGACGGCTCCATCGAGGGCGACCGAGACGGCAACCTCTGGACGGCGAACGGTTCCCCCGTTCTCGCATCCGGCCAGATCACCGCCGACACTGTGTACGCCATCGGCGGCCTCACCGTGCTGACCGGCCCGGTCGGGGTCTACCGGACCCAGAACCTCCCGCTCAACCGGGAGTTCGCTATCGCTGAGCGCGCGTACGCGCTCGCCGTGGACTGCGAGTACGTGGCCCGCTACAACGTGACGGAGGTGCCGTGATGGCCATTCCCGCTGGATTCGAGAAGCTCCCTGGGCGTAGCAAGGACAACGCCAAGTCCGCGCTGGAGCAGGCCGTGAAGAACGGCTTCGCCGCCGAAGATGTCCGCACAGTCCGTGATGGATACCTGATCCCCGTCAAGACCGAGGCCAAGGCCGAGGCCAAGTCGGGGGACACCGAGAAGAAGTCCACCAAGCGTGGCGCAAGCAAGAAGGAGTAAGCGATGGCTACGCACGTAACGAAGTGCATCAGCCTGGTCAAGGGGCGTCGCCTCCGCGCTACGCGCCTTGACGGGTGTGGACGCCCGATCTACGGGGACGACTCGCAGGTGGTGACCAAGGGGTTCATCAGCGTGGCGTACACCGCCAACACCACGGAGTCCGACGAGATCAACGTCACGAACGCCGCCGGTGAGGTGTGCGTCTACGAGGCCGCGGTCACGTCCCTGGTGGGCTACGGGGTGGAGATTCAGTTCTGCAACGTCGACCCCGAACTGCTCTCGCTCATCACCGGCCAGCCGGTGGTGCTCGCGGCGGACGGTTCCACCGTGATCGGCTTCGATGTCGACACGAAGATCGGTCTGGAGAACTCGAACTTCGCGCTCGAACTGTGGGCTGGCTCGCCGACCGGCGACGCGTGCTCCACGGCTGGGGCGACCGGTTCGTACGGGTACATCCTCCTGCCGTTCCTCACGGGCGGCATCCTGGGTGACTTCACGGTGGAGAACGGCTCGATCACGTTCACCATCACCGGAGCCAACACCAAGGAGGGCAACGCCTGGGGCGTCGGTCCGTACAGCGACATCATGCTGACGAGCGACGTTCCCGCCGTTCCTGGCCCGATGTTCTCGCCGGTGTCGACCACCACGGCCCTGCGCACGATCATCGTGGACCTGGCACCGCCGGAGCCCGCGTGTGGCGCACGTCCGCTGATGGACCCGACGCTGCCCGACCTGACCAGCATCACCGCCGTCGAGGGTCTGGATGCGAACACGGCGGACTTCTCGGTCACGCCTGCCGCGACCGGCCCGGTCTGGTACGACTTCGGCGACGGCACGTGGGACTACGTGGATGCCCCCGGCACCACGGACCACACCTACACGTCGCCCGGCACGTACACGGTCCGCGCCACCCAGAACGGCGTCTGGGTGTCCACCACGGTCACGATCCCGTTCGCCTGATAGGGGCTTCTCATGGCACTGAACAACGCGGCACTGGATGTCGCTGGTGAGGCCATCGCCAGCGCCATCACGCACATCTCCCTGCACACCGGCGACCCCGGTGCAGCGGGGTCAGCCAACGTGATCGCGGGTGGGCGGTTCGCCGCCAACCTCGACTCTGCCGATGGGGACCTGTCGCTTGCGGCTCCGGTGGCGGCTACGGGACTCACCCCTGCCGCCACCGTGGCCTTCATCGGGTTCTGGTCGGCGGCAACGGCTGGCACCTACTACGGGTCTGCCCCGCGTTCCACCGGCGATGCCGCAGTGAACGCTTCCGGCGAGTACACGGTCGAGTCGATTACGATCCCCGCATCGTCGTCCTGATCTCCCGAGAGGGGGCGCACGATGGCCGTGGAGTTCAAGACTGCCGGGCCTGTATCCATCACGACGGGCACCGAACTTAGCGTCTCGGTGCCCGCCGTGGCCGTTGGTGACTACGGCGTTCTGTGGCTCTACCAGGCGTACTCGGAGACCCCGCCCACAGTCTCCGGCTGGTCGCTCGCGTACTCTGAGCTGGACGGTGCGGGTGGCATCGCCCAACTCTGGTATCGCGTCTTCACCGCCGCCGCGGGCGCATCCACCATCCCCGTTTCGGTCGCCGCGAACGGGAGCATCTCGAAGGTCGTCACGTGGACCGGCGCTGACCCGTCGGCCCCTACGGTCGCCACGCGCATCGACTCGGCCATCGACACGGCGATCTCTCCGCCGCTGACGATCAGCACCCCGACCGGGGTCACGTTGTTCACCTTCATGTACCAGGCCCGCACTGCGGGCGCGGTATCGACCAACGGCACGATCACTGCCACGGTCACTCCCCGAGCGTGGGAAGACCTGCTCGGGGCCTACACGCTGTCGACGATGACCGCCGATGTGACCTCCGCGGCGGGCGGTGACGTTCGGCGCGGCATTAGCGGCGGCCTGGCCAACACCTGGAACTGGGGCGTCACGATCCCCGTTGCCGCTCCTGTCGTCCCGCCGGAGGGTGGATTCTCCACCGGCTACACCTTCGGCCCCGCGGTCGCCGCCGGGAAGGTAGGCGCGGGCGGTGCCTTCACGGGCGCATACGCGTTCGGACCGGCGTCGGCAGGCGGCTCGTCCCCTACCCCACCGCCAACGCTGGCCGACCTCGACCCGATCTACGCGGGTGCCGCGGTGAACCAGGCGCTCGCCTCGGACGGGACCGCCACCATCACTGCGGGCACCCTGCCCAGTGGGCTGTCGCTGTCGTCGTCAGGGGTCCTGACTGGCGTGACGGGCTTCTCGTGGACGCCGTACGACTTCACGGTGACCGCCAGCGGCGTGGGCGGCAACACCTCCAAGCGCTACCAGGGGACCATCCTGGTGCCCGGCGAGACGGGGCGCACCACCGGCACGACCGGGACGACGCCGTGGACCCGCATCGCGGCGACCGCGGGTGGCGACCGGGTGCTGATCTACGTGCCCACCGGCGCGGACCCCACCGTCGTCGTGTCGATGATGCACGGCGCGGGCCCGGATGAGACCTGGCCGGATGACGAGCCCGCACCCTCCCGCGACTTCGCCCTCAACCAGGGATGGGCCGTCATGGGCGCGAACGCGGGTGGCGTCTCCTACGCCTCCGACACGGCGCTGGANNNNGCGGCACCCCGGCATCCGTGGGCTCGCGCTGGTCGACTCGCTGATGAACCTCCAGTGGTACTGGGACAACGCCCCGACCGAATGGCGGCAGGCGATCAAGGACGCGTACGGCTTCACGAACGACGCTGACTTCGCGACGGCGACGGCGGGCACCGACCCGATGACCCTGCCGACCTCGACGTGGGACGGCATGAACATGTGGGTGTCGTGGTCGCCGAACGACAGCACGATCCTCCCTAGCCAGAACACCACCCTGTTCCTCCCGCGCGCGTCCGGCGCGGACGTGGAGGTCTACCAGGGGTCGGGCGAGCACTCCGCCCCGGCCAACTTCGCCCCCGCGGTGGTGAACCCGTGGATGCTAACGCTGTGGTCGGCGGCGGGTGGCTTCGCAACCGCGTACGGCTATGGCCCGGCGAGCGCATCTGGCTCGACCGAGACGCGTGGCGCATTCATCGCCGCGTACACGTTCGGCCCGGCGACGACCTCCGGCTCGGCCATGCCCGACGGGGGATTCGACGGCTCCTACGGGTTCGGGCCCGCCGAAGCCTCGGGAGCCGCCGACCATGAGGGCGGGTTCGACGGGGCGTACGCGTTCGGTCCAGCCAGCGCCAGTGGCGGCGGCAGTGCCGGTGGCGGATTCACGGGGTCCTACGGGTTCGGCCCCGCAGTGGTCGATGGCGAAGCGCCCGCCGCCGGAGGATTCGATGGCTCCTACGGGTTCGGTCCAGCGGCGGCCACCGGTGAGGCGGAGTCCTCGGGTACGTTCACCGCGGCGTACGCGTTCGGGCCTGCATCGGCGGGTGGCTCCACGCCCGGCTCGGGAGGCGGGTTCGGCGGCTCCTATGGGTTCGGCCCCGCGCGGTTCACGTCACCCGGCGGCACATCGTACTGCTCGGTCGCGCTAGACCTGATCGCGGGGGACTTTGGAATTACACTGATGCCAGTAGGTGCCGGTCTCGATCTGATGGAGGACGCATGCGAACCGTGAAGCAGGGCGACACCGTCCCGGTTCCCCTCCTGGTGGTTGAGGCGGGGACCAATGACGCCGTAGACCTGAGCGGGTCGACGGTCACAGCACAAGCGGCTCCGCAGGGTGGCGGGAGCACCGAGTCGCTGTCGGCGACGATCACCGATGCGTCGGCTGGTCGCGTGTCCATCGTCACGGCATCGCTACCGCCCGGCTTCTACAACGTGGAGCTGACATTCACCGGACCCCAGGGCGTACAGACGGCCCCCACCGGGCACTACCTGCCGGTCCGCGTTCTTGCGAAGGTGTGACCCATGAACATCTGCCACCCTGAGACTGACCTGTCCTGCGGGTTCTCGCCCGAGGAGATCGCCCAGCTCAAGTCCAGCCCGGACGACGCGGCGATCCTCGAACGCGCCGAGATGCTGGCGTGGATGTCGGTTGAGCGACTGTCCGGCTACCGCGTCGCGCTCTGCCCCACGATCATCCGCCCCTGCGCGCGCCGGTGCGTCCCCAGTGTATGGGTGACCGCTGGCGTCGACGATAGCGGCTTCCTGCCGTACATGCTCAACGGGCGCTGGTACAACGCATGCGGCTGTCAGCGTGCTGACACCTGCTCGTGCTCGAACCTGTCTGAGATTCGCATCCCCGGCGAGGTGAGCGGGCCGATCACCGTCACCATCGACGGGGCCGTTCTCGACCCAGCCGCCTACCGCGTGGACAACGGCCAGCGCCTCGTGCGCCTCGACGGCGAAGCGTGGCCGATGTGCCAGGACATGTCCGACCCGGAGGGGTTCCAGGTCTCCTACTACGCGGGCGTCTACCCCGAGGCCCCACTGGCGTACGCGGCGGGCATCTTGACCGTCGAGTGGTTCAAGTCGTGCAAGGGACGCGACTGCGCGCTCCCGTCCAGCGTGACGCGGGTGACCCGCCAGGGTGTCTCGTTCGACCTGGCCACGAGCATGTTCGACACCGGCTACTCCGGCATCCGCGCGGTCGACGACATCATCGGCATGTACAACCCGTACCGGTTGAAGACCCCGTCCCGCGTCATCAGCCCTGACACGGTCCGCTACCGCCAGAGGACTTCCTGATGAACTATCGGGAGGATCAGACCGCGTGGCCGACCATGGTCCAGTTGGCCGCGTGCCTCGACCTTGAGGTGCGCGACCGCGACCTGCCCACGCTCTGCCGCAGCATCCCGGTCCCCGGCCCCACCGCCGTGCTGGACGCATGCGGTTCCTGCAGGGATGGCTCCTGCGGCGGTCAGGGGTGGGTGCGCCTGGTCAACGAGTACCCGTCGAGCACGTTCCCGCAGATCGACACGACCGGTGCCACATGCGACAAGCCGACGGCGTACGTGCTGGAGGTGGGCATCAGCCGGTGCATTCACGTGGGCACCACATCCAACATCAACGGGTACACGCCGCCCACCATCGACGACCTCATCGAGGACGCACGCATCCAGATGGCCGACAAGGCGGCGATCCTCGCCGCGATCAAGTGCTGCATGGGCGGGGATGTCGACATGACATACTCGGTCGGCTCCTACACGCCGCTGACCCTCACCGGCGACTGCGGCGGAGGGTTCTGGCAGGTCACTGTCTGGAGCATCTGATGGCCGAGCCGGTACGCGTCACCATCTACGACACCCAGGTCGACAAGCTGTTCCAGCCCGGCGGCAACGTCTGGCACACCATGGGCCTCATCGGCATGGAGCACCTGAATGCCGCCATCATGTTCGCGCCCCGACGGAGCGGCCACCTCGCGGCGAGCCACTATCCGGTCGCAATCCTCACGCCGTATCAGAAGCGCGGTGTGCGCTACACGATCCGCAACGATGCCGACTACGCGCTGTACGTGCATGGCGGGACGGTCGGCCCGATCCACGGCTGGGAGGGTATCGGCTGGATGACGGTGCCCCCGTACCGGGGAGCGCCGTTCAAGGTGCCGATGTTGGAGGTCAGCGGGCAGGACGCCAACCCGTGGATTCAACGCGCCGCCGACTACGCCCTCGCTCCCTTCACTTGACTTGGGATGCTGTAGCCTAGCCGTACTACGGAAAGGACTACCCATGGCATCTGCGCCCCAGGCATTCACCCGCCGCGTCAAGGATCGGGTTCAGCGCGAAGAGCGGCCCACGATCACCTTCGTGCTCCGCACCGAGGACGAGGACGAAGAGGGCAACCCCATCGTCGTGCGTGAGGATGTCTTCGAGGCGGCCCGCCCCACCGAGGAGCAGCTGCTCTTCCTGTTCGCACAGGGGGGCAACTCGGAGGCGACGCTCGCGGACGAAACCCACGCCATGTTCGAGGTGTTCAAGTCGATCCTCCCGGCATCCCAGTACAAGGTTCTGATGAGCCGCTTCCGCGACCCGGACGACGTGGACGTTGACCTTGAGGCCATCGAGGATATCTTCGCGTGGCTGATGGAGCAGTGGCAGGATTTTCCTACTACACCGCCCTCCGACTCTTCGGCATCGCAGGGCAGCTCTGGCCCCAAATCGACGGGGCGTGTGCGCGGCAAGGGTTCGACCCGCTAGACCTTCCACTCCACCGCTTCCTCAACCTCATCTACGCATTCGTCACGGAACGAATGGCGTACGCGTCCGAGGAGGACCGCCAGAAGTTCGACGACTATCTGTGGGCACCGCCCGAAGGTCAGGACCCTGACAGGGTGTCGCAGGACGTGGTAGATGAGGAAATGTCGCTTTTCCAGCAGGCTAGGCGGCAGAATAGCTGAGGGAGGTGCGCATGGCCACCACGATTGGGTCACTAGAGTTCAACGTCGACGCCGACGGTCGCCTGCTCGAACCCCAGCTTCGACGGATCGGTCGTCGTGCGGGCGCTGTTGGTGGCAAGCAGGCGGCCAGCGAGTTCAACCGCAACTTCGCCAAGGGCACCGACCAGGGTCTTGAGAACTTCGGGTCGAAGTTCCAGCAGACGATGAGGAAGCTGGAGCCGAGCATCCAGCGATTCCGCAACCAGTTCAGCAAGGTGGGTCGCACCATCAATGAACAGGAGCGGACCATCCAGCGGTTCAGCCGCTCGATGGATGTTGCGCTGAAACAGAACGGCTTCCTGATCGACATGGACAAGGCGAACAGCTACCTCCTCGATCTGCGCAAGAACACCGACAACGCCAGCCTCGGGTTCGATGAGATGGGCAAGTCCTCGGGTCGGAACAGTCGCCTGCTCAAGTCGCACGTGGCCAAGACGATTGCCGCGTGGACCATCCTCGTGCTGGCCATCGGTGAGGGCACTGCCACGCTCGGGTCCGGCGTGGGCGCGACGCTGACGGGCATGATCTCGTCGCTGGCGCTGGCCATCGGTGGGCTCGCTTCTGTGGCGGGCGTCGCCCTCGTGGGTGCCGTCGCGCAACTGGGCCTGGCCGTCAACTCCATCCGGTTCTTGAAGGACGAGGTGCCGGGATTCACCGCGGCGCTGGACGGCCTGGGGGCTGCGGCGGAGGAGTCGGGCCGCCGGTTCGCGTCCGCATGGGGCCCCTCCCTCATCGGCCTGTTCGACGAACTGGGCAAGGTCATCAGTGACAGCGGGATCGTCGATGCGATGGCGACCTCGATGGCCAACATCACTGACGCGTTCACCGAAGTTCTCCAGAGCCCCGGCTTCCAGCTGTTCACCGAGGCACTGCGCACCACTATCCCCAGTGCGGTGGAGAACCTGGGGAAGGGGCTGGCCAACGTGTTCGGGGGACTCATGTCGTTCCTCGCCGCCGCCGCCCCCTACGCCGAGGAGTTCTTCGGCAAGTTCAACGAGTGGGCGAGTGGGTGGAATGACCGCGTCACCGAGATGGCGGGCAACGGCGGGTTCGATGAGTTCTTCGAGCGCGCCATGCGGTCCATCGATTCCGTCATCGGTGTCGTCACGTCGCTGAGCGCTGCGTTGGGCACCGTGTTCAACGCGGGTGCCGACTCCGGCAATCGGATGCTCGACCTGCTCGCGAGCCTGTTCGACGACTGGAACGCATGGATGAAGACGGTCGAGGGGCAGAAGGCGTTGGAGGAGTGGTTCTCCAACGGCGAGCGCATCTTCGAGGGTCTCCTCGATCTGGTCGGCGACCTGGGCAAGGCGCTGGGCGACCTGGTCACGCCCGAGTCGGTGGAGCGCCTGCTCCAGTTCATGGACTCGCTGGGCGCGTTCCTGCCCATGGCATCCCAGATTCTCCAGCTGTTCGGCCAGCTGAACATCCTCAACATCTTCACTGAGGCGCTGAACCTGATCGGTGCCGCCCTCGCCCCGATCATGCCGACCCTCATGGAGTTCGCCACGATGCTCGGGGAAACCATCGTGGCCGCCCTCCAGAACCTCCAGGGCCCGTTCGAGAACGTGTTCACCGCGATCAAGCCGGTGCTGGACATCATCAGCGAACTGGCCGGGGCGATCCTGCCGACTCTGTTTGACGTGATCGGCATGGCCGTCAACTTCATCGGCGACCTGGTGACCGCCATTAGCGGCGGCCAGGCGCAGTCGGAGGAGTTCGCCGACGCCATCGAGATCATGGGCGACGTGGTGAAGGTCATCATGGAGGCCGTGGGCAACATCGTCGAGTCCGTATTCGACGTGGTCGGCGG